>Ga0247611_10005864_pt1 | contig 15974 bp, 12 predicted proteins | sample 177DNAGHGhighgp2_FD_192422 | JGI IMG/M metagenome (GOLD analysis project Ga0247611, IMG submission 192422) | Sheep rumen microbial communities from Palmerston North, Manawatu-Wanganui, New Zealand - 1770 DNA GHGhigh gp2 | ecosystem: Host-associated > Mammals > Digestive system > Stomach > Rumen...
GTCATCGGAATCACCGGACATCAGGTAATCGACTCCCTTGTTGCTCGGTTCACTCGATTCCGGCAATGAATCGTCCTCGTCAAAGAGTCCCTTGAACGCATTGGAGACTTCGGAATCAATAGAATCCAAATCAGCAGAAGGCGCTGCTGCTGCAACTTCTTTTACAGGTGCTGGTTCCGCCGCTGCTTCCGCCGTTTGTTCTGGAGTTGTTTCTTCCAGCAAATCATTGTCTTTACCAAAAATGCTGTCAAACGATTCATCGACGCTTTCCTTGACGGATTCTTCTTCGATTTGAGCGCTTGTCGCTTCTTGGCTCAACGGTTCATCAACAGGAGCGGCAACGATTCCGTTTTTATTTTCTTCGGGCAACGAGAGATCGTCTTCGTTACCGAACATCGATGCAAATGCGCCCCCCATTTCGTTTGCAAGATTGTCGTCTTCTTTGGCGGGTTCTGCAAATGTTTCCGCAGACGGTTCGGCGACAGGTTCAGTAATTCCGGCTGATTCTGTAGCTGACCCGGATTCGGCAACACCCTTTGATTCTTCGCCGCCAAACAGTGCGTCAAAAGCACCATCGACACTCACGGAAAGGTCTTCCGAGATGCTGGAAGATTCTTCTGGTTGAGTGGCGACATTTTCTGTTTGCGCGACAACTTCTTCAGGTTGAGCAATTTCTTCTGGTTCTGCGAGAGGTTTTTCAGCCTCGGCAACGGGTGCGCTTTCTTCGGCAATATTGTCTTCTATGTCGGAGAAATCCATGTGCGTCGATGGTATTGCGCTTTCTTCGGCAAGAGTATTTTCTTCAGGTGCGGCTGCGGCATCTTCGCTAACAGGTTCCGCAAAATCAAGAGAAGAAGCTTCCGCCGGTTCATCACTTAAGCTGAAATCTGCATCGGCAGATTTTTCAAACAGTCCACCAAAGGATTCTTCTGCTGCAGGTTCTTCGGACGGAGCATCATGTGCTTCGGCTAACAATTCGCTTGAAGTTTCTTCTACAGACAAATTCTCTGCTGGAGATTCTTCAATGGATGCTTGTTCTGCAGGTTTTTCTTCAGGAAGTTCATCGTCCCCGAAAATCGAGGAGAAAGCATCATCGACGTTTGTCGCCTTATCTTCTTCCTTTGGGGGTTCGATAATTTGTTCTGATTCTGCGTCAGAGAAATCCATGTGCGTCGATGGTATTATACCATCTTCGACAGAACTCGTCTCAGTTGCAGGCGTTTCATCTAAACTAAATTCAGCATCGGCTGATTTCTCGAAGAGTCCACCTGATGTTTCTTCAGATTTCGTTTCTTCAGGCAGTTCGTCATCGCCCAGAAGTGAAGAGAACGCATCATCGACGTTTGTCGCCTTGTCTTCTTCCTTTGGTGCTTCGGGAGTCGGGCTCCACTCTTCAATGGAAATGATTTCTTCCGAGGGTTTTTCGTCTAAAGATAAACTCTCAGCAGACGCTTCTTCGGGGAGTTCATCGTCACCCAGAAGCGACGAGAACGCATCATCGACGTTCGTTGCTTTGCTCTCGGCATCGATTGGTTGATCTTCAATGTTCGAGTCTTCAATGTTAAAAGATTCTTCGGACTTGGGGGCTTCGTCTTGGCTCGGAGCCGGCACAGATGAGAACAGTGACGAAGCTACAATGCCGGTTGCTGCTGCTGCGGCAGCTCCGTTTCCGTTCAATTCAGCTGTATCAAGATCATCATCACCACCCAAAATACCTGTAATGGCAGAGGACACTTCGGATGTACTCAAAACGTTGCCATCGAAACTTGGATCTTGGATTTCTTCAGTGTTTTCGGCATTTTCACCCGATGCAGAATTCAAGGAATTCAGCAAGTCGTTCATCGAAGAATCGTTTTCGTCATCAGCATTCGAAATGGATGCAGCCAAATTCGCAAAGACGTTTTCTTCTCCGTCAAATTCTGCGTTTTCAGAATCGGAATTCAAGTCCATCGTGAACGGACTGTCGTCTTCCATCGGCGCAGCGGCCATTGCGGCCTGTTCTTCTTCCGTCAGTACATCGTATTCGTCTTTCCAGAACGGATCAAGGGGATCCATGTCGTGGACACGGCGGAAGCAGGCGTTACGTTCGGCTATTTTCCCTAGCTGATCGTAAGACTCCCCCATCTTCTTATGGGCCGAAAGGCAGAACGGGTCCTTGGCAAGAACCTTCTTGTATTCGGAGACGCTACCGGCAAAATCCTTTTGAATGGTAAGAATTTTTGCCCGAACCAACATCGCCGGAACATCGGACGGAGATGCAGCCAAAGCCGCATCTACATGATTCAAAGCGGCTTCGAAGTCGCCTGTGGCAAGTTCCATATCAGCAAGCCAAGCAAGGGCTTGTGAACGACCTTTGTTCTTTTTTATAGTCTTTTTCAGAGAATCCAACGATACAGCCATTATTTCTCCAATGGAAGAAGAATAGCTTCATCCGCTAAAAGTACAGGAATTCCTTCACGAACCGGATAGACCCGCGAACCATCGGGAGTCGTCAGCGCTTCAGTCAAGGGCTCAGTAATTACTTCGCCGGCAACATTTTTGAGGGTGCCAGCCTTAATAGCATTGTTCAAACGAGCGATGCAATCCTCTGCAGCCTCGGCGAGAGATTCACGTGTTTCTGGGCAGCAAAGAATACTTAACAATTTTGAATCGAGCATAAAACCTTTTAAAGATGTTATTTCATTAAAAAAATAACATCATTTTTACAAAAAAAGCAAACTTAACGAAGATATTTAAGGTTTACGAGGGCAAAATTGCCGTTTTTTCCGTTTCCTATGAGTAAAAACACACACATTCCCAGTTTGTCAAGCCAGTTGATGTCGAAATTTTCGCGATAACCGGAGAAATTGGAGACAACGAGGAGTTCTCGGCAGCCTGTACGGTTGCAGATGTTTTCCATCTGAGAAAGCGGTCCTAAAAGGTGTTGGCGGTTCTCTTCGGAGAGTTTTTCGGGTTCGCCGCTCACGCAACCGAGGATTTCGATTCCAGGAATCACGTTGTAGCTGTCGAACCAGTTGTTGAGGGAATCCTCGCGACCACCGAGCAAAATGGAGCGATGGCGTTTTTTCGCGAAGATACGGTAGAAATAGTTTATCCAGAACGCAATGCGACGCCAGGCGAGCAGGGCAAACGGGATAAAGAGGCTAGAACAAACAGAAAGTGCGATCCAATGGGATTCGTATGGTAAAATACGGATATCATCATCCACAATGGGAGTTTGAGTAAAATAACGGAAAGCGCAATAGCCACCGACAGTAAGCAAGTTCAGCGGTATCAAATAACGCAAGAACTTGTCGCCCTTGAGGCTCGATTCCGTATATTCCCCACGGAACATGAGGAACACCAGATTCATGATGATGACTAAAGCGGCAAGCCACCAGTCTTCAACGATATTGTTCTTGAAGAAGATAGGACGTTCTGAACAATCTAAACACGGCAGGTTGATGAACGTTTCGTAGCTAAAGAAAAACATCGTCCAAATGGCGATAACGCCCATATCCAGGAACATCTTCCAGAACTTCGGAATAAGGCGCGAGAACATACCCACAAAAGCGGCAAACAAGATACCGAACGACACAAGAAAATTCGGGACAAAATAAAGGTCCTTGTGCTTTTTTACGAAGATAAGCATCGCCTTGTAGAAGTCCACGTAGGAACCCCAGCGGCGCGTGCGGCAGCTTTGTCCCTTGAAATGCAAAATATTCGTGACTGGAGTGTAATAATTGTGGAGCCCCATCTGTTTTGTGCGGAAACAGAGGTCCAAGTCTTCACCGTACATGAAGAAGTCTTCGTCAAATCCTTTCAGTTTTTCATAGACGTCGCGGCGAATGCAGAAGAACGAACCACTCACGGCATCGACTTCAATCATTTCGTCAGGATCCGCGAATGTCATGTTGTAACTTGCAAGCGTCTTGTTTTTGGGGAATAGAGCTGCAAGGCCAATCGTCTTGGAAACTGCAGAAACGATTGTCGGGAACGAACGGCGGCAAGCCCACTGGAGCGATCCATCTTCGTTCAAGATGCGGCAACCGACGGTGCCTGCTTCCGGGTGTTCTTCCATGAACTTGAGCATTTCGCGGAAAGCGTTCTTCGAGATAATCGTATCGGGATTGATGAAAAACAGATACGGCTTGGTCGCATGCTTTTCGGCGAGGTTACAGCCTTTACCAAAGCCCAAGTTTTCCTTGGAATCAAGCCATTCCACTTCGGGGAAGAAATTCTTGATTTCAGGAATTATCGGCTCGTTGGAACCGTTATCCAAGACGATAATCTGCGAATCAATGCCCTCGCATGCGTCACGCACGGACTTCAAGCACGCCGGAATGAAATCGCAAGAGTTATAAGCAATGATAATGACTGAACAGGAAAGCATGAGTTAGTAGGAAGTAGGCGGTAGGAAGTTGAATTTAGGATGTGGTTTGTAACATTGTCATCCTGAGCGAAGCCGTTAAGCGAAGTCGAAGGATCCAGAGCATTCCTAACTTAACTGGATCCTTCACGCTGCGCGTTCAGGATGACGAGATGCGCAGACCTAAGCAAGTCCTAATCGTAGTTTCAGTACGAGGAAGAAAGCTTCGGAGATGATTCCGCCGCTCATCTTGGAAGTGCCACGGGTGCGGTCCGTAAAGATGATGGGAATTTCCTTGACGCGAAGGCCCTTCTTCCAAATCTTGAAAGTCGTTTCAATCTGGAAGCAATAGCCGTCGCTCTTCATCTTGTCGAGGTTCAAGGCCTGCAAAGCTTCACGGCGGAAGCACTTGAAGCCGCCTGTCGCATCGCTAATCGGAAGGCCCGTCACGATGCGAGTATAGACGTTTGCGCCGTAGCTGAGGATTAGACGGCGGAGGTCCCAGTTCACCACGCTGATGCGGCGATTCTGGTAACGGCTGCCGAGAACGAGGTCGGCATCTTCGGCAGTTTCCAAAAAGCGGTTCAGGTCTGTCGGCGCATGGCTAAAGTCGGCGTCCATTTCGAACACGCGTTCGTAATCGCGTTCGAGCGCCCACTTGAAGCCCATCACGTACGCAGAACCCAATCCCATCTTACCCTTGCGGCGGAGCAAATGGATTCTGGGATTCTTGTCTGCTTCGGCTTGGACAAGGTCGCCCGTACCGTCCGGGGAACCGTCATCCACCACCAAAATTTCAAGACATTGATTCTGTTCCAAAATAGCCGACATAATCAGGAGAATATTCTCCTTCTCGTTGTAGGTCGGAACAATCACCAAACTCTTAGGGAACTCCATTAAATACCTCACTATAACACAAATCTAACACAAATTACAAATCGCCAATCGTCTCAGAAACAGGATATGTGCGTTTTTTGTTGCCGTTCATCATTTCGCCCAAAAGGCCAAGCGAGAAAAACTGGACGCTCATTACAAGCGAGAATGCTCCAGCCAACAAAAGCGGACGCACATGCATCGCTCCCGTCTGTATCCATTCGTAGCCAAAATAGCCACAAATGCCAAGACCGAAAAGCATAAAGATAAGCCCAATCAATCCAAAAAAGTGTAACGGCTTCGAAGAGAAACTGCGCATGAACATCAGCGAAACGAGATCGAGGAATCCGCTCACCAAGCGAGAAACGCCGTACTTCGAGACGCCATGAACGCGGGCGCGGTGAGCCACAGGCATTTCGGTAATGCGGAAACCCTGCCACTTCGCCATCACCGGGATAAAGCGGTGGTAGTCGCCATAAAGCTGGATAAAGCGCACGACGGAACTGCGGTATGCTTTGATGCCACAGTTGAAATCGTGCAGGCGCTTGCCGCACACAATCGAGACCGTCAAGTTGAAAAGCTTGGACGGAAGCGTCTTATGCCACGGATCCAAGCGGCGAATCTTCCAGCCGGAGACGAGGTCATAGCCGGATTCAAGAATCTTGATCATCTTCGGGATTTCGAGCGGGTCATCTTGCAAGTCGCCATCGAGCGTAGCGACGTACTTGCCCTTAGCCTTGGAAAAACCGAGAGCAAGCGCAGCTGCCTTGCCGCAGTTGAACTGGAAACGGTAAGCACTCATTGCAGAACCAGGACGGATGCCGTAATCCTTGGAAAGATTTTCCACCACTTCCCAAGTATTATCGCGGCTACCGTCGTCGATAACGATAACCTCGAACTGCATACCCGTTGGTTCGATGGCAGCCCAAATTTCCTTCATCAACTCAGGAAGATTTTCACTTTCTTCCTTAACGGGAATCACCAAGCTCAAATCCATTGCAAGTCCTCGAAATTATTTAGCTGCTGGAGCCGAATCCGCCTGCGAATTTGGGGCCGATCCGTCATCGACTTTCAAACCGTCTGTGATGGCTTCAATCTGTTGGAGGCTCATGGCAAGACGGCTACGCCCCGGAGCGTCATAAGACGGGATATTGTCGAGACCGCGTTTCACGACGTCGAGAGCTTTATCCTTCATACCGGCAGATGCATAGACGTAAGATGCTGCCCAGTAGTTACGCCATTCTCTCGGGAACTGGAACATGCCTAGTTCAAGGTATTTGGCGGCATCAGTCGCAATGCGTTCGACTTCGGCCTTGTCTGCCGGGGTAAACGGCTTCTTCGTGATGAGAGTGCTAATCTTTTCACGGGCATCGAACGAAATCTGCAAGTAGAGCGATACGTAGCTGCTGAGGAGACGTTCTGTTTCGGAGTTGATGAATGCAGTTCCATCGCCGAGGCCACGGAATTTATACACAGTGTCGATAAGCGCGGCAGTCATTTCCGCATCGAATGCGTTCTGCTTCGGCGTGAGGTCGCCCTTTACAAAGTTATAGACCATGCCTTCTTGGACCATGTACTTTTCGAGGCCCATGAAGTTCGACATGCCGACGGTCGTAGAAATTTCAATCGGTTTATCCATGTTCTGGAGAGCAAGGTCAATCACGAGCTTGTACTGCGTGAGCATCATGCTACTGCGGTTTCTCTTGGCCCAGTCTGTAAAGGCGTCCCATACTTGGTAATTCACCTTGAACTGCATAAGCTTGGCGGAATCCGCTTCAGAGAGATTGCCGGCGGCTTCCATCTGGTCGATGCGTTCCTTGAGCTTCGGCTTCAGCGATTCGGCACGGCGAACCCATGTGGACACCTGATGGTTCGGGTTATTTGCGCTGCTGTTATCGAGAACCATGTCGTTGTCGATAGTTTCCTTCGTATATGAAAGCTTGAGAATCGGGTCGTTAGTGAGCATCTGCTTGATGTACCAGTCCGTGTTGCCCAGGGAAAGGTTCACCACGCGAACGTCCTTGCGGACTCCGGCAACTTCCTGCGCAAACCACAGCGGGAACGTGTCGTTATCGCCGTTCGTAAAGAGAATGGCGTTCGGACGGCAGCTGTTGAGGAGGTTGTAGGCGTAATCCCATGGAACCCAGAGGCCGGAACGGTCATGTTCCTTGTAGTTGGAAATGCATGGCACAAGGAAGGATACGAGCACGAGGGCGGCTGCAATCGGAGACGCAAAAGCCATCGTCGATGCGGTTGTCGCGGCTAGCAACACGAGAATGCCAGCACCGATACCGTAAATCATGCTCATGAAAATAAATGCCGGAGTATAGAAGTAGTCACGTTCACGGACTTCCATGTGGACGGCTTCCGGGAACGGGGCTCGTTGACCGAATCGAGCAAAGCTTTCTTCAATCTTCTGCCAGTTCTTCCAAGCGGTGGTGTTTTCGGCATCGGAAATATTTTTTTCGAATTCGGCAATTCTTGAAGCCGGAGCGTTGTTCATGCGAAGGCGCTCAATGGCAATTTTCGAGAAATCGATTTTCTGGCGAAGGTCAATCAGTTCATTAGGATCCGGGAGAGACGTAATGCCAGCACCGGCGTTGTTCAGGTCGGCCACGTTACGGGTCATGACGTTCACCCAGTAATCGTGGTCACGCTGTTCCATGCGGGTGCCATCGGCAAAGTTGATGTAGAACAACAGTCCGAGCGAGCAGAGCACATAGAGCGTCGAAAGGAATATGCCAACATGCCTGTTGCGTTTGCAGACATAGACGCACACAGCGACGATAAGGCCGTTAAAGAGCAGGAAGAAGAATAACTGGAACGGGATGTTGTCGCCCATGAACGACATCTGTGTCGGGAACTTGAATCCCAGACGTTCGACCGGTTCGTTCTCGGAGGCGTCAAATGTATAGACCCCGTTTGCGTAGTTCACACCCCCCACCTTGTAAGGCAGGTATTGGGCCGTCTGGTAGCCGCCATAGCTCATGCTCGGGAAAGCAAGTACTTGGTGAGCTAGCTGCGAACGGCGGTAGAACGCACGGGAAATCATGCTTTCGGAGCCATACTGCTTACGTTCGATGAACGCATTGAAAGCGTCCCAGTTTTTACCATCGAAAAGGTTGCCCAGCTGGAGGTTGCCCTGTTCGTCGCGGATGTTCAATTCCGGGTCGTTCTCGTCAATCGTCGGGTTGAGTTCCGAACGGATGGGAATGTAAAGATGCGTGCTGTAGCCGACCAACGCAAAGAAAGCGAAAGCAAGGGAGAGCTTGAATGCATTGTTCACTCTCACCGGAAAGGCTGCTCTAATGGCTGGAACAAAGACGATAATAGAAAGGGCAACAAGGCAAAGGAGCGAAATTTCGATAAACGCAGAGACCATGTAAATCACGGAGCAGAGGAGCGTACCCGTAACCCAAACAGGAATGCGTTCGACAATCTTTCTCGGCTGAGCGACGAGCAAAAGTACGAATACGGCGGGAACCGTGAGCATCGTGTAGAGGTGGGCTCCCACGCCAAGGAACGCGATATAGCAGATGAAGATGAGAATCTTGTCGCTACCCTCTTCGTCGCGCTTGTTGTACCACACGAGACCGAGGTAAGAGACAAGCATGAGGATGAGCATGGCGACGCCATAGACTTCTGCTTCGACGGCGTTGAACCAGAACGTGTCGGAGAACGTGAGGAGGAATCCGGCTACAAGAGCTGCCGTACCGAGCACGAACGTGCGCATCTTGTCCGAAATCTTTTCGGCCAACGAGTCCGTCTTAAGAACGGTCGCAAGGAGTTCCCATGCAAAAAGGGCCGTCACATAGACTGTTGCCGCAGAACTCACCACGGAGATGTAGTTTACGCGCTTTGCAATTTCACCTACGAACGGCAAAAAGAGAATGACCGCACGGGCAAAGAACACGAAGAAGGGTGTTCCAGGAGGATGCGGAATGCCAAGCGTATTGGCGCAAGCGACGAACTCGCCGCAGTCCCAGAACGAGACCGTCGGAGCCATCGTCAACATATAGACGATCAAGGCAATAAAGCCCGCGATTCCAGCAAAAATGTGCTTATACCATTTTTCGTTGATTTTCATAGTGCTTAAGCATCCTTATTAGTTGTGTTAGCGACCATACCACGTTTCTGCATGACACCTGCAAGAAGTCCATTGACAAAAGAACCCGAAGAATCCGTGCTGAACTTCGCGGCTATCTGGACCGCTTCCGAAATGACGACTTTCATCGGGATTTCTGGAACATACAAAAGTTCGACCATCGCAATGCGGATGACAATTCTGTCGAGCATCGCCATGCGTTCAATACCCCAGTGGGCGGAGCATTCTTCGATTTCTGAATCCAATTCGGCCTTGTGAGCCTGTACCAAATCGACAAGCTTCATACCGTATTTTTTCATATCGTCCCTAAGCGGTTGGGCATTCAAAACACCCGGGAGCGCCTCGCCTGCTGTAGAACCCGCGATTTCCATTGCATAGAGCAACTGCATGGCAAAAACGCGAGCAGGCCTATAACTGACTTGAGCCATAAATTACTTTCCAACTTGTTTGTAAAGATTAACCATTTCAACTGCGGTCCTCGCCCAGTTACAACCGAGGTTACCAGCCTTGAGACCAGCGCGGTTCATCGCCTGATCAACCGTATCCGTCGTGAGGATTCCGAGAATCACTGGAATCTTGCCTTCGGCAGCAAGAGCAGCAATACCACCCGTCGAAGAATTCACCACCACGTCGTAGTGTCCCGTTTCTCCACGGATAACGGCACCGAGGGCAATCACGGCATCGTACTTGCCGGAATCCACAAACTTGCGACAGAGGCCCGGCAGTTCAAAAGCACCCGGCACATGCGCCACGGCGATGTCGTCGCTTGCCACCCCGAGCGTTTCAAGTTCGCGGACGGCACCTTCGAGGAGGCGATCAGTCACCACTTCGTTAAAACGGGCAACGGCAATTGCCACCTTCATCTTGGAACCATTGAGGGAATTTTTGAATTCTTTCATCTTATTTTCCTTCGTCTAAAACTTCGGCTGCACCGTGATCTGCGTTGTCGAGATGGAGCTCGTGGCCCATCTTTTCTTTTTTGGTGCGCAGGTAAAAACGGTTGATGTTGTTGGGCTTGATTTCTATCGGCACGCGTTCCACAATCTTGAGTCCGTAAGCGGAAATGCCAGAAATCTTGCTCGGGTTGTTCGTGAGGAGTCGCATTTCCTTCACACCGAGGTCTGCCAAAATTTGGGCACCTGTGCCGTACTGGCGTAAGTCGGACTTGAACCCGAGGTGCAAATTCGCCTCGACCGTGTCCATGCCTTTTTCTTGCAGTTCATAGGCGCGGAGCTTGTTGCAGAGCCCAATGCCTCGGCCCTCTTGACCGCGCATGTAAAGGAGCACACCTCCATGTTCGCCGATGAATTTCATCGCAGCTTGCAACTGGTCACCGCAATCGCAACGGAGACTTCCAAAAATATCGCCCGTAAGGCATTCGCTATGGACGCGAACATAAACCGGCTTGCTGAAGTCCGGATTGCCGGCAACCCAAGCCACGTGTTCGACACCGTCAGTCGAACTCTTGTATGCATAAGCGGTAAAGTCACCATACTTGGTCGAAACATGCGGTGCGGCCACGCGCTGCACGAGTTTTTCCGTTCTCAGACGGTAATCAATCAAATCCTTGATGGAAATAATCTTGAGGTTAAACTTTTTCGCGACTTCCTGAAGCTGCGGCATACGGGCCATCGTACCATCGTCGTTCATGATTTCAATCAACGCGGCAGCCGGCTGAAGTCCAGCGAGTTTGGCAAGATCGACCGCGGCTTCGGTGTGGCCTGCACGGCGGAGAACGCCTTCTTCTTGCGCATAAAGCGGAGAAATGTGACCCGGACGGCCAAAGTCCGAAGGCTTGGAATTCGGATCGGCAAGAGCGCGGATGGTTGCCGCACGGTCGTGGGCAGAAACGCCCGTGGTGCAACCTTCGAGTTTATCGACCATAACAGTGAACGGAGTCCCGAGCATGGACGTGTTTTCTGCAGTCTGGCGAGTCAAATTCAATTCACGGCAACGCTTGATCGGGAGCGGACAGCAAAGTACGCCTCGCCCCTCGTGAAGCATAAAATTCACTTTTTCGGGAGTAATCTTTTCGGCGGCGATAATGAAATCGCCTTCATTTTCACGGTCTTCGTCATCGACCACAACCAAGAACTTTCCGTTCTTGAAATCTTCAATGGCCTCTTCAATCGTATTAAGCAAGGTCACGTTCCTTTAGATAGTTTTCAATATATTTGCCCAGCATATCGACTTCCACATTTACCACGGTGCCAGGCACCCAGTTCCTGAGATTCGTGCGGGCTAAGGTATCGGGAATAATGCAAACGCGGATGTAGTCCTCCCCTTTTTCGGCAACAGTCAAGCTAATGCCGTTCAGGGAAATGGAACCACGGCGAATCACATAGCGGCGCAAGTCCGCCGGGAGCGCCAAATCGACTTCCACACCCGTTTCGCGCGGGGTAACGCGCAAAACTTCGGTAGTGCAATCGACATGCCCCATCACAAAATGACCGCCCATAAAGCTATCGGCACGGCAAGGATACTCGAGATTCACGAGATCCCCGACTTTTGCCTGCTTAAAAGACGTATTCACGACGGTCTGGTGCATGAGACAGAACGTCGCTTCGTCATCGGTACAGTTTTCGACCGAGAGACAAACACCGTTATTGGCGATGCTGTCGCCTAGTTTGCTGTTTTTAAAGAATCCTGGCGACTTCATGCGCATTGTAAGCGCGTCTCCCCTATTTTCAAGGGAAACGATTTCACCAGTTGCTTGAATTATACCCGTAAACATACGCGGTAAATTTAGCAATTTAGACGAGAGACGACAAATGCATAAGCTGAGAGTCGCGGCCAAATTCATTTGGACATGACCGAAGCGAGCATTTGGGACTTGAGCGAAGCGAAAGTCCAAAGACGAGAGAGGAAGGCTATTTAAGGCGGATTATTTTTGCTTATTGGTCATTATCAGTTTATAGGAGTCACCGTCTTTAACGGAGCGCACGCGATATACCTGTTTTTTGCCATCCTTATCCAAGATTTCTATAGGGCATACGCCCTCTGAAAGGACAGTCACATTCCCCTCGTTATCCTTCTTTTTAATAAAGTTGCATTTGATATCGAAATCCTGAAATTGTTCTCCGACATAATTCAGAATTTCGCAATTTGAAAGGGAACATTCGCCGAGTGTGAAAAAGTTTCTCGTAACAAATTTTTTGATTGGGCGTTGTTGATGATCAATGGATTGAAGAAAGGCTTCTTCGTCTTCTATCCAAAACTCCCCCTTTCTCTTTACCAGATGAAAATTTCCAAATAAAAAAGTCGTTGTAGGCTGGACTCCCATTGGACCTATATTCACACGAACCGGGCAACGTCCAGTACCCAAAACTTCAAGGAATGATTTTTTATTATTAAACTTCACAAAATCGCAACGGAACTCTAAATCTTCACGAGGTATGGGCATATTATAAAACATGCCTGTATTTTCAGTCTTTTTATGTTGTTCTTTACACAAGGACTTACGGTCCTTCAAAGACGGCATCAATTTTTTAGCTATAGGATCGCTTATCGTCTTGCAGTAATCTGTAACGTTTTCACAATAGACGTGAAAAGTCGGGCTAAAAGGATAATTAAGCACAAAAAAATTTTTATCTATTTTTCTAGAATTAAATAAATGATAAAAGGAAGAAAAGCCCCACCAACTGAACTTTGAAGGATGCACGCATTTTCCTTTTTCTATACGTCCATAAAGGCAATACGAGCAGCCATTTTCATCAGTCCATTCGTATTGCGTATTATCAGAAAATGCACAAGCCACAAGGAATAAAATTAAAAAGGTAAAGGTTTTCATAAACATTTTATCAAACATACTTTCAAAAGTAAAAATACAATCCAAAGTCAACTAATGTATTTCTAAAATTTAAAAATGCAAACAGTTGGTTGCAAAATGATTCTAAAACAAAAAAATTCTTGTTTTTCTGAGGAGAGTTTGTTAAATTAAGCACATCCGTTTTTGACGATGCGAGACATTTTCAAAAACTTTTATTTGCTAGATCGTTTTCTATATCCCTTATTATATGAGATTGCGTGCCAGTTCGCTTGAATTAATTGGCCCTAGAAACAAATGGAAAACGAAAACAAGACTCCCAAACGAAAACACGACGCATACTTCCGCTGGCTATTTGCCGACACAGCACATGTCCGCTACCTGCTTGAGCTTGCGAGAAAAATAAACTATGATGTCGACACATTTCTAAACCAAGTCAATCTCGATACGCTCATGCGTATTCCCGACTCCTATTCGGAAGTTGACGATACCGGCGAAGCGGATTTGGCATTTCGCGTAAACGTTTCGACTGGCGCCCCGATTCTCGTCGGAATCCTGCTGGAGCACAAATCAGGTCGCGACCCCATGATCTTCGACCAGATCTCCAAATACATCCATTCCGTCATGAAAATTCAGGACAAGAATCGCATATTCAGCGGAATCCCGACAATGGCGATAATATTCTACAACGGACGTGATAACTGGAACCCGCTCAAGATTCTCGAAAAGTCCTATCCGGATTACTTCCGCGGAAAAGTACTGCCGTTCCAATGTACGTTCGTCAACATGGCGGACATTCCCGACAGCGACTGCCTCGCCTGCGAAGATATCGCAACCGGCATGGGTATAATCGCATTGAAGCACGCATTCAACAAGGACAAGTTGCTGGAACTTTTGCCGCAGTTCTGCAAATTCTTGAATAAAATGCCGCAACACGAGGCCTCTTGCCTGCTTGAAAAAACAAGTATATATTTAGCAGAGTATTTAGGCAAAGATTTCCTAAAGGAGCTGAACATGGCGTTCGTAAGCATCGGACAAAAATACGGTTTCGTAAGCATTGGCGATTATTTCCGACTGCAAATGGCGGAAGAACGCAAGCAAATGGCAGAAGAACGTCAACAGATGGCAGAAGAACGTCAACAGATGACAGAAGAACGTCAACAGATGACAGAAGAACGTCAACAGATGACAGAAGAACGTCAACAAATGGAAGAACAAATGGCCATAGAACGCAAGCAATTTAAGGATGAACTTGCCGAAGAACATCAAAAAATAAAGGATGCAGTTGAAGAAAAAATTAACACGGCTAGAAAAATGGTAAGCGATAAAAAAGTAACCATTGAAGAAGCCTCGGCATACTTCAAGCTATCCAAAGAAGAAATAATGGAAAAATAAAAACCGCGTTTATCCCGGATAATACACGGTCAGCACGTCGGGGCCGATGATAGCGGATTCCTTGGCTACAACGCCTGCAGGCAATTCAGGGTATTCAAGGCCGCATTTGATAGCACCTTGTTCGATAAGCTGGTCCAGTTTTTCTTCGACTGCAGAATCGGTCGAACGCCATAAATCAAGGCGATTCCAGAGGGATGGCGCTTTTTCCGGAGCATTTTGTGACTGCGCGCCTGCCACACCATTAAAAAGTTCGTGTGCTAGACCTGCACCGGGTTCCACCATCAGGCGGTGCATTCCGCGAGCAGACAAATCATCAATCATCTCGCGCCAATTATCAGCAAAAGATTCGTGAGGAAGAAGAATAAAATCAGCAACATTCGGCTGACGCACACAAGAATAGACTATCGGCTTGGATTCATTCGACGAAAACACCACAAGATGCGTGATTTCATCGGCGCTAAATTCGTGATGCCCCGCCCAAATAATCTTTACAGGGTTATTTCCCTGGGCATAACGCACGTTTAAGCTCGGATTGTCGGCAAGAAGCGTCCCTGCACCAACAAGGACAGCATCGCTCATTGCTCGGAGTTCGTGATTCCAGCAATTTGCGCCTTGCTTTGTGATAGCAATCGGCAAATGCGATCCTTGCGCATCTATGCAGCCCATGAATCCGTCTTGCGAAACTGCGGACTTGATTTCGACAAAGGTGCGCTTGGTGCGTACAAAATAATCATACGCTTCGAAATAGCGTTCGACTTCTGCAAAAACACAGCGGCCTTCGGCTTCGCGTAACGCCCGGTCTTCAAGTGACTTGCTGCGGAATTCAAGAATGCGGCAGCCCGTAGGCGATTCGGCATCCGTACATTCGTCAACGCAGGCGCAAATGCAGGCTTCTACACCTTCATGTACTTCGATGCCGGCCTCTTCGAGAATCTGGCGAGACTTTCCATGCACCACAGGATTCGGGTCGGAATGGGCAAAATAAACTTTCTGGATTCCTGCTTCGATAATTGCCTTGGTGCAAGGCGGCGTTCTCCCGTAATGGCAGCACGGCTCCAAAGTCACAAAAATAGACGCACCACGGGCGAGTTCACCTGCATCGCGTAAAGCCATCACCTCGGCATGAGCGCTTCCGGGGCGCTGCGTGCGTCCCTTCCCCACTACAATTCCGTCTTTGACAACGACAGCTCCTACCGCCGGATTGGGGCGGCTCTCGCCTATCGCAAAGAACGATTGCAGCAAGGCGTACTGCATGTAGTTTGTGATTTCGGGAGTCATAAGAGAATCCGCTCTGAATGACGTTTCAAGACTTTACAGGATCTATTCCCTAAGGGGTCAGGATGACGAATCCAGAAAGCAATTACTTCTGCGGCAATGCCATGATTCCGCCGTCGATATTGAACACGCGGGTGTAACCGTTCTCGACGAGGAACTTCGATGCTGCCATGCTGCGCTTGCCACTGCGGCAATAAATCAACAAATCTTTG
>Ga0247611_10005865_pt1 | contig 15973 bp, 14 predicted proteins | sample 177DNAGHGhighgp2_FD_192422 | JGI IMG/M metagenome (GOLD analysis project Ga0247611, IMG submission 192422) | Sheep rumen microbial communities from Palmerston North, Manawatu-Wanganui, New Zealand - 1770 DNA GHGhigh gp2 | ecosystem: Host-associated > Mammals > Digestive system > Stomach > Rumen...
AGTAGAGCGATGTGTCAAATGCAGCCTCGTTCAAGGTCATGCCCAGTCGCTCCATGAGGATCTTGGGAAATGATGCACACCATTGATGTCGAGCAGGTAGTTGGCCGTGTTAGTCCAAGTCCAGGTGTCACCCTGTCCATAGCCGCGATTCACGGCCCGGTTGGACGAGATGTCGCTGGGTCGCACGTTGCGGGTGAGGGTCTTGTTCAAGAACTGGACGTGCTCGATGCCGATGTTGCTCTTCAGCGTCAGCCCCTTGATGGGCATGATGTCAACATAAGCGTTACCAAAGATGCGCCATGACGAGTTCTGCTTGTCACGCCAGATGTCATCGGAGCACTGCGACACCCCGATGCGGTACTTCTTCTCACTGGGGGAGCAAGAAACCAATAGAGAAAACAGCAATAATAATCCTATACAGATATTAGTAATAGATTTCACTTTCAATAACCATTATTTCAAGTACATCTCAATTTGCCATTCAGTCCTGAGATACAATGCTAAATATTCCCACTGGCACCGTATCACAGATTCCATTTTGACAGCAAATAAGAACAAACACTAACGTTTTGCGTTGCAAAATTGCAATTTTTCTCCAAAATATCAAAATATTTATCCCATTATTTTACATTTTGCACCTCCAGCAAGCATTCAACCTTTATGCCGTCGATTATTTTTTTTGTAGAAAAGACCATCGCAGCAGTCCATGTGCTTTGGGAAATAATTATTACTTTTGCGGCACTAAACAAGAAAAAAAAGGATACCAATGATTAAATTCTGTGTGCGGTTGGTGCAACGCTGGTTGCCTGAACCGTTTATATTTGCGATCTTGCTTACCGTTGTGGCCGCGCTGGTGGCGATGCCGCTATGTCATCAAACCCCACTGGAGGTGATTGAGCACTGGGGTGGCGGCGTGTGGAATCTGTTGGCGTTTGCCATGCAGATGTCGCTGGTGCTTGTGTGTGGTTCGGCTTTGGCATCGGCCCCTGTTGTGAAGCGAGCTATCGATACCATGGCCCGCTTGCCGCAGAGTGCTCCTGCCGCAATCGCCCTTGTGACCGTGGTGTCGGCAATATCCTGCTGGCTCAACTGGGGTTTTGGCCTCATCGTGGGAGTCGTGTTTGCCAAGGCCATAGCTCGCCAGCGCAGTGATGTGGACTATCGACTTCTTATCGCATCGGCCTACAGCGGGTTTGTCGTGTGGCATGCCGGTATCTCAGGGTCAATCCCCTTGACCATGGCTACGCCGGGCGAGGCTCTCGCCATGGCTACCGACGGAGCGCTCACCGACCCTGTGCCCCTGGCTCGAACCATCCTTGACTGGCACAATGTGATGACCGTGCTGCTTGCCATCATCGGCATTACCGTTGCCAACACCCTGATGCATCCCAAGCAAGGCGTGCTCACCATCGACCGATCGCTCCTGGTTGACGAGGATCATCATGCACCCGCGGCACCCGCCACTGCCATGACGCCTGCGCAGCGTCTGGAACACAGCAAGTTCCTCTCATGGCTCGTGGCCCTGATGCTCGTTGCCTATCTCGTGATTCACATCGGCGTGCGCGATGCCGGTCTGGACCTGGGCGGGGTCATCATGATATTCCTGGCCCTGGGACTGGTACTGCATTCCACCCCGGTTGATTATGTGCGAGCCTTTGGTAAAGCGACCACGGGTGCCGCCGGCATCATCTTGCAGTTCCCCTTCTATGCCGGCATCATGGGCATCATCACCGGCGTCGGCGTGAGCGGCATCAGCCTGGGTGGCGTCATGGCCGAGGCATGCATCAGCATCAGCAATCCCGTGACCTATCCACTACTGACGTTTGCCTGCGCCGCAGTGCTCAACATGTTTGTGCCAAGCGGTGGCGGCCACTGGGCCGTTCAAGCGCCCGTCATGTTCACCGCCGGCGCCAACCTGGGAGTGGATCCTGGCTTGACGGGCATGGCCATCGCATGGGGTGACGCCTGGACCAATCTCATACAGCCCTTCTGGGCACTGCCGGCCCTGGCGATTGCCCACCTCGATGCAAAGGACATCATGGGCTATTGCCTTATCGACCTTCTCGTCACTGGCGGCATCATCTGCGCCGGCCTGTTGATATGGGCCATGTAGGGAAAAAGAGGAGGAGACGGTGATGGTGGAGCTGAACTTGCCGGAATATGATTACAAGGTGAAAAGGCGTGACGATGGCCAGTCATGGCTCATCTGGGACCGGTTGCGCTCACGGTGGGTGTCGTTGACGCCCGAGGAATGGGTGCGACAGCACTTTGTGGAGTGGCTTATAGGAGCCAAGGGGTTTCCCGCCGCATTGATGGGCAATGAAGTGTCGCTGTCGCAGAACGGTATCGCACGCCGCTGCGATACGGTGGTGGGTGACCGCAGTGGGCACCCCCTGGTGATTGTGGAGTACAAGGCCCCCAGCATCCACATCACCCAAAAGACGTTTGACCAGATCGTGCGCTACAACATGGTGTTGCGGGCCCGTTACCTGATCGTGAGCAACGGGCTGGACCACTACTGCTGCCACATCGACTACGAAACCAACAGTTACCGTTTCCTGGAAACGATCCCCAGCTATAACGAGTTGTGACCCCATTTTTTAGTCAGGGACACGATTATGTTGCAGCGGTTGCATGAGCAGATGGAGAAAAAGTTGTATTTTTGTGACCATGAACGAGGATTACCTGGATCAACTGAATGAACAGCAACGAGCCGCAGTCGAGTATTGCGACGGGCCCCAGTTGGTGATTGCCGGAGCAGGCTCGGGCAAGACCCGAGTACTGACCTACAAGATTGTCCACCTGCTGGCACTGGGCTATGAGCCGTGGCGCATCATGGCACTCACGTTCACCAACAAGGCAGCCCGCGAGATGCGCGAGCGCATCGAGCCGCTGGCCGGCCCCGATGTTGCGGCACAGCTGTGGATGGGGACATTTCACTCCATCTTCTCACGGCTGCTGCGGCGCAATGCCGAGCTCATCGGGTTCAAGAGTGATTTCACCATCTATGACCAGAGTGACTCACGCTCGCTCATCAAGCTCATCGTCAAGGAGATGGGTCTAGATGACAAGACCTACAAGCCCGCTACCATCCAGAATCAGATCAGCAACGCCAAGAATGCCCTGATCACGCCTGATGACTATGCCCGCAACCCATCGCTGCTCGAAGCCGACCGTGACGCCCAGCGTCCCGAGACGTCCGCTATCTACAAGGCCTACTGGAACCGGTGCCGCATAGCCGGTGCGATGGACTTTGACGACCTGCTGCTGTACACCAACATCCTGCTGCGCGACCACGAGGACGTGCTGGAACGTTATCAAGAGTTTTTCCGCTACATCCTTGTTGACGAGTACCAGGACACCAATTTCTCGCAGCACTTGATTGTCCACCAGTTGAGCAAGCGATACAACCGGCTGTGTGTGGTGGGAGATGATGCGCAGAGCATCTACAGCTTCAGGGGGGCCAATATCGACAACATCCTGCGCCTGCAGCGGTTTTATCCCGACATCAAGACCTTTAAGCTAGAGCGCAACTACCGTTCTACCCAGACCATTACCGATGCTGCCAACAGTCTGATAGAGAAGAACAAGGGACAGATTGCCAAGCACCTGTTCAGCAAGAACCAGGTGGGCGACCGCATTCCCGTCATCCAGTGTTACAGCGACTATGAGGAGGCCTATGTGGTTGCCAACCAGATTGCTGCGCTGAAGGCCCGGCAGGGTGACAGCTATGAGGACTATGCCATCCTGTACCGTACCAACGCCCAGTCCCGCGTGCTAGAGGAGGCCCTGAGCAACGGCGGGCGGCGTGACAAGCACGGCAACATGCGCAACGCAATTCCCTATCGGATCTACGGCGGATTGTCATTCTACCAGCGCAAGGAGGTGAAGGATGCCATCTGCTACCTGAGGCTCGTCATCAATCCCGATGATGACGAGGCACTGCGCCGTGTCATCAACTACCCCACCCGCGGCATCGGCGACACCACCGTCGGGAAGATCAACCACTGTGCCACCACGAGCGGCGTGAGCCTGTGGCAGGTGATGAACCATGCCGAGCAGTACGGCCTGAACGTGAACCGCGGCACCCTGTCCAAGCTCGAAGCCTTCACGACACTCATCAACGGGCTGATCGAGCTCAACCGTGAGGGCAAGGATGCCCTGACGGTGGCGAGCGAGACAATCCGTCGCACGCGCATCAAGAGCGTGCTCATGGGCGACAACACGCCCGAGAACATCAGCCGCATCGAGAACCTTGACGAGCTGATGAATGCCGTGAGCGACTTCCAGCAGGGTAAGGAAGAGAGCGGTGACGAGCATTGCCTGATAGGAGACTTCCTGGCCGAGACCTCGCTGCTCACCGACCAGGACATGAACGACCCCGATGGAGAAAAAGTCACCCTGATGACCGTCCACGCTGCCAAGGGTCTGGAGTTCAGGAACGTCATCATCGTGGGCGTTGAGGAAGACCTGTTTCCCAGTGCCATGAGCATGGATTCACTCTACCAGATTGAGGAGGAGCGACGCTTGCTGTATGTGGCCATCACACGTGCCGAGGTGAACTGCATCATCACCTATGCCACCTCACGCTACCACAACGGTCAGACCAAGACGTGTGTGATGAGCCGCTTCCTGCGAGACATTGCGCCCGATTATCTGCTTGTGGGCAGCACCAACATGGCTCCCGTGCCATCTCGCACCCGCCCCCGCTGGGACGATTGGGACCATGAGCCCGTCGAGGAAACGCCCAGACAGCGCACCGCGGCAAAGCCGCGGTCCACGAGACAAGCCTTGACGAAGCCGACAACGCCCACGCGGCCAGCGACTCCTTCAAGACCCATTACCCCTGCCCCGCCGACTGCCGCCAGCGGCGATTTCACCCTCCATGCCGCCGACGAGCTGCAAGTGGGGACCGAGGTACTGCACCAGCGATTCGGACACGGCAAGGTGACCGATATTGACACCAGCGGAGATGCCAAGATCGATGTCATCTTCAATGACGGCCAGACCCGCAAACTGCTGCTGAAATTTGCCAAATTCCAAATCCTTTAACATCATCACCAGCCAATGGAAGAGAAAAGAATCAAGACGCCCTATTATATCGTGTATGAGGAAAAGCTGCGTCGCAATATCGAGTTGATCACCGGTGTTGCCCAACGCACGGGAGTGGATATCATCATGGCCTTCAAGGCCAATGCGCTGTGGCGCACGTTTGACATCTTCAGGGAATATGGCATCGAGTCTACTGCCAGCTCTATCAACGAGATGCTGCTGGCCCTAGACGAGCTCAAGTGCCGTCCCCACACCTATTGCCCCGCTTATACCGAAGATACCATTGATGCCTATATTGCGGGCAGTTCCCACATCACGTTTAACTCGGTAGAGCAATATGAACGGTTTGCCGATCGCGTGAGACAGCACAACGCCGACTGGCCTGGCGAGCCCGTGAGCTGTGGCCTGCGGGTAAACCCCATGTGCTCGGTCATCGAGACCGACATCTACAACCCCTGCTGTCCCGGGTCGCGATTTGGCGTCCTGGCCAGCGACCTCAAGTCGTTGCCCGACGGGATTGAGGGTTTTCACTTCCATGCCCTGTGCGAGAGCACGAGTTTTGACTTGGAGAAAGTGCTGCTGGCGTTGAAGCAACAGTTTGGGGAATACCTGCCCCGGCTCAAGTGGCTCAACATGGGCGGTGGCCACCTGATGACGCGCAAGGGGTACAACATCGGTCATCTAGAGCAAGTGCTGGGGGCATTCCAGGGAGCCTATCCCAACCTGAAGCTGATTCTGGAGCCCGGCAGTGCCTGGTGCTGGCAGACGGGTGACCTGGAGGCCAGCGTGGTGGATGTGGTGAGCAATAGCGGCATCACGACAGCGATTGTGGACGTTTCCTTTGCGTGCCACATGCCTGACTGCCTGGAGATGCCGTACAAGCCGGTCATCAGCCAGGCCCTGGACGAGGTGGATCATTCAAAGCCCACCTACCGGTTGGGCGGCAATTCGTGCCTGAGTGGCGACTATGTGGGCGACTGGAGCTTTGAGAAGCCGCTGCAACGGGGCGACCGCCTCACCCTTGAGGACATGAACCATTACACGACCGTGAAGACCAACATGTTCAACGGTATCCAGCACCCGTCGATCCTGCTCAAGCGCATGGACGGCAGTATCGAGGTATTGCGTGAATTTGACTACATCGACTACAAGACCCGAATGAGTTGATTGGACATGAGGGAGTTCAATAATAACGGGATTGGGTAGAGATTATTTGCCAGAGTAGGCGACGCCGTAGCCGATGAAGTGGTCATACCGCTCGCCCATGGGGCGGTCATAGACCTTGACCAGATACTCATTGACCGTCTCGTAGTGGTCCCCCTCGATGCGGGAAGTCTGGCCCACGGCCGTTCCGTCAGGCACCCACAGGTACATGTAATTGTAGGCACCCTGCTTGAGGAGCAAGTCGGCATTGTAGCATCCGCTCCCGGCATCATATTTCATCATCGCTTGGGAAGCAGGGTAGCCATTGAGAAACTCGCCATAGAGCCACACGCTGCCGCCATTGAGTTTGCCACCGGTATCGAGAGAGAAATGAGTGATCATGTAATCGGCCTCAAGTGGGTTCTCGTCATAGGCCTCGGCATTGCGAATGGTGAAGCGCCCGAATTGCGTTCTATCATAGAGGTATTGTGTCTCGTTGCGCGGCTCATCGACCATGAGCGTTGCGTGATACATGGGTTCATAGTAACGGATGGAGCTCACGCCCATATTCATGTTGTGGGCACTAACCGTCTCAAATCGCCTGAACTCGTTACCCGCAGGGAAAATCAGGTCTCGGTTGTGGTCATAGGTGACATGATCGTTCATCACCATCATGGGTCGCCGCACAACCACTGCATTATCTTCACGAGAATTCTGAGAGACGATACAGGTGAGTTCACTGTAGGGGTCCTGGATCTGCCCCTGCTTGAAACGCACGTCAAAGGATACCTGCTGGAAACGGTTATTGTATTCCACGTCGGTGCGAGAAGTCACCTGAGGATAGACGCTCACAGTGCCCTCACAGACCGAGAAACGCGTCTGGAACAATAATTTGTCGGGGTTGTCCTGCTCATAGACCGTGAGCAGATAGTTGCCGCTCACGAGCAGTTGCATGTCGGGATTGGGCAAGGTGAACTGGTAATTGTAGTAGTGGACATAGGTTGCCATGCTCTGCTCATAGTCATCAATGTCGGCATAATTGAAGCCGCTCACATATTCACTCTCGAGCAGTTGCGATGGTTGCCAGTTGGCATTGCAATGGGTGACACTGTAGCGCAGGTAATGCACATCGTAATCAATGTAGTCGAAGTTGACGACCAGATAATCATCCTCACCCATGACCAGCACTGGCGGGATGTACATGTTGTTGGCCAGACACACCTTGAGTGATCGCACATTGTTGTCAAAAATGCGAGTTCGTGTGTCCACGCCCGCTTGTGCCCCTGCGGCGAGCGTCACGATGGCGCAAGAGAGCACCCAGATGATTCTATTATACCACTTGTTCATCATTCCAGACTAAAGAGGGTTATTAATGATTGTTGGACGGCTGAGCGCTCCTGAAGTTTAATCTATCGCAGCAACAGATAGACTGTGTAGCCAACATAGGCTGCAAAGAAGATGAAGCCCTCGATGCGGTCCATCTTGTCCTTCTTGAAGGTGTAGATGACCATGTAAAGCATTATGGCCGCAGCAAGCATCACGGCATAGTCCCACATATTGATGTCGACCAGCACTAGCGGCTTGACCGCTGATGCCGTACCCAGAATAAACATCAGGTTGAACAGGTTGCTGCCGATGACATTTCCCAGTGCCAGTTGAGGATTCTTCTTGGTCGCTGCAATCACGGCAGTCACCAACTCGGGCAACGAAGTTCCCACGGCCACGATGGTGATGGCGATGACCGCCTCGCTCATGCCCCACGCCCGGGCCAGATTCTTGGCACTGTCCAGGAAGAGGTTTCCGCCGTATATCAGAGCCACGAGCGACACCAGTGCGATTGCCCACAGCAGCCATGGCGACTTGCCTGCCAGCGATGACTTGGCTTCATCATCGGCATCCTGGATGGCCTGCTTGGGGTCCTTTCCCTTCTGGACAATGACCCATCCCATGTAGGCTATAAAGCACAGCAGCAGTACGATGCCATCGATACGATTGAGGTTATTGACTTGAATTCCCGGTACAATCGTGTCGCTGGCAATGAGAGCTACAAAGATGGTGGCGATGATCAAGAAAGGGATGTCACGGTTACGTTGCAATCGCTCGATGGCAAAGGGGCAAATGATTGCCGTAACGCCCAGGATGAGAAGGATGTTAGCGATATTAGAACCGACGACATTGCCCATGGCGATGTCTCCACTGTTGCTGAGAGCTGAAGAAATCGACACAAACAGCTCGGGAGCGCTGGTACCGATGCCGACGATTGTGAGTCCGATGATAAAGTTAGAGATCTTGGCGCGCTGTGCAATGGCCACCGAAGAATCAACCAGATAATTGGCAGCGAGAAGCAAAATTCCCAAGCCAACCGCTAGCAATAAATAATCCATACTCAATTAACTATAAATCATGGAGGTGTGGCATAATCGGCACCTGGAGTCTTTGATCGAGTTAAGTCGCGAATTATGACACACCTCCAAAAAACAATTCTATTTCAAAGCCTCGCGCATGGCAGCCATGGCATCATTCAGGCCCTGCGGATTACGGCCGCCTGCCTGGGCGAAGTGGGGCTGTCCACCACCGCCACCCTGGATGCACTTGGCAGCACCCCTGACAATATCGCCAGCCTTCTTGCCACTCTTGACAAGGTCCTCGCTGAGCATGACCGTCAGCATGGGTTTACCCTCATGCTCGGTAGCAGCCAGGAATGCTGTAGCCGTCGGGCACTCGGCCTTGATGGCCAAAGCCACACCCTTTACCACATCGGGCAAACGCGCACCAGTGAGGGTGACAATGTTGATGCCGTTCTCGGGGATGGCTTCGGCGATGAGCTGCTTGGTCAAGATGGATATGCGCTGCTTGATGAAGTCATCGACCTGTTTCTTGAGCTCGGCATTCTCGGCAAGAGACTTTTGCAGGGCAACGATAGCATCGGGGGCATTGTTAAGCATCTCTTTGATGTGTCCCATGCTATCTTGAATGCTGTCAAGCATCTTCTCCACATTAGCACCTGTGATAGCCTCGATGCGACGGATGCCGGCGGCAATACTGCTCTCGCTGACGATGCGCACCATGCCGATGTTGCCCGTGTTGGGCACATGGGTACCACCGCACAGTTCTACCGACGGGCCATATTTGATGACACGGACCCTATCACCATATTTCTCGCCGAACAGGGCCATGGCTCCCATCTGTTTGGCCTCATCGATGGGCACTTCGCGGTGTTCCTCACGGACAATAGCCTCACGAATCATCTGGTTGGCCAAATGCTCGACTTGGCGTATTTCCTCGGGCGTTACCTTGCGGAAGTGTGAGAAGTCAAAACGAAGCGACACGGGATCCACATAGGAGCCCTTCTGCTCCACATGGTTACCCAGCACCTGGCGCAGTGCCGCATGCAGCAAGTGGGTTGCCGTGTGATTACATTCGATTGCGCGGCGTGCCTCCAGATCGATTGTGGCATGGAGAGTGGCATTCACGTCGCTGGGGAGCTTGGCGGTGATGTGCACGGGCAGATTGTTCTCGCGTTTGGTATCAGTCACCTCGATGACCTCATCACCCAGCGTGAGGACGCCATGGTCACCAACTTGGCCGCCCATCTCGGCATAGAACGGGGTGCGGTCGAGCACTATCTGATAGAATGACTTATTCTTTTGGGTCACCTTGCGGTAGCGCAAGATGTTCACGTCACATTCAGTGAGGTCATAACCGACAAACTCGGTGACTCCGTCCTTGAGTTCCACCCAATCAGTTGCCTCGACAGCGGCAGCGTTGCGGGCGCGCTGTTTCTGCTTCTGCATCTCGACATTGAATTCCTCCTCATTGACGGTCATGCCCTTCTCACGAAGGATCAACTCGGTTAAGTCAAGCGGGAAGCCAAACGTGTCATAGAGGGTGAAAGCTTCCTTGCCATCGACAACGGTCTTGCCTGCGCCCTTGGTGTCGGCAATCACCTTCTCGATGAGTTTCATTCCTGTTTCAAGAGTGCGCAGGAAGGCATCTTCCTCTTCCTTGGTGACATGCTTGATCAAGTCGGCCTGAGCCTTGATTTCAGGGTAGGCCTCGCCCATGCCGTCGATGAGGGTGTCAATGAGGCGGTACATGAAGGCTTCCTTGAATCCCAAGAACGTGTAGCCATAGCGCACGGCACGGCGCAAGATGCGACGAATCACATAACCCGCCTTGGCATTGCTGGGCAGCTGACCATCGGCTATCGAGAAAGCGATGGTGCGCACATGGTCGGCCACAACACGCATGGCCACATCCACTTCCTTGTCATCACCGTACTTTTTACCGCACATCTCACCCAGCTTGCCAATGAGGGGCTGGAAGACATCGGTGTCGTAGTTGGATTTCTTGCCTTGCAGTGCCATGCACAGTCGTTCCAAACCCATACCGGTGTCAATCACCTTGTTGGGCAGCGGCTCGAGCGATCCATCCACCTTGCGGTTATACTGCATGAACACGAGGTTCCAGATCTCAATGACCAGCGGGTTATCCTTATTGACCAGCGTGGCACCAGGAACAGCAGCCTTCTCCTCGTCGCTGCGCAGGTCGATGTGGATCTCGCTGCACGGTCCACAGGGACCCGTGTCGCCCATTTCCCAGAAGTTGTCGTGGGCATTGCCGTTGAGGATGTGATCCTGGGGCAAGTGAGCCTCCCAGAATTTGGCTGCCTCATCGTCGCGGCTCACGCCGATATTGTCATCCCCCTCAAACACGGTGGCGTACAGGTTCTTGGGCTCGAGCCCATAGACATTAACCAGCAAGTCCCAAGCCCAATCAATGGCCTCATGCTTGAAATAGTCGCCAAATGACCAGTTACCCAGCATCTCAAACATCGTGTGGTGGTAGGTATCGTGTCCCACCTCTTCCAGGTCGTTGTGCTTGCCGCTCACGCGCAGGCACTTCTGGGAGTCGGCGGCACGACGCCACTGGGCTTCCTTGTTGCCCAGGATAATGTCCTTGAACTGGTTCATACCAGCGTTGGTAAACATGAGTGTGGGATCGTCCTTAATCACCATGGGAGCCGAGGGCACAATGTGGTGTCCATGCTCCTGGAAATAGCGCTTGAAGGTTTCTCGGATTTCTTTTGCAGTCAGCATAATAAATATTTGGTCTTAATATGTTATATATGTTCGTTTTTTGTTGCAAAGTCTAAACTAATTGTTTACCTTTGCGGTGATCAATTCAACCTGCAAAGGTAAACAATTCTATCAATCTGTGCAAGAGCATGCGAGAACTGGACAAAAAATTCTACAAAATCGGCGACGTGTCAGACATACTGGGTATTCCCGAGTCCACATTGCGGTACTGGGAAACCCAGTTCACCATCATCCGTCCCAAGCGCAACAAGAAAAACATCCGTTACTATACCCCTAACGACATAGAAATCATCAGCAGGGTCTATTATCTGGTGAAAGAGAAAGGCTTGAAACTGGATGCGGCCCAGGCTCAAATCCGCCACAATCGAGACGGTGTAGACAAGCGCTTTGACGCCATCGAGCAGCTCAAGGACATCAAGTCACAGCTGCAGGCATTCCAGGCATCACTTGACGAGATTTACCCAGATATACCTGCAGCCAAATAAGCCCTATCGCATCCAATGATGGTGGCTCACCGCCTGAGATTCATCGTGCTACTCTATCACGATGGCCAGGCGCATACCCAGCATATAGCTGCCGTTGGTCTGCGGCAAGTCAAAACGGTGTGACACGCGGCACAGTGCATCAACCGTATTGAATGCTCCACCACGATTGACGCGAGAGCCGTGATTTCACATCATGAGTAAACTATCACAAGATCAATAAAATGTGAGTGCAAAAGTAAAAGAAAATCCAGTAACCTGCAAATTCCCTGGCCGTTAGTCCATAAAAAAAACGTCTGGCAATGTGCTGAAATCGCACAGCGTGCCAGACGCTATTATTACTATTGGGGTTAAAATCCTAGAACCTCATGCCCAGGGTGAGCGACAACCTGTTGTTGTGGTCGATCACATCGGCACTGACGTTGGGCTCATAACCATACTCGTCATTGATGGGAGAGAAAGCGTTGTAAACACTGTTACGGATCTTGTGAACATAGGCCAGGTCGGTATAGAACGTCTTGTAACGGTAACCCACACCGCAGGTGATGTTGTGAACCGTGTTGTCATACTGGTAGGCCGGATTGGTAGAAGAGGTAACGATGTTGAAATCATAGTTGTCCACACCCTTCTCGACCTGAGTAGTCTTGATGCTATAACCAGCACGCAGGCTCCAGCTGGGATTGACACGATACTCACCGCCCACGCGGATGATGTGTGAGGGCTTGAAGTAGGTCTTCATTTCATCAACCGAGCCAGGGAAATCGTTACCGCGGTCATCGCCTAAGCGCATCGTCTGGTTGGCCACACACTCATAGTCCATGCTGAGGATGCCCCTGGTGCCGATGACACCCGCTATACTGCCCAGGAAGTGCCACGGGGTCTTCACAGTGTAGGTTCCCGAATGGTAGTTGCGTCCACCGTAGCTCTCCTTGGAGGCGAAATAGAGTTGCTCATTGTCTTGATAGGCCCTGAGGTCGGCGCTGATATAGTAAGCGTCGTGCATGGAATAATAAGTGGGCGTGTGGAAGGCAGCGCCGATGCGCAACGCCTGAGTGGGTCGCCAGATGAGTCCCAACTTGAAATTCACACCAGTTCCCTCGCTGTGCAGATAATTGTACATGCTCCAGTCGGCCCGAGTATTATCGTTGGTGATGGGGCTGTGCAGCAGGTCGATGTCATCGGCCATCACATAGGCATTGTTCAACTCCTCGCCGTAGTACATATCGCTGCGGTAGTCCAGATCCACGATACCGAAGTCAAGTCCCAGATACACCTTGTTGGCAAAGTTGCCGCCGAAGGCGATGTTGTACTCGTCGGCATGCCCGCGCTCATTCACCTCATAGTAGGCCGCGCCGGTTGTGCCGTTACCAAAGAGTCCCTGCATCTGGCCATTGCCGTTATCGTTGATGATTCCCACGTATCCGTTGCCATTGGTGGGCATGTCGTAGGTCGTCACTGCAGCCCATGAAGCAGAGCTCTCATAGGGGTCATAATCATCGGTCCAGTACAGGTCGTCATGTCCTTGCCCCCACACATTGACAAACTCGTCGGCAATAAAGTTGCTCATCGAGGTGGGGATGTTGGCCACACCACCCTTGTAGTGGCGATTGTAGGACTGGAGACGATTGTAGGTGAACCCAAAGTTGATATTAGGCACCGACTCGCTGTTGAGACGTATAGCCCCTACATAGCCGACATTATTGACATTGAACTTGGTCTCGTTGAGGGTGGTCACGCCAGCCTTGGAACTGTTCATATCCAGGCTGAAGGTGATGCCCAGGTCGGAGTTGCGATAGACGGCGATGCCGCCAGGGTTCTGTGTGAGTGTTGACAGGTCTCCTCCAAGAGCGCCAAAGGCACCCGCCATCGACTGGAATCGCGATGTTCCGCGCAGTTCGGTCTGTGACATCTGCAGTGCATCAAACGAGTACTGCGCATTGATCACGAGAGGAAGTCCGCACATCAGGAGGACAAAAAGTTTCTTCTTCATATCTCGTTGCAAAATTATTAAAGGTTGGATCATGTAAACAACATCTCAATTAATTGGTTACACAGCGTGTGTGCGTGTATTTCAGGCTGGCTTAACGCCGACGGTTACCGCCACTTGACGATCCACCGCCGCCACCTGAGCGACCGCTACCGCCACCATAGGAGCCACCACCGTATGATCCGCCACGTGAGCCAGAGCTGCCACCATAGGACTGGCGCGGTCCTGAGGAGCTGCTGCGCACTGCTGATCCACCGGAAGTGCGTGAACCTGCTGAGCTGCTGCGCACTGCGGTGCCGCTGGAAGTGCGTGAGCCTGAAGAGCTGCTGCGCACGGTGCTGCCACTGGAAGTGCGAGGTCCTGCCATACCGCCAACGCGAGAGGTAGCATATCCTCCCCTGACGCGCGATCCGGTGGTGCCTACACTGGTTGAGCGTGATCCGGTAGTGCCCTTGGGAGCAATACCATTGCGCGATGTTGACTGGGCTGAGACACGATCACGGCCATTGCGGTTGCCAGCCAACCCAACACGTCCCTTGTTATCATTCCATGCGGCATTGTGGTTGTAGTGGGTGACGCGTCCGACATGAGGCTTGTATCCAAAGTCCCAGTTGGGCCCGTACCAGTTATCCCATCCATAATAGCCATAGGTGTACATTGGTCGTATGCCATAATAAGTCCATCCCCACAAGGAAGGTCCATGCCAGCGCCAGTAGTAGCTCCACCGCCAGGGACTGTGGAAATGGTACCAGTCAATATACCATGGGCTATAGAAATCAACATACCAGGGATCATACCATCCTGTGTACCATGGATTGAAAGCGTCATAGCCATAGTAAGCCGAAAAACCCGCATCGGAACCGACAATCAGATTGATGGTGGGAGACTCGTCATAGTAGAGCTCCACCAGGTCATCATCGTCGCTCAAGATCACGACATCGGGGTTGTAGAAACGCTCGATGCGGCGAGTGTTGGCAAACGCCTCGTCACCGCTGAAGATACTGTCGTTATTGAAGTAGATGGTGTCGCCATTGAGGTCAATCTCAAATGCCGGTTCATCGGTCATCTCGTAGGCGCCACGGCGATTGTACTCGTCCACGTCACGCTCAACACGATAGTTATCGCTTGCCGCAACCTTGTATTTCTCGGGAATCTCGGTATAAACGGCAACAGTCTTGGTTTGCTTCTCCACCTTAGCCTTGGTTGAAGCAGACTTGGATGCATCATAGTAGATGTCATCATAGTCCTGGGCCTGTATAACAGCGCCGGCCGTCAAGGCCAGCATGCCCACTAACGCTAATACTCGGTACTTCATAATCATATCTTTTTTGGATGTTAATAATTCGCTATTAAGTAACTTCTGCCTTTTAGACATCAACAACTTTGAAAAGTTTAAGATGTATTAAAAAAAACGCCGCAAGTTATGAATTAAATGATTACGAGGGTTGATTTTTTAGTAAAAAAACGCAAAAAGTCTAGTTTTTTAACTTCATGCACTGCACTAAACTGCAAATCACGTGCCAAAGCTGCTGTTGCAGCGATGATTTTGTTGACCTACCAACCTCTCGCAAAGGCGCAAAGTTTTGGGTCACCTGCAAAACCATGTGTCTTGATCAAACCGGTTACTCACCCAAAGGGTGAACCATGCGGTAACCCCCAGTAAATCAGATGACCGAGCGTATGCGAGGGAATCTGATTCACTGGGGGTAAAGGATAACTGAGATTGTCGCTGGAGGCGACCCCAATTAGGGCGACCTTGTGTTTAATCCAAAAACTTGAGTACTTGTAGTAAAGCAGTACATCATCAACCAGAAAGAGCATCATCGGCAGACAACCCTTTGCCGAGGAATACAGGCGCTTCATCATGGACTGCGGCGGTGAGATTGATGAGCGGTTCTTCCTCAAAGACTGATGCCACAATGGGGTCGCCCCAGGGGCGACGGAGTTCTATGCTCCATAACCCCGCCGGGGGCGGCATTCCTCGCTACGCATCGGAAGCCTCCTCGGCGGGGTTACTCAAAGGCCACCCTCTGGGTGGTATCTCTTATTGCTGAACACACAGTTTTGCAGGTGACCCAAAGTTTTTTTTATAAAAACAACTGAATAGTCTGAATGTTCTGATAGCATCCGCGCGCTTCTTTTTTTAATTGAGCCCATATTCATTTTATAAAAAATTGGTTAATTTTGCAGCTGATTATGGGACGTGAGAA
>Ga0247611_10005867_pt1 | contig 15971 bp, 13 predicted proteins | sample 177DNAGHGhighgp2_FD_192422 | JGI IMG/M metagenome (GOLD analysis project Ga0247611, IMG submission 192422) | Sheep rumen microbial communities from Palmerston North, Manawatu-Wanganui, New Zealand - 1770 DNA GHGhigh gp2 | ecosystem: Host-associated > Mammals > Digestive system > Stomach > Rumen...
GTATAATCTGAACACCAGGCCAAGAAAGTGTCTGGGCTATGCAACACCTTACGAGGTCTTCTATTCAACCACGTTGCACTTGACTTGAAAATTCGCCAGAAAAAACCTAAATAACGATATCAGAGGGCAAGCCAAGATATCGTTTTCTGAGAAAAATCCTCAATAACGATATCAGAGGAAAAACCAAGATATCGTTTTCTGTAATAAACACAGAATTACGATATCAGCTAGAAGACGAAAGTCTCTTAATCAGGATATTTCTCATTCACTGATCCATTCGAAACAAACGGCCTCTTGAATATGATAAGGAGAATACCAAATGAAAAATACGCTTAAAGATAGGATTGATTACAGATACCAATATATTACAAGTATGATTGAGCAAATTGAGAAACGAATAAAGTCCTATCCTGAAGGTCGAATACATATTAAACATAATAAGAGTAAACCTCATTATTATCTGCAGGTAGGTGAACATTGTGGTATTGAAAAGTCAATTAGAAACGATGACGTTCTTATAGAACAGTTGCTTCAGAAACAATATCTAGAAGAAATTCAAACCGCATTGAAAAACGAAAGTGATTTGTTAAAGCGAATAAAGAGAAAATACCCTGAAACAATTGCAGAGGATATCTACGAAGGATTAAGTGATGACCGCAAAAAATATATCAAACCCATTGTCCCAACTGATGAGCAATTTATTGAAAGGTGGCAAAAACAGCCATATACACCAAAGCCGATATCAGATGATGTTCCCAAGTATAAAACAAAGCGGGGAGAGTGGGTAAGATCCAAATCGGAAGCGCTTATCGCTGACAGACTCTTTGCAGCCAGCATTCCTTATAAATATGAGTGTCCGCTTACTTTTAAGGTGGATGATAGACTGGTAACTATCCATCCTGACTTTACGATCCTGAGAGTAAGCGACCGCAAGATACTCTATCTGGAACACTGCGGTAAGATGGGTGATCCGGAATATGTTGAAGAAATGGTCAACAGAGTTAATGACTACATCAAGGGCGGTATATATCAGGGTGACAGGTTATTCTTTACCTTCGAGACATCTAAGACACCACTGGATCTTGAGGTCCTCGATAAAATGATCGAAAAGAACTTCCGTTGACAGCGGAGAAAACTCAACAAAAGAACTTCCGCTGACAGCGGCGAAAACCAAACCAAAACTGACCCAACCAAAATAAACGTCCAACCGTCATCTCCAAACGCGAAAAGCGTAACTCCCGCCCACAGACTCACACTCACCCCAAAACACTCATCACCGGCTTCTCAGATGCAGGGGATGCCATGCACCCTTGCACACAAAACAGCGCCTGCAGTGCGCGCTGTCAAGGCCGTCATATGGCGAGGCAAAGCTGCGTCTTGACAGATAAGCGCAAACCCGCCATATGGCGAGGCGAAAGCCGTGCCTTGACAGGTAAGCGCAAGGCAGGTGCTATCAAAATAAAGTAAAAGGAAGAATTAAACCTGATTCTCAGTCTTTACTTCAGCGTCGGGCTTAATCTCGATGTCGTAATCAGGACTCTGCAGTCTGTCGACAAAGAATCTTTCGGACAGCGGTTTGTCGTAGAAGAAAGACTGGAAGAGATTACAGCCGCACATGATGAGATCGTCTGCTTCCTTCTGGGATCCGACGCCTTCGCAGATTACCTTATAGCCGAGCATTCCGGCGAGGTTGATCATGTCGTTTGCGATTATGCGGCCCTTGGGATCATCAGGGTCGAATCTGTCAGCGTCGATCTTAACGTAACTTGCATCGATATCGTGCAGCATGGTGAGAGTTGACTGGCCTGTGCTGAACTTGTCTAAAGTAACGAGTACGCCGGCTTCGCAAAGCGTGTGGCTTACATCTTTGAGGATGGGCATCCTCTGGGTGAAGTCAGGCTCGGAGAACTCGATTCCGATGAGGTTGTGTTCCACGCCATATCTGTCGATGACCTCAAGGATGTTGTCGGCGATGGAAGAGTTGAAGAGATTACGGCCTGAGAAATTGACTGTGATGGGAACGAGCGAAAGTCCCTGCTCCTGCCACGATTTGATGTTCTTGCAAACGTTCTCTAGTACGTAGAAATCGATCTTTGTTACGATGCCCGAATCGGTTGCCAGAGTGATGAATTCCTGGGGCGACATGATCTTGCCGTCCAAAGGCCAGCGCGCAAGAGCTTCTGCGGCATGGATGGTCGGCTTGTCCTCAAAACTGATGACAGGCTGATAGTAGATGAGGAATTTGTTCTCATTAAGAGCTCTGGTAAGAGTCTCGGTGTTGTTGTGGTTTTTCTCGTTGATCTCTTCGGTGTAGTAGACGATGTCGATGTTGTTCTTTTTCGAATAACTGAAAGCCTGGGAACATTCGCCCATGACGTGATTGCCGAAGCGGTGGTTGGGACGGATAGTCGTTATGCCGGCCCTGCAGCTGAAAACGTGTTCGAACCTGTCGCCGCCGTATGTAAGAGAAACGGGGACAGAAGCGATGAACTTCTCGAGTTCGGGAAGACGTGATGTGATGAGGACTACAACGAAGTTGTCGCCGCCGAGGTGAACGGCGAATTCGCCTCTGTCTTCATCAGGGAAGTTGTTGAGCTTTGCGCCAAACATCTTGATGGCGGAGCCTGCGATGTCGGAACCGAAATATCTGTTAAGCTGGTTTACATGCTTGATGTTGATGAAAGCGACGGAATATTTGGTGGCGGTTCCCGATGCGAACATATCGTCAAATCTCGTGAAGAGATAGTTGGCATTGCGCATTCCGAATTCGACGTCGTTGTTGTAGAGGAAAGAATACTGGCTGCTGAGTCTTGAGACGGTGATCTTGTTTGCGACGCTCGTCTTGAAGACGACCATAAACTCTTCCTGTTCGACGGTGAATTGAGGAGGGAACTGCTTATAGGTAAACCTTACGACAGTCGTTACCGAGTCGTCACTTCCGAGGGAAACTTCAACGAATTCGTTGCCGACGTTGTCGGACAGGTAATCCACATTCTTGGAGATGGGTTTGCCGCTGATTATCTGCGTATCCTCTATCTTTGCGATCGAAAGATAGTCAGCGTATTTTGCGAATTCTTCTGTGAATCTGCAATCGACGCATTCGTCGAGAGTTTCGAAGAAATTCTTGATGTCCGGAGTGCCGACGCCCATAACCTAACCCTTTTATTTATTAGCATCTATTTTAGGACACTAAAATGCATAAAACAACGAAGAATAATAATTATCAAAAAAACAAGATAAAGAGGCAGATATGAACAGCAAAAAGAAAAGACAGATGGATAAGACCTTCAGACAATATATCGGGATAAGAGGAGAAGATGCTGCGGCAAGACTTCTGGAAGAAAGAGGATATGTAATCCTGCAGCGGAACTACACTGTCCACGATGTCGGGGAGATAGACATAATCGCGGAGAAAGGCGATGATATCCACATTTTTGAAGTCAGGACGAGGCGCAATGTCGGAAGTTATCCGGACTCCGCGGAATCGGTCATCTATTCAAAAAGGATGAAGGTGATAAGGACGGCCGAACGATACATCGAAGAGAATCAGCTGTACGGCAGGAATATCGTTTTCGAAGTGATAAAGGTTACGCATGACAGAGACGGCAACATTCTGAATATTGATTTTGTACCATTCTGACTGACGCGAAAGGTGAGCGCAGCCGAACGATGCAGAGCGAAAAGACGATGCCTGTTTTCAGGATAACGAAAAACAGATCCCGGCACTTTCACAAGTACCGGGATCTTTAAGTGTCGTTGTCAAGCGTTGTCGGTTTGTTGGTATGTTACTCATTCAGTCTGACATCCATTAAGCTAGTCTCGGATCGCTCGAGCGCGGAGCATTGAACTCGTTTCTCTTCTTCGCCTTGACGAACTTAACGATCATGACGGTGATGACGATAATGAATATCACTGCCGTGATGATGACCGGCAGGAACGAGATGAACAGATTAAGCAGCCTCTTTGAAGGTGTGGGGTTCATCTTTGATACTGCATCGTCGACCGAGTATGTAAATGCGTTATTGAGCGCAAGTCCGGCATCTGCTCCGTTTCCGATGTCCCTCGTGATAATGCTCTTGAAATTGCTGTACCAGGAGTTCGTGAGGAACGGATCCGTCAGGTCGCCCTGGACGGCTTCGAGCTTAAAGCCCTGAGATGACTTTCCGGCTTCAGCTTCAGGTATCGAGCATACAACAACGAGATGTTGTTCGTCATTGAAGTTCTTGACATACATGTCGTATGTGTACTTTGAGAGGTTGCTGTAATCTGACTTCCAGTCCTCTTCGTATACCGTGTAGACGACAGGGCAGATGCCCGTGGTCTCCTGGTATTTCTTCAATGTCTCAGTGAGGGAACCGCTGCTGAAGATGATCCCGGCATCGTCATGGACTGCCGGTGCATCCGAGTATCTGGGATTAAGCTTCAACGGTGTCCTTGACTGGACCGTGAGACTTACTACAAAAGTTGCGATAACGGACAGTATGGATACCGCAATTATCGACAGGATCGAATTCTTCTGTGATCTCGGACCGTTGAGATAAGCATCGGTGCCATCGTTGTAATCTCTAAGATGGCGCTTTGATCCGGGATAGTAACGCATCCTGGCATTCGAACCGTGATAACCATAAAAACCACCGCCGCTGAAACCGCCGCCGCCTGAACCGCCGCCTGATGCATGTGGCATAAATTTTTCCTCCCTTATTCCGAATGTTTCCATTTTCTTATTCCGAGATAAATTATATCAATTATCCGTGAGATTTTCCATATAAATCGTACCGGAAAGCCCGAAAACAGTGCGATGTAACAATTCCGGCATCCCTTGTTTTGCCCGATTTGAGCCATGCGAAACCGCGCAGGCTTGTGCAACGTGCCGAATTTGCCTGAAAATGCATTTTCGGCAGGAAGAAATGCCATTTTACCAAGTTTTATTTATTGCTTTAAAAACGCAATAGACTATAATTGTTGAGGTTTTGAGGGGGAGCCCCTCATTCAAAATGCAAGATTCGATTTGCAAAATTTCATTTTAAGGAAGGTTGGCCGATCATGAAGGGTTACCGTGAGATGACAAAAGAAGAGCTCGTTTCAGAGAGAAGTGCGTTGATCGAACGCTATGAGAAGTGCAAGGCGATGGGACTTTCTCTCGACATGACACGCGGAAAGCCCTCGCCGGTCCAGCTCGATCTTTCAAACGACATATATGACACGCTCAAGGACGGTTTCAAGACCGCCAAGGGTCAGGATAGCAGAAACTACGGCATCGCAGACGGTATCGAAGAGATAAGGGCAATCTTCGCAGAGATCCTCGGCACCGATAAGGACAACATCTTTATGGGCAATTCCTCATCGCTCAACCAGATGTTTGATGCGATCATGCGCGCCATGGTCTTCGGCGAAGTCGATTCACCCAAGCCCTGGTCACAGGTAGAGGGAAGAAAGTGGCTTTGCCCCGCGCCCGGTTACGACAGACATTTCAGAGTTACGGAGACAATGGGTTTTGAGCTCATCGCCGTTCCCATGACGGAGAACGGTCCTGACATGGACGTTGTTGAAGAACTCGTTAAAGACGATAATGTAAAGGGTATCTGGTGCGTTCCTTGCTACAGCAATCCCGACGGTGTCGTTTATTCCGCAGAGGTATGCGACAGGCTCGCAAAGATGGAGACTGCTGCACCTGATTTCAGGATCTTCTGGGACAATGCTTATGTCGTTCATCACCTTTATGAAGACAGAAATACATGGGGAAAGCTTCCCGACATGCTCTCGCTCTGCGAAAGCTACGGACATGCAAACAGGGTATATGAGTTTGCATCTTCTTCCAAGATCACATTTGCAGGCGGCGGTATCTCCTGCTTTGCAGCAAACAAGGACAACATGACATATACGAAGAAGTTTCTTAATGCGCAGACGATCTGCACCAACAAGGTCAATCAGCTCGCACATGCAAGATTCCTTCCCGATGCCGAAGCGGTTTATGCACACATGATGAAGCATGCCGAGATCCTCCGTCCGAAGTTTGAGGCGTGCCAGAAGGTCCTCAATGAGGAACTCGGTTTTGATAAGGATCTTTTCCACTGGACCGATCCTAAGGGCGGTTATTTCGTAAGCTTCTACGCTATGCCCGGTACGGCTACAAAGGTCGTTTCCATGTGCAAGGAGGCAGGCGTCGCACTTACGCCCGCAGGTGCAAGCTTTCCTTACGGCAAGGATCCTTCAGATTCAAACATCAGACTCGCTCCGTCATTCCCGGGCGTTGAAGATATCGAGAAAGCAGTGAGGATCCTCTCGATCTGTGCTAAAATCTCTGCATTGGATAAATTGTTGGAGGAATTGGCGTAATGAAAGATACTTACGAGAGCCCGTTAAATTCCCGCTACGCGAGCAAGGAGATGCAGTACATCTTCTCGCCCGACAAGAAGTTTACAACATGGAGACTTCTTTGGATCGCTCTTGCCGAGGCCGAAAAAGAACTGGGCCTTAACATCACTGATGAGCAGATCGCGGATCTCATTGCTCACAAAGATGACATCGATTATGAGGATGCTGCTGCAGAGGAGAAGATCCGCCGTCACGACGTAATGGCTCACGTCCATTCATATGGCAAGCAGGTTGCAGGTTCCGGCGCTGACCGAATCATCCACCTTGGTGCGACATCCTGCTATGTAGGCGACAATACGGACATCATCATTATGAGAGAAGCCCTTGAACTCGTTAAGAAGAGACTTGTCGTCCTCATCTCAAAGCTCGCTTATTTCGCTGACGAATACAAGGCTATGCCGACTCTGGGCTTTACCCATTTCCAGCCCGCACAGCTTGTAACTGTAGGTAAGAGAGCTACACTCTGGCTCCAGGATCTCGTTCTGGATCTTGAGACTGTTGAGAATGCAATTGCTTCTTTGAAGCTTCTCGGATGCAAGGGTACGACAGGCACACAGGCCTCGTTCCTTGATCTTTTCGACGGCGATCACGCAAAGTGCGTCGAGCTCGACAAGAAGATCTGCGCAAAGATGGGCTTTGAGTCCTCTTACTATGTATCCGGCCAGACATATTCCAGAAAGATCGATTTCACTGTTCTTTCGGCACTTGCAGCTATTGCTCAGAGCGCTCACAAGTTCTCCAACGACATAAGACTCCTCCAGCACCTGAAGGAGATCGAGGAGCCTTTCGAGAAGAACCAGATCGGATCTTCCGCAATGGCTTACAAGAGAAACCCGATGAGATCCGAGAGGATCGCATCTCTTTCGAGATATGTTATCGCTGACGTTCTTAATCCTGCCATGACATCTTCAGAGCAGTGGTTCGAGAGAACGCTCGATGACTCCGCAAACAAGAGGATCTCTGTACCTGAGGCATTCCTTGCCGTTGACGCGATCCTCGGTATCTATACAAATGTTGTTTCCGGTCTTGTCGTTTATCCCAAGATGATCGAGAAGCACATCCTTGACGAGCTCCCGTTCATGATGACCGAGAACATCATGATGGAAGCAACCAAGAAGGGCGGCAACCGCCAGGAACTCCACGAGGTTATCCGCCAGCTTTCAATGCAGGCAGGTTCCGTCGTTAAGAATGAGGGCAAGCCCAACGATCTTCTCGAGAGGATCGCCGCAGAGCCCAAGTTCGGCATGACAATGGATGAGCTCATCAAGCTCAGAGACCCCAAGCTCTACATCGGCCGATGTCCCGAGCAGGTCGACGCATTCCTTTCCGAGTGTGTCAGACCCTTGCTTGAAGCGCATAAGGATGACCTTGATGTCAATGAAGTGGAGCTGAAAGTCTGATCGCGAGTAAGCAAAGCGAAAAAGAGATCTTAAGCGGGATATTCCGACTGGCGAAAAGCAGGTTTGGCATATCCCGCTTTTTATATTAAAATATAATCAACTCGAGCATGGCGGCCTCTAAATTGGACCTACATGACGTAATAAGGAGCTTGGGCCTGTCTTTTTGATGTAAAGCCTTGTAAGTTGGACTATTGAGATCTGATACCTGAGCACCGCCCTGGATTTCCGGGTGTCAATCAGAGTCCGTTGTGTTTCGGGGGTTTTTAGGAGAAAACAAGTCTATCATGGGACTTATAGACAATACAATTATGCTTTCATCTCATGACCCTGCAGGATTCTTATCAGCAGGAGTCATTTTTTTGTGTCCGGGTTCTCGGACTGTTATCTGTCATTTGAACCGATGTTGACCTTTCAAAGGAATCAGCAACAAACAATCAATGATATTTCGAGAACTTAAGGAGATAAACAGATGAAGATCTACAACACACTTACAAGAACAAAAGAAGAATTCAAGACCATTGAGCCCGGCAAGGTAAAGATGTATGCATGCGGCCCTACGGTCTATAACTATTTCCATTTGGGCAACGCAAGACCGTTCGTTACTTTCGATACGCTCGCAAGATATCTCGAGTATTCGGGATATGAGGTAACCTTCGTTCAGAACTTTACCGACATCGACGATAAGATGATCAAGCGCGCAAATGAGGAAGGCATTACGGTCGAGCAGCTCGCTGACAGATTCATCAAAGAATACTATGTCGACGCGGACGGTCTCAACATCAAGAGACAGAGCGCGCAGCCCAGAGCGACCCATTCCATGAAGGCTATCATCGGCCTCATCAAGGCAATGGAGGAGAAGGGCTACACATACATCATCGAAGGTGACGGCGTTTACTACGACGTTACCAAGAAGGCAGATTACGGCAAGCTCTCACACTATAATCTCGATGAGCTCGCAGCCGGCGGCGGTGAGCGCAAAGCTTCCTACGAAGGCAAGAGAAATCCTGGAGATTTTGCGCTCTGGAAGTTCAAGAAGGAAGGCGAGCCTTTCTGGGGATCACCATGGGGTGAGGGAAGACCCGGATGGCATATCGAATGCTCTGCCATGATCAAGCAGTATCTCGGCGATACCATTGATATCCACGGCGGCGGACAGGATCTTATCTTCCCGCACCACGAGAACGAGATCGCACAGAGCGAGGCTGCCAACGGCTGCACATTCTGCAATTACTGGGTGCACAACGCTTTCGTAAACATCGACGGTGAGAAGATGAGCAAGTCACTCGGTAATTTCTTTACCATCAGGGATATAGCGCAGAAGTATCCGTATAACGTAATCAGATTCTTCATCCTGCTCGGCCATTACAGAAGCCCCATCAATTTCTCTGACGAGCTTCTCGCAGCCGCGCAGACGAGTCTCGGAAGGATCTCCAACTGCGTCAGGAATGCCGACTTCGTATTGAACGGCGGCAATCTCGCAGGCGATGCGGAAGCAGACAAGGTCCTTGCTGAAGCGGTACAGGCAGCAACTGACAGCTTCAAGGCTCATATGGATGACGATCTCAACAGCGCCGATGCCATTACGGACATCTTCAATCTCGTGCGTCAGACGAATACCTCCGCGCAGGAAGCAAAGGTTTCCGCAGATGCGCTCAAGGCAGCAAGAGACAAGATCGTTGAGCTCACAGGCGTCCTCGGAATCCTTCTGGATCTTGAAGACGAGATCCCCGAAGAGATCACGGAACTTGCAAATAAGAGAGCGGAAGCAAAGAAGGCAAAGGATTACGCTGAGGCTGACAGGATCAGGGACGAGATCCAGGCCAAAGGCTACACCGTAAAGGACGTGCCCGGCGGATTTAAGATCGAGAAGGCAAACTGATGATAAAGCCGTTTATCGCTACAGATCTCCGTGAAGTATCACCTCTGGTCCTGGCTTATATCGGCGACTCCGTGTATGAGGTCTACGCCCGCTGCAAGTCGGCGACTTTAGGTGCCGGAAGCAACAACAAGATGCATAACAACACCGTGCATTATGTTTCCGCGGAGGCTCAGGCGATGAGCGCGAGGGCATTGGCGGATGAGCTTACGGAGACGGAGTCTGATTACTTCAGAAGGGGAAAGAATTCCAACCCCCACGCGGTATCGAAAAATGCCAATCACGCGGATTACATGTACGCGACCGGATTTGAAGCCCTGATAGGCTATCTGTTCCTCAACAACGAGGAGTCCAGGATGGAATACCTGATCTACAAGAGCTTCGACATCTGTGACGGCGTCATAAGCCCGAAAACGGAAAGTCAGGAAACGGAGAACACGTAAGCGGAGAGCTCGAAATGGTGAAATTGGACAACAAAGGCAAAAAGCGTTTTGATCAGGGCAAGAAGTCAGGCAGATCTTCAAACGGAAGGCCGTCAAACAACAGACCGCAGGTTGACCGCCCGCGCGAAGACGATGCTTTCGCGGAAGAAGGCACGACAGACAAGCTCGAAGGCAGAAACGCGGTCACGGAAGCTCTTGCTGCAGGCAGGGACTTCAACAAGATCTGGATCCTTAAGCCCGACGGCGACAAGCCTTTGGATCACGGACTCATCAGGATACTTGATGAAGCCAATAAGCGCGGGATAATCGTCACGAGAGCTACAAGGCAGGTCCTGGACAAGATGAGTTCCACGCACAACCATCAGGGCGTTATTGCCTCAGTTGCGCCTCACAGCTACGCTGATCTTGATGAGATAATCGCTAAGTGCAGAGAAGAGGGGAGACCCGCTCTTCTCGTGGCGCTGGATGAGATAAAGGATGCCTATAACCTTGGCTCGATCCTCAGGATATCCGACTGCTGCGGCGTTGACGGCGTCATCATCCCGGAGAGGAGATCAGTGGGACTCGACTCCATGGTTGCAAAGGCATCTGCCGGTGCGATCGAATACGTGCCTGTCGCAAGGGTCACGAACCTTGCGCAGACCCTTACAAGGCTCAAGGAAAAAGAGAACTTCTGGGTCTGCGGCACGGACATGAATGCTGACTACGAGTACCACGATGCCGACTATTCGGGCAACCTTGTCATCATCATCGGAAGCGAGGGAGACGGCATGAGGGAAGGCGTCAGGAAGTGTTGTGACTTCACGGTGTCCATACCGATGACGGGTCATGTGAACAGCCTTAATGCGGCTGTAGCTGCAGGTGTCGTTCTTTTCGAGGCGCAGGCAAAAAGGCATAAGGATCAGTAACGGATGCGCCTTGAGGGGCGCACGGAAAAGGATAATCAGGATGCGCTTTTGAGGCGCACATAAGATAAAGAGGAGCAGGATTGAAGAGGCTTGATGACAGCTTAAAGAGAAGAACTCCGGGAGTCTTGAAGAAGGCTCTTGCCGTTGTCTTGTGCTTTTCGATGATATCAGGCGCCGGCTTGAGCATTTCGGGATGTAAGGTCATCGATGATCTCAGGTCGGGATTCAAATCGACGCAAAAGCCTCTTTCGGAGACCGAGCTCGCGAGGGTCATGGCAAGCGCCATCAGCAGCGATGCGAATGTCGCTGACTGTTTTGCAAAGGTTCCCGCAAGCCAGCTTGACGGTCTTTCATACTCGATGTTCTATGAGTATTGCTCGATCTTGAGGAAGACATCCGAGGAGCACGGCACCGCCGATTCTTTCAGGATCCTCAATGCCACTGACAAGAGGGCGTATTTCAGTTCCATCGATTCCGAGAATACCGCTGATTTCAAGACGGTAGGCGAGTACGGTGACATGGATGTCATCGAACTGTGCTATTCCGAAGACAAGGATAAGAGCGCTCCGCCCGTAAGGTTCATGATCGCAAAGGACGGCGGCAATTATTCGATCGCGGGAAAATACATCACGGATTCTATGCTGGCGTATTCTTACATCAACCACTATTTCGAAATGATCGACAGCGGCAACGTAAACGGTCTTGAAGCGATAATCAAGTCATCTTACGACTCCGACATCTACATCAACTCTGTTATCTACGAGAAGGCAAACTACATATCCGAGTATTACCGCATGAAGGTCAAGACCGTGCTCGACGACTATGAGCTGAAGCTCTTCACGCCGACGCACATCTCATATGTAATCCCCGAAGTCATCTCGCAGTCGGGAGACAAGATCATATCAAAGACTGTCGACCTAAGACTCAAGAACGACGGTTCCTATCTTCTTGAAGACGATATCCCCGCATCCATCAGCGAGATACGTTTTTTCAAGAACGGCGGCACCAGGATGAGAATGGGTTCGACCTATACTTCGAGCGAGATATACAGGCTCCTGGGCAATCCGATCATCGAATCCTACATGTCCGGCGTGGTCATTCTCACATACAGAGGCATGACCATGAGGCTTGAGACGGATCCCGCAAACGGCAAGAACTGGACATCCGGAAGGCTTTCTTCCGTCGTCATACGTAACGATGAGACTTTTTCTCTCGGCGAAAATCTTTACATCGGAATGAACGTCTCAGAACTCCTTCTGATCTATCCGATGTTCGACAAATGCGAATTCACCAGTTCGTTCAGAAACGGTGACGGTGAGTTCATTCTCTCGTTCCGGTTCGACGACTACGGCAATGTCACCCGTATCCGTTTGGGTGAGAAGATCAACTGATGCATTTTGCCCTTAACTGATCGATCTCGTCTTCAGTCAGACCGTTAGCAATGAGCAGCTTTGCGGCATCTCCGTCCCATTTGCTGTTGATGTAATCCAGGAAGGTGACCATGTTATGCGCATCGGATCTTAAGATGTGCTTCATGTCATCTGGTAGTTTCGCCATGAACGGCACCATGAAATCCCTGAGATATTCATAAGAAACCTTGTAGTTGGTGATGATGTCCTCTCTGGAGGCGCCGCAGATGATGTAGAGCAGGGCGGCGACGACGCCGGTCCTGTCCTTTCCGTGCGCACAGTGGAAGAGCGTGATACCCTCGGCGTTCAAAAGCAGCCGGAAGATCTTTACAAGCTGGTCACCCATCTCTTCAGCGATGATGACATAATAATCTCCGAGGGTGTGAGTTCTTATGAATTCGATCGTCTGATCATCGTTTTTGTTGGGATCACCGTTGAAAAGAGCGATGTTATGAAAAGCCACATCGGGATCGGCTTTATATGGGTTGCCTGTTTTCTCGACCTCTTCGGGAGCCCTTAAGTCGATGACGGTCTTAACGCCGAAGTCTTTGACTTCCTGAACCTGACCCGGTGTAAGCCATTCGGGAGAACCTGACCTTAAGAAAAGTCCGCTGCGGAAAGTCTTTCCGCCTGCAAGCGGCATCCCGCCGAGCTCTCTGCAGTTGATGAGAGCGAGTTCTTTTACCAGCTGTGAGTCAGGATCGTAATTGCTCAATGTCTTTATCTCCCATATTTCGAAATGTCCGTATTGCCCGGAACTTCGAGTATTCTATCCAAAAGCAGTGAGCTAATCAATAAGAAACACGGGCAGTACATAGGAAAAAACGTCGAGAAACTGTCGAGGAAACCGTAGGGGAAACTGTCGCCGTTCATGTCTTGCCGGAAGCATGTGCGGTGAAACATTTCGCAACGTAATAAATCGCGATTGACATTCAAGCCGTCAAGTAATATGATTATTAGGCTATTGGGAGACCAATGCTTATACGCGCCTATAGCTCAACTGGATAGAGCGTCTGACTACGGATCAGAAGGTTGTGGATTCGAGCTCTGCTAGGCGCGCCAGACAAAAGCTGTTGCACGTGTGCGGCAGCTTTTTTTATACCGTATCAGGAGGTGGACTATGTACAGGATCCTTGTAGTTGTTGACATGCAGAAGGATTTTATCGACGGAGCCCTCGGTTTTGAAGGTGCCGAAAAGATTATCCCCGGAATTGCCGAAAAGATCAGGGAATATGAGGAAGCGGGCGATGCGGTCGTATACACGCTCGACACTCATTTCGAGAATTACATGGATACACAGGAAGGAAAGAACCTCCCGGTACCTCACTGCATCAAGGGCTCAGAGGGCCACGGGCTCTGCGATGAGTTAAAGCCTCTGCTTTCCGGAAAGAAGGTTTTCGAGAAGCCCTGCTTCGGAAGCATCGAGCTCGCCGAATACCTGAAGGAGAATGCTGCCGATATCAGCTCCATCGAAGTTTGCGGACTGGTATCCAACATCTGCGTTCTTTCCAATGCGGTCATCGCAAAGGCTGCCGCACCCGAGGCGGAAGTCATTGTGGATTCGGCTCTTACGGCTTCTTTTGCGCCCGATCTGCACCAGGCGACACTGGATGTGCTTAAAGGAATTCAGGTTACCGTATTATAATATTGCTTTTCGAGGCCGCGCTGTGATACAATTCATACTCGGCTATTAATCTAATAATAAATTTTTTGGAGGATATAACATGGCATCCACGATTGAGAAGAAAGAACACTCTCAGGTAGTAATCAGCTTTGAGGCTAACAAGGAAGAGTGGAACGAAGCTCTTAAGAAGTCTTACCACAAGAACAAGGGCCGCTTCCAGGTTCCCGGCTTCCGTAAGGGAAAGGTTCCTTACCAGTTGGTCTGCCAGTATTACGGCGAGGGCGTTCTTTATGAGGACGCTATGAACGAGATCGCAAACGCTCAGTATCCCGAGGCTGTCAAGGAGCACGACCTCAAGGTCGTATCCAGACCCGAGATGGACGTTACCGACATTTCCGAGGAAGGCATCAAGTACACAGTAACAGTTTACGTTAAGCCTGAGTTCGAGCTCGGTCAGTATGAGGGCGTTGAAGTTCCTTTCAAGGATCAGGTAGTTACAGACGAAGACGTTGATGCTGAGATCGAGCGTCTCAGAAAGAGAAACGCTTCCCTTGAGGAAGTTGAGGGCCGTGCCGCAGCTGAGGGCGATACAGTTGTTATCGACTACGAAGGCTTCAAGGACGGCGTTGCTTTCGAAGGCGGCAAGGGCGAGGGCTATAACCTCAAGCTCGGTTCCAAGTCCTTCATCCCCGGTTTCGAGGAGCAGGTTGCTGGCCATAACGTTGGCGAGAACTTCACGATCGAAGTTAAGTTCCCTGAGGACTATCACGCTGCAGAGCTCAAGGGCGCTGATGCTACATTCAACGTAACGATCCACGCTATCAAGACAGAGGTATTTCCTGAGCTCGACGACGAATTCGCAAAGGATGTTTCCGAGTTCGATACTCTTGACGAGCTCAAGGCTGACATCAGAGCTAAGCAGCAGGAGAGAGCTGACAAGGACAATAAGGCAGGCTTTGAGAACGAGACAGTCCGCGCCGTATGCGACAACTGCGAGATCGACATCCCTGAGTCAATGATCCAGAACGAAGTCGAGCAGATGGCAGATGACCAGGCTGCACGTATGTCCAACCAGGGCATCGCTCTCGACATGTATCTCCAGTATGTAGGCCAGAGCATGGATGACTTCAAGAAGTCTCTTGAGCCTATGGCACGCGTAAGAGTCAAGTCTTCACTCGTTATCGAGAAGATTACTGAGGTTATCGATCCTGAGGTAACAGATGAGGATTACGAGGAAGAGCTCAAGGGTATCGCTGACAGATACAAGATCGACGTTGAGGAAGTTAAGAAGTCCATTGGTGAGGATTCCGCTTTCATCAAGGATTCCATCCGCGCAAGAAAGACTGTCGAGTATCTCGCATCCAAGGCTGTTAAGGTTGAGCCCAAGGAACCCGAGGTAACAGAGGCTTCTGAGGAAGCTTCCGAGGAAGCACCTGCAGAGGAGAAGACTGAAGAGTAATCCTTCTTCCGGTTTATCTGAGATTTAATTGACTGTCTCACGGGTGAAAGCCCGTGAGGCAGTTTTTTTATTGGCTGAAGTTTTTCGTTAATAAGGTATCGAAATACTGTAAATACCTTCGGCTTAGATTCTCGTAAAAAGCAAAGGTATCGAAATAGTTGAAAAGGATTCGTTTTCGATACCTTTGGAAAAAGGGAAATATCGTTTTCAGAGAAGAAGCTTCAAAAACGATATCTGCCGGCCAGCCAAGGAATCGTTTTCAGAGAAAAAACGTCTAAAACGATATCAGCCGGCCAGCCAAGGTATCGTTTTCAGAGAAAAATCGTCTAAAACGATATCAGCCGGCTAGCTAAGGGGCCGCGCCCGTATAATTGTGTAAATTCAAAATAAAAGAGCCAAGTGACTTAACCTTGTATAATTTGTTTGTCCAGAATAATTAAGGAGGTTAAGAAAATGGCTCAATTGAATATTACTTTA
>Ga0247611_10005869_pt1 | contig 15970 bp, 18 predicted proteins | sample 177DNAGHGhighgp2_FD_192422 | JGI IMG/M metagenome (GOLD analysis project Ga0247611, IMG submission 192422) | Sheep rumen microbial communities from Palmerston North, Manawatu-Wanganui, New Zealand - 1770 DNA GHGhigh gp2 | ecosystem: Host-associated > Mammals > Digestive system > Stomach > Rumen...
CCCCGTTAATCGGGGACACCGTCATCCCAGCCGATACCTTTGTACTTATCAAGATCCCACTCTTCCTCTACCTCATTGAGATAGATAGTGCCTTCTTCCTCATCGTCCTCACGTGCCTCAGGTTCCTCACGCTCAATAACCGTGACATCAATCGGCGCATGACTAATCTCTATGACTTGGTTCTGCTCTTTATTGAGCTCTGTCCAGAGGGCATCTTTGAGTTCATCGATACCCATACCTGCTACGGAGGAGATGAACACGATCGGCAAGTCGAGTTTCTGCAGTTTCTTGGAGGCTTGCAGTTTCTTAAGTTCTTTCTCGTCAATAGCGTCTATCTTCGTTATAGCCAGGATACGTGCCTTGGTCAACAACTCCGGATTATACTGCTCCAACTCATTGAGCAATATCTTATATTCTTTGATGATATCTTCGCTGGTAGCCGGAACCATAAAGAGCAGTACTGCATTGCGCTCGATGTGGCGAAGGAACCGCAAACCGAGGCCTTTACCTTCACTCGCGCCCTCTATGATACCAGGGATATCGGCCATACAGAATGACCGACCGTCACGGTAAGAGACAATACCGAGTTGCGGCGTCAGCGTGGTAAACGGATAGTCTGCTATCTCCGGCTTGGCGGCAGAAACGACACTCAATAGTGTCGATTTGCCCGCATTAGGGAAGCCTACGAGACCCACATCCGCCAGCACTTTGAGTTGCATGATGACCGTTCGTTCCTGTGCCGGTTCACCGGGTTGCGCATAGCGCGGCGCTTGATTGGTAGCTGTACGGAAATGCCAGTTACCTAAACCTCCGCGACCACCTTTGAGCAACACCACGCGCTCGTTATGCTCCTTCACCTCACAGATGAATTCGCCCGTTTCACCGTCATAAACAACCGTTCCGCAAGGCACTTCGATGATCTTATCCTCACCGTCCTTACCGAACGAACGACTCTGTCCACCTTTACCGCCATCAGTCGCCATGATATGCTTCTGATACTTTAGGTGGAGCAAAGTCCAGAGATTACGATTACCGCGTAATATGATCGACCCGCCTTTACCGCCGTCACCGCCGTCAGGTCCACCCTTTGGCAGATACTTGGCTCGATGAAGGTGCATACAACCTGCACCGCCCTTTCCGGAGCGGCAGTAAATCTTTACGTAGTCAATGAAATTAGCGGCCATAAATCTCTAATATACGCATGATCTGCAAGAAAACGTCAGCCATCGTGTGGTTGCCGTTCACAGCAAAATAATTGCCATGATGCAGATAATAGTGCGCAATAGGTTCTGTTTGATTATGATAAACGGCGATACGGTGGCGAATCGTGTTGAGGTTATCGTCTGCGCGACCGCTCACTTTTCCACGCTCAATAAGACGCTGAATCAACAACTGCTCATCTACCATCAAATCGATCATGATGGCATCCATATTGTATTTCTTGAGCAGTTTGGTCAACGACTCTGCTTGCGCTACCGTACGGGGGTAACCATCAAAGATGGTACCTTTGCAATCAGCAGGCAGACCTGCGATATAGTTTTCTATCACGCCGTACATCATTTCGTCGGGTACCAGATTACCCTTCGAGATCAGCGCATCAATCTGCTTACCCAACTCAGTGCCTTTGGCAATCTCTGCACGAAGTACATCACCCGTAGACAGGTGTTGCAAGCCATATTTGTTGGCGATGAAAGCCGACTGCGTACCTTTTCCGCTACCCGGCGCACCGCATAAGATGATATTTAACATACCTACTAATACCTTTTATGAACAGACAAAACGAGTTGCCCACGGAGGGCAACTCGTTTATAAAGCTACATTGCCTGATTAGAGAGCAAATTTAGCACCCGGTTTGATACGAACAACCTTGCGAGCCGGAATATTGATAACTTGCTTGGTTGCAGGGTTGATACCCTTGCGAGCTGCCTTTTGAGCTACAGCGATAGTTGCGTAACCAACGAGGTTGATTTTCTCACCTTTCTTTACTGCTGCTACTGCCTCTTCGAGAGCTGCATCAAGAACTTTTGCTGCCAATGCTGCAGATACCTCAGCCTTAGCTGCTGCTGCTTTAATAAGATCTGATTTGTTCATAACTTTGTTTGTTTTAGTTATATTAATAATGTGAATTATTAGTTCCTATACCGGAATACGTCTGCAAAATTACTAAAAATTCTTTATATACCAAATATTTTAAGCAAAAAAAATGCATTTTTTTGAAAAAAAACGTCTTTTTTCCCATTTTTATTCATTTTTTATGTGTTTATTCCGCAAAAAAGTAGTACTTTTGCAGCCGTTATGAGAAATTTACCAACTGTTACACGCTATCTGCTGATAGCCAATTTTATTATCTTTTTCCTGGCTGCCGTACTCGAACGCTACGGCGTTGATTTGAATGCCATCGGCGGTTTGCACTACTACGCCGCAGCTTCGTTCCATTGGTGGCAACCGATCACGTATATGTTCCTTCATGCGAACTTCAGTCATATCTTTTTTAACATGTTCGCTGTATGGATGTTCGCGCCGGTCATTGAACAACAATGGGGTACGCGGCGTTTCGCCATCTATTACCTTGTCTGCGGTTTAGGCGCAGCGTTCATTCAGGAAGTCGTGTGGGCACTGATGCTCAGTAACATGAGTGCAACCTACGATATCACCACCTTAGCGCATTATGCCTATTATATGAATACGATTGGCGCTTCGGGTGCCGTATTCGGTATCCTCTTTGCATTTGGTTGGCTCTATCCGGAGATACCGATGTATATTCTCTTTATTCCCGTACCTATACGTGCGCGTACGTTCGTTATTATATATGCGGCCATCGAGCTCTTTGCGGGTTTAGGTTCGGTTGCCGGCTTCTCCGCCGACAACGTAGCACACTTCGCTCACTTGGGCGGTATGCTCTTCGGATGGTTACTGATTCTATATTGGAAGAAAAACAATTGGCGCGAACCCGGTGAGATATGGCATGATATCCGTGCTAAAATCACCGGTCGGCATCATTTTGACTCAAAAGAAGACAGTCGATTCGATAATTATCACTATCAAAAGCGCGTGTAATCACCACACTAACGTTGCAACTACCGGTTTATGATCTGAACCGGTAGTTTCTTTTACCTCACAGGCAACGGGCTTGAGCGGATCGGAACAGAGGATATAATCGATACGCAAACCTATTCCTTTGTATTCGTACGTGGCACCCCATTCCCAGAAATGCGTCTCGTTCCATGCATCATGCAAGCCGGCTGAGATATGCCAATAAGCAAAACTGAGTGCCACCGAATTGAAATCTCCCACCACAATCACCGGATACGGACTCGCCTCTATCTCCCAACGTACGACACGTGCCTGCGCATTGCGAAGTGGGATGGCGCGCTTCCATTTTGCCTCTATTCGATCTACGTCCTTCAGGTCTTCCGATTCCAACTTATACGACTCCAGGTGATTGTTGATGATCCGCAGCGTATCCTTTCCTACCACCATATCACAGCGGTTGGATAGGTTACCCTGCGTCTCATAATGGATACTCTGTTTGTTGATGAGCGGGTATTTAGCCCATACCATCGTACCGTACTGATGGCGCTTGTTATACACCGAGAAATCGATATAGGAATAAGGGTATTTCTTACTCAATGTTTGCCGTACATCGGGCAAAGTCAGGAACTGCGCATCCTTGTAAACATCCACCTCCTGCAGGCATATCACATCCGCATCCTGAGACATGAGATATTGGATCACCTCATTCTTCTCGGGTTTCTTGAACTCGCCCATCCGACCTGTATTCCAGGTCAGAACGGTTATCGCTATGATAAGAACTTTCAGCATTCAGCTATCATTTTCAGTTTTTCGGATTGAGTGTGACAAGGGGTATGATCATCTCTTCGAGCGAGATACCTCCGTGCTGGAACGTGTTGCGGTAGTACTGCGCGTAGTAATTGAACTGATTCGGGTAAGCAAAGAAATCGCTACCGGTACAGAATGCATAACTACTGCTAACATTCGGGCACGGCAAACCTACTTTCTTCGGTTGCTCAATCGTAAAGACGTTCTTGGAACTGCAGTTCAGCGCCTTACCTACTTTATAACGGATATTCGTATTAGTGTTCTTGTCCGCAATAATCTGCACAGCGTTCTTCACGCGCGTTGTACCATGATCGGTGGTCAGCACCAATGTAAAGCCTAACTCTGCCGCGCGACGCAATAACTCATAGGTCGGCGAGTGCCGGAACCAACTGAGTGTCAGACTGCGGTATGCAGCTTCATCGTTGGCTAACTCACGCATCATCTTACTCTCCGTACGCGAGTGAGAGAGCATGTCAATAAAATTGAGAACGACGATGTTCAGCGGTGCATGTACACCCTTCAATTGCGCAATCACCCGTTCGCAGAAATCACTTTCGTTCACTTTCCAGTAGTTGAAGCTCTCCCGTCTGCGATAACGATCCAATAGCGTCTGTACCAATTCTTTCTCGTATAGGTTCTTGCTCTCTTCGTCCCCTTCTTCCACCCAATACTGCGGGTACATCTCCCGGATCTGTAGGGGCATCAACCCGGAGAAGATGGCATTACGGGCATACTGCGTAGCGGTCGGCAAAATAGAGGTATATTGCTCCTCCGTACGAATGGAATAGAACTCACTGATAAGCGGCTGAATCGTCTTCCATTGGTCGTAACGGAAATTATCTATTACGCACAGCAGCACCTTTTCACCCTTGTCAAGGAGAGGGAAAACGCTATGCTTCATGACATCTTGCGACATGATCGGACGCTCGGCAACAAACCAATTCTCGTAGTTTTTGGCAATCCACTTGGCGAAGGCGGCATTAGCCTGTGTGCGTTGATCCTCAATAAGGCTCCGCATAGGGCTGTTCTCCAACTCAATATCCCATTTACTAAGCGTGCGTTCAATGGCCTGCCATTCCTCAATGGTCGTGGCGGTATCAATCATATATGATATATCGCTCCACTCCTGACGGTAGTTCTGCTGGGTCTGCTCCGCAACGATCTCTTGCTGGTGAATATGCTTCTTGAGACAGAGCAAGATCTGGCTGGGGTTTACCGGCTTGATCAGATAGTCCGCTATTTTCTCGCCTATCGCTTGCTCCATGATATGCTCCTCTTCGCTCTTGGTAATCATCACCACGGGCACCTCCGGATGCAGCCGCTTGATCTCCTGCAACGTCTCCAAACCTGTCATACCGGGCATGTTCTCGTCCAAGAACACGATATCCGGCACGTTCTCGTCTAATGCGTCCAACGCATCATCCCCGTTGCTGGCTGTCATCACCTCGTAGTTTTTACCTTTTAGGTAAATAATATACGGTTGCAGCAAATCTATCTCGTCATCAACCCAAAGTATTCTTATTTCACTACGTTCAAACGACATTATTCGGCTCATAATTCCTCCATTTATTGATTAGTTTGGTCATGTCCTCCGGCCACTGGCTGTCGAAGAACATGCGTTCACCCGTTCTCGGATGCGTGAATCCCAACGTACGCGCATGCAATACCTGTCGCGGACAAAGGGCGAAACAGTTTTCTATATACTGGCGGTATTTTTGAGTGCGAAGACCCTTTAGGATTTCGCAGCCACCATACTTCTCGTCACAAAAAAGCGGATGACCGATATGCTTCATATGCACACGTATCTGGTGGGTACGGCCGGTCTCCAATCGACACTCCACAAGCGTCACATACGGAAACTGTTCCAGTACTCGCCAGTGTGTCACCGCCTCTTTGGCCTGCGGACATTCCTCCAAATCCCATACTTTGTATATCGTACGGTCTCTGTTATCTCGTGCCAATGCACCTTCTATCGTTCCACTCTGCTCTTTGAACGTACCCCACACCAGCGCATTATAGGTGCGTTCGGTGGTATGCTCGAAGAACTGACGCGCCAAATGCGCCTTCGCTTCCGGCGTCTTGGCAATCAACAATAAACCGCTAGTATCCTTGTCAATTCGATGCACTAAGCCTATAGACGGATCGTTCATATCCAATTTCTCTCCGAAATAATAGGCCAACGCATTGAGCAAGGTATGTTCATAATTGCCATGCCCCGGATGAACTACTAAACCTGCCGGTTTGTTGACTACCAACAAGTCTTCATCCTCGTACACGATATCGAGGGGTATATTCTCGGGAGTGATCGTGTAATCATGCGGTTCATGATCAAGCAAAACCTGAATGATATCGCCGGGTTTGACACGGTAGTTGGAGGCCACCGCTTTTCCGTTCGCCCACACATTACCCGCGTCCGCAGCCGTTTGGATACGGTTGCGGCTCGTGTTGGTCATGTGCTCTGCGAGGTACTTGTCAATGCGTTCCTTGCCTTGACCTTTATCCACTTCGCAGCGCCAGCGCTCAAAGACCTCTTCGTTCTCTATGTCGTTAATCTCTATCATGGTTTAAAACCACTCCTCTTCTACTGCCGGACTAGTGTTGGTAGCAGTCTTCTCGATATCTTTAGACAACCTCAGCGAGACCGTTTCGCCTTCGATGAGTTTTTCTCCGGCTGCCGGTATCTGTTTATATACATATTGTTTCACGCCCTCTTCCGCTTCTTCGTCGTAACTCACGGCTCCAACCGTCAGACGATGGCTCAGCAGCAGACTGCGCGCATCTTGTAAGGTCAGTCCGATAACGGATGGCACCTCTACTTCCTCCGTTCCGCGACCGAAACCTACCACCAGACGCACTTTGGTTCCTACCGGCACTTTTTGGCCTGGTAAGATACTCTCTCCATTCGCTTTTACATCCAAAACGAGGTCACGATAGGCCGACGGTTCATAGTCGTACACGCTATCCACCTCCAGACCCATGCCGCGTAAAGTTGTCTCCGCCTGACGATAACTCATATCTTGCAGATTCGGCATCGTCACTTGACGCTTCATCGTCGCGTTGATCGTCACGTACACCGCGCGGCCATGCTTGGCATGACTTCCCGGCTGCGGATTCTGCTCAACAATCGTGCCAAACGGCACTTTATCCGAAAAAGTAGAGTCAATAACTACCAAAACCAAGTCTTGAGCAGCAAGTATCGGCTGTGCCTCAGCCTCTACCATTCCGCGTACATCGGCGACTTCCACTTCCACACCATGCTCCGTATAACGACGCAGGTAAGCTATCAGCACTACCAGAATAGCAATTCCAATCAGAAGCGCTAATACCAGGTTTGAACCTATAAATTTGAGGTCTGACTTGTCAAAAATGCTCTTTTTAGCCATAAAATGTAAAATTTAGTGCGCAAAATTACAAAAATATTTGCACATATGCAAAAAAAGCAGTACTTTTGCAGCGTTTTTCGTAAAAATACGAAGAACAAATGTAAAATAAAGCTTTATTAACCCAAAATTATGAAAGTTTGTGCAAGTCGAATGTAAGCTTGCTTACGCAATTCGACGAAGCCAAAGTTCCATGGTTTTATAAATTTTTTAAAAACATGAAGAAGATGCTTCTTATCGTAGCTGTTGCTTTCGTTGCAATGAGCTGCGGCAAAAAGTGCTGCGACAAACAATGCTGCCAGGACACTGCTGCTTGCGACACCGTTGAGGTTGTTGAGGCTGCTGAGGCAGTTGAGGTTGCTGCTGAGTAACTTTTTGCTCAATTAGGTATTAGACCTGAAAAAAGAAGCGACGCTTAAGCGCCGCTTTTTTTTAGTGTATCAGGTTCTTACCCGTCATCTCTTTCGGTTGCTTGATGCCCATGATGTGGCAGAGCGAAGGAGCCACGTCGGCCAAGATGCCGTCATCCACGTGCGCGTCCGTGTGTTCCTTACTGATATAAATGAACGGAACAGGGTTGAGCGAGTGAGCCGTGTTCGGCGTACCATCCGCATTGATAGCGTTGTCGCAGTTACCGTGATCAGCAATGACGATGATCTCATAGCCATTGGCCAGAGCGGCTTCAATCACCTTATGCGAGCACTCGTCAATCGTCTTCACCGCTTTCACGATAGCCTCATACACACCGGTATGACCTACCATGTCGCCGTTGGCAAAGTTCAATGTGATATAATCGAACTTCTGCGTCTTGATAGCCTCTATCAGCGCTTCGGTCACTTCGGGCGCACTCATCTCCGGCTTCATATCGTAAGTCGGCACCTTCGGCGAAGGGATAAGAATACGTTCCTCACCCGGGTATTCGGCTTCACGTCCGCCGTTAAAGAAGAAGGTCACGTGTGCGAATTTCTCCGTCTCGGCTATACGCAGTTGCTTGAGTCCCAAACGGCTAACCACTTCACCTAACGTGTTCTTTACATTCTCTTTCGGGAAGAGGATATGCAGGCCTTGGAACGAAGAGTCGTACGGCGTCATACAGCAGTAATGCAAACCGGGGATGGTCTTCATGCCTTGCTCCGGCATATCTTGCTGCGTAAGCACTATCGTGATCTCTTTCGCGCGGTCATTACGGTAGTTGAAGAAGATCACCACATCGCCTTCGGCGATACGTCCGTCGCAGCTGGCGTTTACGAGCGGCTCCATGAACTCGTCCGTATCTTTATGCTCCTCCGTATGACGGTCATAGCAACCCTGTACTGCCGCTACCATATCCTTCTCTTGACGACCTTCGCCGTTCACCAGTTGGTCATACGCTACCTTGATACGCTCCCAACGTTTGTCACGGTCCATCGCATAGAAACGTCCGATGATAGACGCGATATGTGCACCGGTCTTATCGCATACTTTTTGCAGGTCTTCAATGAAGCCCTTACCACTGCGCGGATCGGTATCACGGCCATCCATGAAGCAGTGAACGAACGTGCGGTCTGCTACACCGTATTCCTTGGCAATCTCCACCAACTTGAAGAGGTGGTCGAGGCTTGAGTGCACACCTCCGTTGGAGCATAAACCCATGATATGCAGCTTTTTACCTGCTGCTTGAGCGGCTTTGTAAGCGGCCACAATCTCCGGGTTCTCCATAATCGAGTTGTCGCGGATAGAGCGGTTGATCTTCACCAGATCCTGATAAACCACGCGGCCGGCACCGATATTGAGGTGACCTACCTCCGAGTTACCCATCTGTCCGTCAGGAAGACCGACATTCTCACCGCTGGCCTGCAACTGCGAATGCGGGTATTTAGCCAACAACGCATCCCAGTGCGGTGTCGGCGTGCAGCTGATCACATCGGCTTTGGACTTGTTACCGATTCCCCAGCCATCCAAAATCATTAATAATGCTTTACTCATATATTCGTTTTTTTAATTGATCCATTTGCCGTTTGTCATCCGCTTCGCGGAGAGACTGCCGTTTGTCATAGGTGTGCTTACCTTGACAGAGCGCTATTTCCATCTTCGCCAGTCCGCGGTCGTTGATGAAGAGCTCTAAAGGAATGATAGTTTTTCCTGTGTCCTGCGTAGCCTTCGCCAGTTTGCGAATCTCGCGGCGCTGTAGCAGCAGTTTGCGGTCGCGCTTGGCCTCGTGGTTAGCATACGAGCCGAAGCGATACTCGGCGATATGCATCTGCTTCACATACATCTCCCCGTGCTCCACCGCACAATAACTATCTACCAGTGAAGCCTTTCCTTCACGGATAGATTTAATCTCTGTACCAAACAACTGAATGCCGGCCGTGTAGCGGTCCAAGATGATATACTCAAATTTCGCCTTTTTATTCAGAATCCGTATGTCACTTTTCTGCTTCATCGTTGGCCTCATCTTGGCTTTGACTGTCGGTTGACTGTCGGTTGACCGTCGGTTGACTGTCGGTATTCACCACTAATTTCTTGTATTTCTTCTGCCGTTGCTCCCAACGCTCGCGGGCGTATTGCTGCATATCGATAACGGTATCGCTCTCATCGATGATCTCCAAACCGAAAATCGTCTCGATGATATCTTCGAGTGTCAGGATACCCACGAACATACCATATTCATCGATGATCTGCGCAATCTGACTCTTCTGCTTAAGCATCGAATCGAAGATCGTACCCAAAGTCAGATCTTGATCAAAAGCCGGCAACGGACGTTTGATGCTACCTAAAGTCTTGCGGAAATGGTCTTCCGTCAGTTCCTCCAATGCATCATTACGCAGCACGTAGCCGGTGATATACTCCGGTGCCTCAGGCTTATAGAGCGGAATACGCGAGAAATGGTCGTATTCATCGTTGTCGTAATACGCCCGCAGGGTCATGTTCTCCGGCGCGGTCTTGGCTACCACACGCGGGGTCATCACGTCATAGGCATGGATGGAATCGAGGCGCATAAGATTGGAGAAGATCTTGTTCTCATCCTCGTCTACTACACCTTCTTCTTCGCCCACGTTCACCATCGCCAGCACCTCCTCGCGCGATACAGAAGGGTCATCTTCATTATTCGGGAAAGCTTTCGTTATCAGCTCGACAAGGATAACAAAAGGATAGAGTGCATAAATAAGAAAATGAATCGTGCGGGCGGTGAAACCCATCAACTCGCGCCAATAGGTAGTACCGATAACCTTCGGGATGATCTCCGAGAAAACGAGAATGAGGATGGTCGTGAGGGCAGACATAAGTCCGAACCATTTTGAACCGAAGACCGCAGTCACCTGCATACCCACACCGGCTGCACCGATGGTGTTAGCGATCGTGTTCAACGATAATATAGCAGCTAAGGGGCGACTCGTGTCGTCCTTGTATTTGCTCATCAACTTGGCGGGCGCATAGCCCTCCTCCTCACGCAGATTGATATAACTGAGCGACGTCGTCATCAGAACCGACTCCAGTACGGAGCACACAAAACTGATGCCCATCGCCCCGAATAAAAACAATAATAGTAGTCCCATAATTCTAAATTGCCTGCAAAGGTACAACAAAAAAATGACATACGCAAGCGTATGCCATTCTTTTCGTAATTTTTCCGTTACTTTATTTGCGTATGTGCAAAAATTGTTGTACTTTTGCAGCATGAAAAGGATTTTTACGCAAATTTTCGTATGGCTCGGCATCATGGCCGTGTTGACTTTAGTGGCCGCAGGGCTTTGGTATGCAGTGCTGGGGAATGATCAATCGACAGTAGGCTTGAAATGGCTACAACTCTTCCAAACGGTCTGTACTTTTCTCTTGCCTCCGATTTGCTGCGCGTGGATATGGGACGCGGGTCATAAGCCGTTTCGCTTGCTGCAAATGGATAGAGGAGCTGACTGGAAGTTATTCCTATTAGCCATCGGAATCATGATTTGCGCCATTCCGGCCATCAATCTGTTGGCAGACCTCAATAGTCGTGTCGATTTACCGGAATGGCTCGATTCCATCGAACAAAAACTGAAAGCCTACGAAGAAGAAGCGGCGGCGTTGATAGAGCGCTTTTTGCAAGCGGATAATAGCTGGCAGGTACTCCTCAATATAGGCCTGATGGCGTTACTGCCGGCGCTGGCGGAAGAACTCTCTTTCCGGGGTACCTTGCAGCAGATTTTGGGTAACAAACACATCGCTATCTGGGTAACCGCCATCGTTTTCTCGGCCATTCACATGCAGTTCTACGGGTTTATCCCGCGTATGCTGATGGGTGCGATGTTCGGCTATGTCTTCGTGTGGTCAGGCTGTCTCTGGATACCGATCGTGATGCACTTTACCAACAACAGCTTGGCCGTGATCGCCTATTATATCTTCGGTTCAGAAAACAGTTACGCCGACACGATAGGTGCCGGCGCAACGTGGTGGTTAGGCGTGTTAAGCCTCATTCTTACATCTCTGGGTCTACTAATATTCTACCGCAGAACTCACACACGATGATCTTCTTGCGTGTGCGGATGTCGAGCTGCAACTGAGCAGGGATCTTCGCGTGGCAACCGCCGCACGAGTCACGCTCTACTTTCACAACGGCTAAGCCGTTGCGTGCGCTCTTACGGATACGCTTGAAACCGGCCAACAGACGCTCGTCCAGTTTTTTCTCCAACTCACTGGCCTTCAGAACCAATGCCTCGGTCTCCGCTTTGGTCTCTGCCAGAATCTGATCCAGTTCCGAACGTTTCTGATTCAGATCCACCGTACGCTCCTCAATGTCCTTGGTCGTCTTCGCTTTGTCTGCCAGACGTGCCTCGAGTTCAGCGCTGTAGTGTTTGATCTTACGCTGCGAAGCCTCGATCTCCAACTCCTGATACTCGATCTCCTTGTTGAGGTTATCGAACTCACGGTTGTTACGTACGCTGTTCTGTTGCTCTTTGTAACGCGAGATAGATGCGTTTGCGTTCTCCGTACGTACGCGGTGATCCGAGATCTGGGTCTCGCACTCTTTGATGTCATTCTCGATATTAGCCAGACGGGTCTTCAGACCTTCCACTTCGTCGGCCATATCCTTTACTTCTTGCGGCAGCTCACCTGCCAACGTGCGCAGGTTGTCGATTTTCGAATCTACCTGCTGCAGTTCGTAGAGGTATTTCAGTTTATCCTCTACGGTCAGTTCTTTTGTTCTTGCCATACTTGTATTGGTGTTTTATCTTTTTTGCTGATTAGTACGTTCACATCGAGCGGTTTGAGTATATCTGCGAATATCTCGCGGGCGTGCCGCTCACTGATCCAATGGTCTATATCGATCAGTCCGATACGGCCCTCGGCATCCTGAAACTCATGATACTTGCAGTCGGCGGTGATATACACATCCGCGCCTTGTGCAATCGCTTCTTCGATAAACTCCGCTCCGCTTCCTCCGCATAATGCGATCGTCTGTATCTGCTCCTTTTTTGGCTGCGTATAACGCACGTACGTACATCCTAAAATATCGCGTACATGCTCGATGAATTCGAGATAATTGACCGGTTTCGGCAGTTGACCGATCACTCCGAGACCTGTCTGCTTATTCTCTCCCGTAACCAGTAACCTGTAACCCGTAACCCCTAATCGTTCTGCGAGCCGCGTATTGATGCCGCCTACAACGCTATCCAGATTCGTGTGCGCAGAATAAATCGCAATATCGTGTTTGATAGCCGTCTCCACGATGCGGGCTTGCGGCGTTTGTCCGCAGACTTGTTTGAGTCCGTGGAATAAGAGCGGATGATGACTGATGATGAGTTGGCAACCGAGTTCAATAGCCTCACTGACCACATCTGTCGTAACGTCTGTGGTCAAGAGAACGGACTGAATGTCGCGTCCTGTGTCACCTACCTGCATTCCCGAGTTATCCCATTCTTCCTGGGCACTCCGTGGCGCTACAGATTCTATGCTATTGATAATCTCCCTAAGGAGCACTTATTTTGCTTCCTCTTCCTCGTCTTTCACGGTGAAGTCCGTGATGCCGGCGTGGATGAGGATGTTGTACCATTGGATGAGTTTGCGGATGTCGGATGGATAAACGCGGTCACGGTCCCAGTTCGGCAGTACATCGTCGAACCATGCCTGCAACTCTGCGTTCGAAGCTTTCTTCACATCCATCGCAACAGCCTTCAGTCCTTCTTTCTTACCGGCATTGGTCAGTACTTCGCTCAGCGCAATATCGTCCGCGTCGGTGAACATCGACACATCGCTCAGCGCAACGATCTTATCCCGCGCATAGGTCGGCATACGTTTGCCGTCCACGAGCGACTCCACGATCAGCATGTTATTACCGCGACTGACTAACTTGTACAAACCCGGTTTTCCGGTGATAGCAAGGATATTTTTCAACATAAATCGTTTCTTTCTTTTAAAATCGGCTGCAAAATTAGTATTTTTTTTTGATATGTGCAAGAAAAGTAGTAATTTTGTGGCGTTTTTGGCGTATGTGGACCATTTTAGCCTTCATATCAGCGCTGTGTCTGGGCTTTTATGACATCAGCAAGAAGATAGCTCTGCGGGAAAACAGGGTCGTGGATGTACTGACCATCAGCGTATGTATATCGGCTCTTTTGTTATCCGTCCCTCTCTGGCTCTCGCGGCTCTGGCCGGAAGTGATGACCGGCACACCGTTCTACGTGCCGCAACTCGATGGGGAAGCACATCTATACACGATTCTCAAATCGGTCATTGTCCTCAGCAGTTGGGTTTTTGCGTATATATCGCTCAAACATCTGCCCCTTTCCGTGGTTAGCCCCATGCAGGCAACACGACCGATGTGGACGCTCGTAGGCGCACTGCTCATCTTCGGCGAACGACTCAATACATGGCAGTGGATCGGTGTCTGCCTCGCCATCGGAACGGTCTTTGTCTTTTCTTTCAAGAACAAATCAAAAATCAAAAATCAAAACATCAATAATCGTTATTACATCGCCTTGGCCTTAGCCATCCTGATCGGGGCATGTTCCGGATTGTACGACAAATACCTCATGCGCCGCTATGACCATAACGCTGTGCAGGTATATTATACCTTCTATCAGGCGCTGATGATGCTCATCGTATGGGTGATTGTCAATCGCAAAAATCTTCAATCTTCAATCACCAATCTCCAATCGATCAAAAACATCGGTATCATTGCAATGATCTCCGTCTTTTTAATCATCTCCGACAACGTCTATATGCTCGCGCTCCGCGATCCTGATTCGCTTATCGCTGTCGTCAGCACGATCCGTCGGGGCGGAGCGGTGATTGGTTTTGCGTACGGGCTGATCTTCCTCAAAGAACCCGATCCCTGGCACAAGGTGCTCTGCATGGTGGGTATTTTAGCCGGTCTGCTCTGCCTCGCGATAGGTTCTATGGGATGATTTATTGCAATTTATTTGCATATATCATTTATTTTTAGTACTTTTGTCGCCGAAATAAACAACTACAACCATGAAAAGGATACTTCAGACCCTCTTTGCGGTCATTTTCGGTTCTTTTTGTTGCGTACTCACTTCTTATGCGCAGTCTTGGTCAGGAACGGGTTGGGCGTTGAATAACGGCTATGTGGTAACCAACCACCATGTCATTGAGAACGCACGTTCTATCGTTTGTAAATTCCAGCGTGACGGTAAACTGTTCGAATACGATGCCGAAGTGGTATTGATGGATGAGGAACATGACTTGGCGTTGGTGCGCATCACCTCTCCTTCTTTCCCGGGTTTCGGTGAGTTGCCGTATGCGGTCAAGACCTCGCTGGCAGATGTCGGCGAGTCGGTCTTCGTGCTGGGCTATCCGCTCACGGACACCATGGGCGATGAGATCAAGTTAACCAACGGTATCATTTCCGCGCATTCCGGCTACGGAGGTGATCCGTCGCTTTATCAGATATCTGCTCCTATTCAACCGGGCAACAGCGGTGGACCTTTGTTTGACGACCGAGGCAATATCATCGGTATCGTATGTGCGAAGCACAGGCAGGCGGAGAACGCCAATTATGCGGTGAAAGCATCGTATCTGGCTTCGTTAGTTCGCCGTTTGTCTAACTCCAGCGGTGTGCTGCCGACCGTCAATCGCCTGCAGTCGCTCAGTCTGCCGGAGAAAGTAAAGAAGGTGAAAGACCTTGTATGTTACATGGAGTGCTCTACGCGTTCTACCGCGCGTCCGCAGACTACTACCGAGCGGAATGTCACCATGCCGCGTCCGGGTTCGGGTTCCGGTTCAGGTTCTAATGGCGGCACTACAGGCACCGGTGAGGGACGTTCGTTTATCCGCGAATGTATCAGCGAATGGGGCGAGTGTCGTAATGTAGCTATCACCGAGCGAAACGGCGATCTGGCGCTGCACGGCCGCAACGGTTGGGCTGGTTCAGGCCTCCCCAAAGAGTTATCCAATGCACTGCATGAACTCAACGAAGACGACAAATACATCTCGGATGTGCAGTTGACAGAGAACGGCAACTGGATTATTCTGTACGGTAATAACGGTTTCCGCTGGTCGGGTATCCCTAAGTCGTTGGAGAACAAGATCCGTGACTACAACGCACGCAATGAAGAGGTCACTTCGGTTACTTTCAACGATGCCGGCGATTGGATTGTCATCACCACGGAGCACTATGCTTCGTCCGATTCGCGTATCACGAACTGGCTCAAAGAGGGTGCGGAGGAATACGGTGTCCTGTGGGCAGCGTGTGTGACCGAAAAAGGAATGGTAGCTTGTTACGAGAAGGGCTATAAGTTCTACGGCGAGATGCCTGACGGTCTGCGTGA
>Ga0247611_10005871_pt1 | contig 15969 bp, 11 predicted proteins | sample 177DNAGHGhighgp2_FD_192422 | JGI IMG/M metagenome (GOLD analysis project Ga0247611, IMG submission 192422) | Sheep rumen microbial communities from Palmerston North, Manawatu-Wanganui, New Zealand - 1770 DNA GHGhigh gp2 | ecosystem: Host-associated > Mammals > Digestive system > Stomach > Rumen...
CGTAGTTTGCCATAATCTGGTTGACCTCTTTCACACTTTGCGTAATGAGTACTTTCTCCTCGTTGGTCATCGTGCCCTCATCGTTCCATTTGGGTACCTCATTGTTGAAGTCGTAGAGATCGACATGGGCCACAGAGTCCTTCGCTGCTGCATCGGCATAGACCACTGCCTCGATGAGTGAGTTGGATGCCAGACGGTTGCCGCCATGCAGACCCGTGCAGGAACATTCGCCGAGGGCGTAGAGGCGTTCGATGCTAGATTGACCGTTGAGATCAACCTTGATACCACCACACATATAGTGGGCAGCAGGGCGCACAGGGATATAGTCGGTGGTGATGTCGATGCCGATGGAGAGACACTTCTGGTAGATGTTCGGGAAGTGATGGCGGGTCTCCTCGGGATCCTTATGGGTGACGTCGAGACAGACATGATCCAGACCGTGGATCTTCATCTCCTTATCAATGGCACGTGCCACGATGTCACGCGGTGCCAACGACAGACGCTCATCGTATTTCTGCATAAACTCCTCACCGTTGGGCAGTTTGAGGATACCGCCGTAGCCGCGCATCGCCTCGGTGATGAGGTAGGCGGGATGGGTCTCTTTCGGATTATGGAGTACCGTGGGATGGAACTGCACGAACTCCATGTCGGCTACCGTTCCCTTGGCACGATACACCATGGCGATGCCGTCGCCAGTGGCAATCACGGGATTTGAGGTGGTGAGATACACGGCACCGCAACCGCCCGTACACATCACCGTGACTTTTGAGAGATAGGTGTCCACCTTCTGCGTCTTGGGATTGAGCACATAGGCGCCGTAGCACTGGATGTTAGGGGAGCGGCGAGTGACGCGCACGCCTAAGTGGTGCTGGGTGATGATCTCCACGGCGAAGTGGTTCTCCTTGATGTCGATATTGGGATCGTTTCGAACGGCTTCCATCAGTCCGCGCTGGATCTCTGCACCCGTGTCGTCGGCATGGTGGAGGATACGGAACTCGGAATGACCGCCCTCACGGTGGAGGTCGAAGGAACCGTCGTCCTTCTTGTCGAAGTTTACACCCCATTTCACCAGTTCCTGGATCTGCTCGGGGGCTTTGCGTACCACCTGTTCCACCGCCTTACGGTCGGAGATGTAGTCGCCTGCGATAATCGTATCGGCGATATGTTTGTCGAAGGTATCCACTTTCATGTTGGTGACAGAGGCGACACCACCCTGTGCATACGAGGTGTTTGCCTCGTCGAGTGAGGTCTTGCAGATCATGCAGACGCGCCCTTTTCCAGACTTTGCCACCTTCAGGGCGTAGCTCATTCCGGCTACACCGGCACCGATTACAAGGAAATCGTACTTATAAACCATAATTGACGTATTTTGATTATTTGCTGCAAAGGTAGTTATTTTTTGGTAAATACTTGCATTCTGCCAAAAAAAGTTGTATCTTTGCACCAAAACCAACGACGAAGATGAAGAGACTGTGGACGATAATCCTCTTGCTCGCCCCACTGGCTGTGTTTGCACAGCAGGTGGTGGTCAGTGGCAACGTGGTAGATGACAAGACCGGAAATGCACTGGGACAGGTGAGTGTCTCAGCAGGTCGGGTATCTGTAGTGACGAACGAAGATGGTGACTTCACCTTGAAGCTGACAGAGGCGCCAGGAAAGATCGCCATCTCACATGTGGGTTATAAGACCCGTTATCTGGATGTCAAGCCTGGGCAGTCGGAGAACCTGAAGGTGAGACTCCGTCCGGCAACGATACAATTGCGTGAGATCGTGGTCGTGAATGAAGACCCAAGGGAACTGGTGGAGATCGCCATCAGTAAGATTCCCGAAAACTATAGTATGGTGCCTGAGATGCTAAAGGGTTTCTATCGTGAGACTGCCATGAAGCGCAAGCACTATATCTATGTAGCAGAGGGTGTGGAGGATATGTATAAGACACCTTACAACCGCAGTGTCCATCGCGACAAGGTGGCTATTGTTAAAGGACGTCGGCTACTCAGTCAGAAGTCGAGCGACACCTTAGGCATCAAAGTGATGGGTGGTCCGGTGCAGGCCGTGTTCCTGGATCTGGTGAAGAATCGTGAACTCCTGTTTACCAAGGAGCACATGGATGAATATCGTTTCACGATGGGGACGCCTGAGTTCATCAATGACCGTCAGCAGTTCGTGGTAAACATGGAGCCGGCTCTAGTTACCGACTATGCGCTCTTTCATGGTAAGATCTATATCGACTGCGAACGACTTGCCTTTACGCGTATCGAACTTGAACTTGACATGAAGGACAAGGACAAGGCGACGCGCACGATGTTGGTGAAGAAACCCTTCGGTGTGAAGTTCAAACCGAGAGAGCTGTCGAGTGTGGTCGATTACCGCTATGAAGACGGTGTGACGCGTATCAGTTATCTGAAGAATACGTTCCGCTTTAATTGTGACTGGAAGAAACGGCTCTTTGCGACCTCTTTCACAGCAACCTGTGAGATGGTGGTGACTGACAGCAGTTCGGAAGATATCCGTCCTATCGGCAACAGAAATTCATTTGACTCGCGGGATTCGTATTACGATAAGGTGGAATACTTTCTGGACCCAGATTACTGGAGTTCCTATAATATCATAGAACCTTCGGAGTCGCTGGACAAAGCCATTCAGAAACTTGTGTCCAAGTACCGGAGAAATTAGTAATAGATTATAGATTAAGGTTTAAAGTGAAAATACAGAAGAGATATTTATTATCGTTTATTTTTGTGGCAACCTCTTTGATCGGTCTGCAGGCGCAGACGGAGCAGGTGGTTGTGGATACGTTAACAACAGATACGGTCGTGGTGCTCCCATGGCCGCAGAATGTTCAGGCCCGTCTGGACACGCTCATGCAGGACCCGCTGTTGGAGTCCACTCAGTTAGGTCTGATGGTGTACGACCTCACCGCCGATTCCCTCTTGTATAGTCATGGGGCGAAACAGACCCTGCGCCCTGCCTCGACGATGAAGTTGCTCACCGCCGTGACTGCCATCGACCTCTTAGGCGGTGACTATAAGTTGAACACCTCGTTGCGTTATAAGGGTACGGTAAAAGACAGTGTGCTGACGGGTGACCTGATCTGTGTGGGCAGTCTGGACCCGATGTTCGATGCCAACGATATGCGCGCCTTTGTAGAGAGCGTGAAGGGACTGGGTGTCGATACGATCCGCGGACGTTTGGTGGTTGCCCCCTCGTTCAAGGAGGAGGAACTGTTTGGTGAAGGCTGGTGCTGGGATGACGAGAATCCCCAACTGTCATCGTTGCTCGTGGAGCGGAAGGATGAGTTTATGACGGTTCTCGCCAATAAACTGCGCGATGCCGGTATCGTGGTGGAGGCGCCTGTCACCACAGCCCCTCTTGATAGGGATGCACTGATGCTCTGTTTGCGTAGTCATAAACTCAAGGAGATTCTGGTGCCGATGCTGAAGGAGAGTGATAACCTCTATGCCGAGGCACTGTTCTTCCAGATAGCCGCTTCTCAGACGGCACGTCCTGCCAAGGCAGCGCATGCCCGACAACTGATCAAACGCGAACTCTCGAAGGCGGGTGTATCGGGTATCGCCTACAGGATTGCTGACGGTAGCGGTCTGTCGCTCTACAATTACGTCACACCGGAGTTGATGGTGAAGTTATTGTGCTATGCGTATAAGAACACGAAAATCTTCATGCAACTCTATCCAGCCTTGCCCATCGCAGGACAGGACGGTACGTTGAAGAAGCGTATGACTGGGCCCTATACCAACGGTAAGGTGAAGGCGAAGACGGGTACGTTGACGGGTATCTCGTCGTTGGCGGGTTATCTCACCTCGGCAAACAATCATGTGTTGGCTTTCTGCATCATCAATCAGGGGGTGCTCAAGAATGCCGAGGGCAGGGGCTTCCAGGATAAGGTGTGTACGGCACTCTGTAAGTAAGAAATTAAAGAAGTTAGAGATGATGAATAAGCAAGAACAGATCTTAGTGAGAATTACGGGACAGGATCGTCCGGGACTCACGGCATCGATCATGGGTATCCTGGCCAAGTATGATGCACAAATCCTCGATATCGGTCAGGCTGATATCCACTCCACACTCTCGTTGGGTATCCTCATCCGTATGGACGAGACCAATTCAGGACAGGTGATGAAGGAACTGCTCTTCAAGGCCACAGAACTGAATGTGAACATCGGTTTCTCACCCATCACGGATGATGAATATGAGGACTGGGTGGGACATCAGGGTAAGAACCGTTACATCCTCATGGTACTGGGGCGCCAGTTGGAGGCCCGTCAGATCGAGGGTGCCACGCGTATCCTGGCCGATCAGGGTCTGAACATAGATTCTATCCTGCGACTGACAGGTCGTAAGAGTATCAAGAATCCTGGTAAACATATCCGTGCTTGTATCCAGTTCTCATTGCGCGGAGAACCGATCAACCGTCAGGAGATGCAGTCGAAATTGATGAAACTCTCGCAGGAGATGGAGATAGACTTCTCTTTCCAGCGCGATGATATGTTCCGTCGCATGCGTCGTTTGATCTGTTTCGATATGGACTCCACCCTCATCCAGACCGAGTGTATCGATGAGTTGGCAGAGCGTAATGGAGTAGGGGCAGAGGTTCGTGCCATCACTGAAAGTGCTATGCGTGGTGAGATCGATTTCAAGGAGAGTTTTACACGTCGTGTGGCTTTGTTGAAGGGACTCGATGTGAGTGTGATGCAGGAGATTGCCGAGAACCTGCCCATTACCGAGGGGGTGGATCGTCTGATGTCGATTTTGAAGACTTGCGGTTATAAGATTGCCATCCTCTCTGGTGGATTCACCTATTTCGGTGAATATCTGCAGCGTCGTTATGGTATCGACTATGTGTATGCCAATGAACTCGAGATTGGTGAAGACGGAAAACTCACAGGCCGATATGTCGGAGAGATCGTAGATGGTCACCGGAAAGCGGAACTGTTGAAACTCATAGCCCAGGTGGAGAAAGTGAACCTCGCCCAGACGATTGCCGTGGGTGACGGTGCCAATGATCTGCCGATGATCTCCGAGGCAGGCTTGGGTATTGCCTTCCACGCCAAGCCCCGTGTGGTGGCTAATGCCGAGCAGAGTATCAATACCATCGGTCTCGACGGTGTGCTCTATTTCCTTGGCTTCAAAGACAGTTACTTAGGCGACCAAGGTAAGTTGTGATTTAGCAACGGACTACAGGACTTAAGGACTTTTTATGGGTTTTGCAAGCATTTTACTGGAGTGGTTTCGGGAGAACGGTCGCGATCTGCCTTGGCGGCAGACTCGCGATCCGTATGCGATATGGCTCTCGGAGATCATCCTCCAACAGACCCAGGTAAAACAAGGTTGGGAATACTGGGAGCGTTTTATGCACCATTGGCCTACTGTAGAAGCACTGGCGAAAGCCACAGAAGACGAGGTGCTGCGAGAGTGGCAGGGGCTGGGCTATTACAGTCGGGCGCGGAACCTCCACTATGCTGCCAAACAGATTGTGGCACTCGGGCATTTCCCTGATACATTGGCAGAGATCAAACAACTGAAGGGTGTGGGCGACTATACTGCTGCCGCCATCGGGAGCATCGCCTTCGGACTGCCTGCGGCTGTGGTGGATGGGAACGTGTATCGGGTACTGGCACGTCATTTCGGTATCGATACGCCGATCAATACCACAGAAGGAAAAAAGACGTTTGCAGCGATGGCACAAGAACTATTACCTCCTAAGGAAGCATCAGCCTATAACCAAGCCATCATGGACTTCGGTGCCATTCAGTGTACGCCGCAGTCGCCGCATTGCGACAGTTGTCCCCTGATGGAATCCTGTATCGCCTTCCGAGAGAGACGAGTCGCCCAGTTGCCTGTTAAGTTGAAGACCCTCAAAGTCACTGAGCGACACCTTATATATATTTATATACGTTGCCAGGGACAGACGGCTATCCGTCGGCGCGGACCTGGTGACATCTGGCAAGGACTTTGGGAACCCGTGTTAGTGGATGCAGAGTCGGCAGTGCCACCGACAGCAAAGTTATTGTGTCACCATGTGAAGCATGTGCTGACTCATCGGGTGCTCTATGCCGATTTCTATCTGCTCGATACAGACGTGAGACCGGAACTCCCCTCAGATTATATCTGGATCGCTGAAAGTGCTCTTGATAACTATGCCCTTCCTCGTCTGATAGAAGTTCTCCTTTCTTTTTTGCCTAAATAGTGCAAGTTTTTCGTGGGAAATTTGTGGGAATGGAAAAAATGCATTACTTTTGCAGGGCAAAACGAGTAATTTGAGCTAAAAACTAAGTAGATTTTATGATTTGGAATGAAAGCGTTGAGTGCATGGACCGCGAACAACTTCGTGAGATCCAGAGCCGCCGCCTCGTGAAAATGGCGGAGTATGTTTATCACAACACCCCCTTCTATCGGAAGAAGTTCCAGGAGATGGGTTTGGAGCCTGGCGATATCAAGAGCATTGATGATATCGTTAAGTTGCCGTTTACTAATAAACTCGATTTGCGTGACAATTATCCGTTTGGATTGGCTGCCGTGCCGATGAGTCAGATTGTGCGTATCCATGCCTCGTCTGGAACGACGGGAAAACCCGTGGTGGTGCTCTATACCCGCAAGGATCTGGCGATGTGGGCTGAGGCCATCTCACGTGCCTTCACTGCATACGGTGCCGGTAAAGATGATATCTTCCAAGTGGCTTATGGCTATGGTCTGTTCACCGGTGGTCTGGGAGCGCACGACGGTGCTACGAATATCGGTGCCTCGGTGATCCCCATCTCTTCTGGTAACACCCAGAAGCAGATGACACTGATGCACGACTTCGGAACGACAGTGCTCTGTTGTACGCCTTCTTATGCCATGTTCCTTGGTGAGGCAATGCAGGAGTGTGAATGGCCCCGTGACGAGTTTAAGTTGAGGGTAGGTGTCTTCGGTGCTGAGCCCTGGACGGAGAAGATGCGTGTGAAACTGGAGGAGAGTCTGGGTATCAAGGCTTACGATATCTACGGATTGAGTGAGATCGCCGGTCCTGGTGTGGGTTATGAGTGTGAACATCAGTGTGGTACCCACCTGAATGAAGACTATTTCTATCCTGAGATCCTGAATCCTGAGACGGGTGAGCCGTTGCCCGAGGGACAGTTTGGTGAACTGACCTTCACCCATCTGACAAAGGAGGGTATGCCGCTGTTGCGCTATAGGACACACGACCTGACAGCCCTGCACTATGAGAAATGTGCGTGTGGACGTACGTTGGTGAGAATGGACCGCATCCTGGGTCGTTGCGACGATATGCTGATCATCCGTGGTGTGAACGTGTTCCCATCACAGATCGAGGATGTCATTCTGAAGTTGCCTGAATATGAGCCTCACTTCCTGTTGACTGTGGATCGTGTGAACAATACCGATACCTCTGAGTTGAGAGTGGAGGTGAAGGACGAGTACTTCACCGACGACATGGCGACGATGGTGGGTCTGCAGAAGAAACTGGAGAGCGAGTTGCGTAGCGTGATCGGTCTGGGCTTCAAGGTGAAGTTGGTAGAGCCAAAGGGCATTGAGCGCTCTGAGGGTAAGGCCAAGCGCGTGATCGACAAGCGTAAGTTTGAGAAATAAGGAATAAAAACCATAAAACGTTAAGTATATGAAAGCAAAGCAACTGTCTGTATTCCTCGAGAACAAGTCTGGACGACTGACCGAGGTGACCGAGGCCTTAGGGGCCGCAGGTATCAACCTTTCTGCCATGAGTATCGCTGACAACAGCGACTTCGGTATCCTGCGTTGTATCGTGTCGGATCCCGACAAGGCGTATAAGGTGCTGAAAGAGGCGCATTTCGCCGTGAAGATCACCGATGTGATCGGCTTCGTATGCCCGAACACCAGTGGCTCGTTGGCTATTGTATTGAAGCACCTGTCGGATAATGGTGTGTTCATCGAGTATATGTACTCATTCGCCAATGGCGATGTGGCTACAGTGGTTATCCGTCCGACGGATCTGGAGGCCTGTGATAAGATCCTCGCAGAGAAAAAAGTGGAACTGATGGCCGATAGCGATCTATATCAGTTATAAAATAAGGTAAAACTGCAAAATTTCCTCTGTGAAATTTTGCAGTTTCGTTTTTTTAGATTACCTTTGCAGCGAATTTTGAGCAGGATATCTAAAAGAAAGCAATGAATATAAGTGAATTGACCGCCATCTCGCCTATTGATGGTCGTTATAGAGGTAAAACCGAACCCTTGGCCGCGTATTTCTCTGAGTATGCCCTTATCAGGTATCGCGTACGTGTAGAAATCGAGTATTTCATCACCCTTTGTGAATTGCCTTTGCCGCAATTACAGGATGTCGATCATGCATTGTTCGACCAACTTCGTGACATCTATCGTCAGTTTACACCTGCTGATGCCCAGCGGGTGAAAGATATTGAGAAGGTGACCAACCACGACGTGAAGGCTGTGGAGTACTTCATCAAGGAGAAACTTGACGCCATGGGTGGTTTTGAGTCATACAAGGAATTCATCCATTTCGGACTCACTTCGCAGGATATCAACAACACCAGTGTGCCCCTTTCTATCAAGGAGGCGCTGGAGCAGGTGTATTATCCGCTTCTGGAGGAGTTGATTGAACAACTGAACGACTATGCCGAGCAGTGGAAGAATATTCCGATGCTGGCCAAGACCCACGGACAGCCTGCATCACCGACCCGTCTGGGTAAAGAGGTGATGGTGTATGTGTATCGTCTGGAAGAGCAGTTGCGTGCTTTGAAGGAGACACCGGTGACCGCTAAGTTCGGTGGCGCCACGGGTAACTTCAATGCACATCACGTGGCTTATCCCCAGTATGACTGGCGTGAGTTCGGTAACGGCTTCGTGAGCGAGAAACTCGGTCTGGAGCGTGAGCAGTTCACGACTCAGATTTCCAACTATGACTGGCTGGGCGCTATCTTCGATGCGATGCGCCGTATCAATACGATCATCATCGATCTCGACCGCGACTTCTGGATGTATATCTCGATGGATTACTTCAAGCAGAAGATCAAGGCCGGTGAGGTGGGTTCCAGTGCGATGCCTCATAAGGTGAACCCGATCGACTACGAGAACTCGGAGGGTAACCTCGGTATCGCCAATGCCATTCTGCAGTTCCTGGCTGCTAAGTTGCCAGTGAGTCGTCTGCAGCGTGACCTGACTGATTCTACGGTGCTCCGTAACGTAGGTGTGCCCATGGGTCATGCACTCATTGCCTTCCAGAGTACGCTGAAGGGTCTGCGTAAGTTGATCCTCAACGAGGAGAAATTGCAGGAGGATCTCGATAACACCTGGGCTGTGGTAGCCGAGGCCATCCAGACCATCCTGCGCCGTGAGGCTTATCCTAATCCTTATGAGACCCTGAAAGCACTGACACGTACTAATGAAAAATTGACAGAGGAGAAGATCCGCGACTTCATCGAGACGCTCGAGGTGAGTGAGACCGTGAAGGAAGAACTGCGTGCTATTACCCCCGCCACTTATACAGGTATCTAATTCAACCAATCAAAATTTAAGAGTAAAAGAATTAAGAGTAAGAACAATTAAAAAAAGAAGGACCAACTATGGAATTTGAGAACAATGAAAAGAAACACGAAGAACCAACACAGCAAGATGGTTTTCAGAGAGAAGTAAGACAGGGACGCTCTCCGCGTCCACGTATTCATACTGCTCAGCGCCCCAGCTTCGAGCGTCCTAACTATCGTCAGCACGACGATGAGGGCGGTTTCCGTCCCGAGGGCTTCGGTGCAGGTTTGCAGAGCAATACCCCTCAGCGTGGTGGCTATCGTCCTCGTAACAACTACGAGGGTGGCTATGGTCAGCAGCGTCAGGGCGGTTATGGCCAGCGTCCTCAAGGTGGCTACGGTCAGCAGCGTCAGAGCGGTTATGGCCAGCGTCCTCAGGGTGGTTATGGTCAGCAGCGTCAGGGCGGTTACAGCCAACGTCCTCAGAGCGGCTACGGTCAGCAGCGTCAGGGCGGTTATGGTCAGCGTCCTCAGGGTGGCTACGGTCAGCAACGTCAGGGCGGTTACAACCAGCGTCCTCAGCAGGGCGGTTATGGCAAACCCTACGGAGCAGCGCCTTACAAGAAGGGTCCCCGTCAGCATACTGCCGACTATGATCCGAATGCAAAGTACAGTTTGAAGAAGCGCATCGAGTATAAGGAGATCAACTATGATCCCAATGAGCCGCTTCGTCTGAATAAGTTCCTGGCAAATGCTGGTATTTGCAGCCGTCGTGAGGCAGATGAGTTCATCCAGGCAGGTGTTGTCACCGTGAATGGTGAGGTGGTGACAGAGTTGGGTACCAAGATTCTGCGTACTGATGAGGTGAAATTCCACGATCAGCCCGTGAAGATCGAGAAGAAGGTGTATGTCCTGTTGAACAAGCCGAAGGACTATGTGACCACCAGCGATGATCCTCAGCAGCGTAAGACGGTGATGGATCTGGTGAAGAATGCTTGTCCAGAGCGTATCTATCCCGTAGGTCGTCTGGACCGCAATACCACCGGTGTGCTCCTCTTGACGAACGATGGTGACCTGGCTTCGAAACTGACTCATCCGAAGTATCTGAAGAAGAAGATCTATCATGTATATCTCGATAAGAATGTTACCGCTCACGACCTGCAGCAGATTGCCGAGGGCATCCAGCTGGAGGATGGTGAGATCAAGGCTGACGTTGTGCAGTATGCTCATCCCACCGACAAGAAGCAGGTAGGCATCGAGATCCATAGTGGTAAGAACCGTATCGTGCGCCGTATCTTCGAGAGTCTGGGTTATCACGTACAGAAACTCGACCGTGTGCAGTTTGCCGGTCTGACCAAGAAGAACCTGAAGCGCGGTGATTGGCGTTATCTCACAGAGGAGGAGGTTGACCGCCTGAGAATGGGTGCTTACGAGTAAAGGTAAAAATGTAAAAAGGTAATAAAGTGAAAAGAACAAAGATAATTGATGTGCTGAAGAGCACAGAATACGGTAAAGACATCTGCGTGAAGGGTTGGGTGCGTACGCACCGCAGTTCTAAGGCCGTTGACTTTATCGCCCTCAACGATGGATCGACCATCAAAAACGTACAGATCGTGGTGGATCCCGCTAAAGTGAGTGAAGAGATTCTGAAACAGGTGACAACTGGTGCCTGCATCAGTGCCTCCGGTAAGTTGGTGGAGAGTCCCGCAGCCGGTCAGCCTTCTGAGATTCAGGCAGAGACTATTGAGATCTACGGTCTCTGTGGCAATGACTACCCGATGCAGAAGAAGGGCCAGAGTTTCGAGGTGATGCGTAAGAACGCCCACATGCGTCTGCGTACCAATACCTTCGGTGCCGTGATGCGTATCCGTCACAACATGGCGATGGCTATCCACACCTATTTCCATGAGCATGGTTTCTACTATTTCCATACGCCGCTGATCACGGCTTCTGACTGTGAGGGTGCAGGTAATATGTTCCAGGTAACCACGAAGAACCTCTACGATCTGAAGAAGGACGAGCAGGGTAAGATCATCTATGATGATGATTTCTTCGGTGAACAGACTTCACTGACGGTATCCGGACAACTGGAGGGTGAACTCGGTGCGACTGCACTGGGTGCCATCTACACCTTCGGTCCTACCTTCCGTGCAGAGAACAGTAACACCCCTCGCCACTTGGCAGAGTTCTGGATGGTGGAGCCTGAGGTTGCTTTCCTCGATCAGGAGGAACTGATGGATCTCGAAGAGGACTTTATCAAGTATTGCGTGAAGTGGGCTCTAGACAATTGTAAGGATGATTTGGAGTTCCTGAACAAGATGATCGATAATACCTTGATTGAGCGTCTGGAAGGTGTGCTGAAAGAGACCTTTGTTCGTCTGCCTTATACCGAGGGTATCAATATCCTGCAGGAGGCTATCAAGAACGGTAAGAAGTTTGAGTTCCCCTGCAACTGGGGCGACGACCTTGCTTCAGAGCACGAGCGTTACCTCGTGGAGGAACACTTTAAGAAGCCTGTCATCATGACAGACTATCCACGTGCCTTCAAGTCGTTCTATATGAAGCAGAATGAACAGCAGGGTGAGGGCTCTGTTGGCTACAAGGGTGCTGTGGCACCTGGTCCTACGATGCAGGGTACCGACGTATTGTTCCCGCAGATCGGTGAGATTATCGGTGGTTCTGTCCGTGAGGAGAGTTATGACAAGTTGATGGGTGAGATTGAGCGCCGCGAGATGGACAAGACCCATCTGTGGTGGTATATCGACACCCGTCGCTGGGGAACCTGTCCGCATGCAGGTTTCGGTCTCGGCTTCGAACGTCTGATCCTGTTTGTGACAGGTATGCAGAACATCCGCGACGTTATTCCGTTCCCGAGAACACCGAAATCAGCTGAGTTCTAAATAAAAGTCTCGCCAACTGGCGAGGCTTTTTATTTTGCTAATCTGATGCCTTCCTCCTCGATGGTGATGAGTCGGCGTTTATACAGATCACCGATGGCTTTCTTAAAGGCTTTCTTGGAGACCTGAAAACGGTCGTAGATCAGTTCTGCGGGAGACTTGTCGCCGAGGTTGCAATAACCGTCGTTCTCGTAGAGATAACGTAACAGCACCTCTGCAAAGTCGAGGGTGTGCTGGCGGCCTGTGGGTTGTAGTGTCAGGTCGATCTTCCCGTCCTGGCGCACATGATCGATATAACCCGTCAAACGGTCGCCGCTGTGGAGGGGACGGAAGATCTGATTCTCGTAGATCTGTCCCTGGTACTTGTTATCCACAATCGCTTTGAAGCCGAGGTCAGTCTTCTGCCACACGAGCACATCGACAGGCGTGCCGTGGGTGAGGGCTTCGGGGGTTGTGAGATACTTATCTACCTTGGCTGTCGCCATCAGGCGGTAACTATCTTCATCCACCTTAATATATACGATATAACTGTGGCCCTGTTCCATCCGCTTTTTCTGTTCACGGAAAGGGCAGAAAAGGTCTTTCATCAGTCCCCATTTCAGGAAGGCACCGAATTGGTTTACCCACGCTACTTCGAGATAGGCAAACTCGCCCACCTTGGCGTATGGCCGTTCGGTGGTGGCAACAGGGCGTTCTTCCTGATCAAGGTAGAGAAACACTTCTATCTCGTCGCCGATATGCATGTCTTTGGTCACATAGCGTTGGGGAAGGAGGATCTCACCTTCCTCCCCTCCGTCAAGATACAGTCCGAAATCAACGGTCTTGACTATTCTGAGGGTGTTGTAGTCTCCGAGTCTGAGCATGTTTCCTGAGGTGTTATTATTGATGGTGTCTCTATGAGTCCGTCTCGCAAGTGGATGGTACGGTCAGTGATGTCGGCCAGTCCTTCATCGTGGGTTACGATCACAAAGGTCTGTCCGAACTGATCGCGTAGGTCGAAGAACAACTGATGCAGTTCTTCCTTGTTCTTCGTGTCCAAAGAGCCTGAAGGCTCATCGGCCAGAATGACGGAAGGGTTGTTCACGAGGGCACGCGCCACGGCGATACGCTGTTTCTCGCCACCCGAGAGTTCATTGGGCTTGTGTGAGGCACGGTCGGATAGTTTCATGAATGCCAGTAACTCCTCTGCCCGCTGTCGAGCCTGTTTGTTGGAAGCCCCTGCGATATAGGCGGGAATCATGATATTCTCGATGGCTGTAAACTCTGGAAGTAACTGGTGGAACTGAAACACGAATCCGATATTTCTATTACGGAAGTCGGACAACTGTTTCTGACTGAGGCGCGTCACATCGACGTAGTTGATCTGTATCGAACCGGTATCCGGACGATCCAGGGTGCCGATGATCTGCAGTAAGGTGGTCTTACCAGCACCGCTGGGACCAACGATACTTACCACCTCACCTTTGTCGATGTGCAGGTCGATGCCTTTCAGTACCTGTAGAGAGCCGAAACTCTTTTTGATGTTTTTGATATCTATCATAATTGCTTTGTTTTCTTATTCTTTTCATGGAGCCAGCGTGAGATGCTGTCATAGATACTGTTCTCCTCATGGTGCTGAGCCTCGGTGAAACTCATGCGGTCTTCCTTCTGGTCACCGAACTGGTCGGGGAAGATGATCATCAGGTTCTTACCAGAGAAGTGCTTCTGCAACTCATCAGGCAGTCGCTCCAGTGCGTTCTTATAAGAGATGGTACCTTTACGGGCAGTCACCACTACGAAGAGATGATCCTCTGAGATGCCTGCTGCCAACTGGGGTAGTTCGTTCCAGTGGCTCATCTGGGTGTATTCGGCCCTCACGTTCGGGTGGCGGTTATTGATATATTCCGCAATTAGCGTCAGTGACTCCTGCCGGCCGTGGAACTGGATACGACAGTCGAGTTGTCCTGCCAGACGACTTAGACGCTCCAGCCAACGGTGGAAGCCTGGCTCGAACTCTGCCCGTGAGGGTACGGCCACCTGAATACGGCGCAGTGTGTTCATGGGTTGCACAAAACGGGTGAGGATGATTTGTCGGTTCAGGCCATTGTACAAACTCTGGATGAACTCACCCCAGAACCTCGGATTGATGTCGGTATGCACGTGCATACCCATGATGATCTCCGAACAGGCAAACTCGCGGAAAGCGTGCTTGATGCCGTTGGCAATGTTTGTGGCCAGACGTACCTGGGTCTGCATCCTTACTTCCGAGGCACTGGCCTGTTTCTGTAGTTGTTCCAACAGACGCAAACCCTGTTCGCGAGAGGTGTTGCTATGGATACCGTCATATACCACATTGAGGGCAACCAGTTCCCTATTCAAACGCTGGTTGCGGATGGTTGTCGCGAGGGTCAGCAGTTGTGGCGCAATCTCTGGATACTTCACACAGACCAGCATTCGCTCGTCGTCCTCGCCGATGGAGATGTCGTTGCGCAGATAGGTCTTCTCCTGGATGATGATCTGTTGGGAGGCATGCTCCGTCATCAGCGTACTGATCACACAGGTGAAGAGGATCATCATCACCACGCCGTTAAGCATGATATCATCCATCAGATAGACACCAGGTGCCACCTCTAAGCGCATACCCACCAGTACCATGGCGATGGCACCTGCCGCATGGGCGGAGGTAAGACCGAACATCATATTACCGTCGGCCTTCGAGAGACGGAATAGTAGACTGGAGAAGTAGGCGGCAAGGGCCTTTCCGAAGGTGCCGAAGAACACAATGAGGAACACCGTCCAAACCATATCGATGCCAGAGAAGATGGTCCGTACGTTGATCAGCATACCCACACCTATCAGGAAGTAGGGGATGAACAGGGCGTTACCGATAAACTCGATGCGGTTCATCAGCGGCGAGACGCGCGGGATATATCTGCTAAGAATCAAACCCGAGAAGAATGCACCGAAGATACCCTCGATACCGATGGACGAGGTAAGGGCCGCACTGAGGAACATGATACCCAGTACAAAGATATACTGCATCACGGCATCACTATAGCGGCGCAGGAAGTAGCGTGCCAGTTTCGGAATCAGGATGATACTGCCGATACAGAATACGGCGAACTTCAGAATGAACAATGGCCAGTAGTACCAATGACTGCCACCATCGTATGAACCGGAGAGTGCTGCCAGCATGACAAGTGCCATGAACAGCGAGATCATCGAAGAACCCACACTCAGACTGACACTCGGATGCTGTTGCAGACCGTAGCGCCCGATGATGGGGTAGGCTATCAGTGTGTTCGACGCCATGATACATCCCAACAGGAATGAGGCGGAACTTGAATAGTCTAAGACGGTGATGGCCATCACATAGGTAAGTATCAGGGGAACAAAGCAGGTGAGCAGTCCGAAAAGCACAAACTGCTGGGAGTGCTTCTTCACGCCCTCCATGTCCATCTCCAGTCCGGCGAGGAACATGATATAGTAAAGGCCCACGCGACCAAAGAGTTCAAAGGAGTTGTCGCGCTCCAAAATATGGAAACCGTATTGGCCGATGGCGACACCTGCAAGCACCATACCGATGATATGCGGAATGCGCAGTTTGCTCATCA
>Ga0247611_10005872_pt1 | contig 15964 bp, 12 predicted proteins | sample 177DNAGHGhighgp2_FD_192422 | JGI IMG/M metagenome (GOLD analysis project Ga0247611, IMG submission 192422) | Sheep rumen microbial communities from Palmerston North, Manawatu-Wanganui, New Zealand - 1770 DNA GHGhigh gp2 | ecosystem: Host-associated > Mammals > Digestive system > Stomach > Rumen...
ACAACCCTCCTATTATGTTACTAAAAAATAATTTCTATGTATAAAAAAATACCCGAAACTAATCGGGTATCTTTTTTCTAATTAAATTATCAAATTAAATTACTTAAGGCTAACGCTTACAGAAGTACCTTTCTTAGAAATATTAACTTTGTCTTCTCTAGCTAACCAACCAAGACCTAAGTCTGCGAAGTTGCCTTTAAGGTCTAAATCTTTTTTCATTTTAGAGAAAGTTGTAGCTCCGTTAACGTTTAAGTAATTGTAAATTTCTCCTGCTGAAGTACCGATTTGTTCCATTAATTCTTCCATGTTTTAACCTCCTATATTTGTTCTTGTTCAGATTTACTTTATCTGCCTTTGTTACAATAATAATAGAATAAACTTTTTTAAAATGCAATAGTATAATCTATGTATATTATTTGTAAAAAATACACTTATTTTGTGGTAAAATACTTTATAAGGAGTATTGCGTAAGTGATTATTGACGGAAGTATTTCATCGGCAAAAACTCAAATATTAGTTGAAAAATATGCATCCTTATTGAATTCCGGAGTTGATGCATCAAAAATTCTCGTGCTTGTTTCAAATTCAAACCTGAAAAACAAATTTGTAGAAAATACACTTAATCTTACAAACATAAATTGCTTTGAAAAATTGAATATCCATTCTTATTTTTCGCTTATTTACAATACGATAAATGATAATTGGGCTTTTTTGGAAAATAAAAATCCGTTTCCCGATACAAAGATTTTACCTAATCTTACAGGTTTAGAGGTTTCGCAATTTATATTAAAGGATATTATAAAAACAATTCAATTTAGAGGATATAATTCAAAAAAATCTCTACTGCATCAATTATTCAGAAGATATTCTTTAATTGTTCAAAATGATTTATCGGATGATGATGTTGAATATCGCTCAAGAATTTTAGATGAAGCTTTTGGACAAGATGCAAAACTTGCCTTAAAAAAATTATTAAAAGAAACTTTATATTTAAGAGATTTTGATTATTTAAGACAGGGACTTTTATTTAAACATATTTATCAGAATACGGATTATTTCAAAGATATTGAATATTTAATTCTTGATGATGGCGATGAGATTACTCCTGCCTGTTATGGTTTTGTTGAATATTTAAAACCTCAGTTAAAGGATTGGTATATTGCGTTTGATAAAAAAGGTTCAAGCAGAATAGGTTATTTGAGTGCCGATAAAACTGCCGTGTGGGAATTTGAAAAGTTATTTAATGAACCTGTAATCTCTATTGATACAAATACCAAATTGAAATTTGATGCGGAAAATTTATACAAAAATATTACCGAAAATGCTAACGAAAATTTGGAATTTTTTTCGATACAGTCGCCTTCAAAACGTTCAAAAATGTTAGAGCTTGTTTGCTCGGAGATAGAAAATTTATTAAAAAATAATGTATCTCCTTCAGAAATTTCAATAATTACACCGATAGTTGATGAGATGCTCAAGTTTACTGTTGATGAATTGCTGAATAAATATGTAAAACCGCTTTATTTAACCGGTAGTGAAAAACTTATACAAAATAAACTTGTTTTATCATGTTTGAATATTATAAAATTAAATTCCGGTTTAAAAGAAAAATTGACCGAATTTGATATGCGTTCTGTTCTAGTTAATTGTCTTGATATTCCTTTGAAATATTGCCGTGAAATTTTAGTGAATTTTGACAAGACAAAGCAGCTTATTGATTATGAGTTTCAAAATTCGGAATATATGGAAAAATATCGAAATCTGTTAAATTTAATAAATAATATACTGCCTGATATTGAAAAATTATCCGAGCAGGTTTACGCGATTTATTCTCATTTGATGCAGTTTAAAAAAATTGACAGAAATGAATTAACAAAATTCAAATTTTTTATAAAACAACTTGAAGATTTTGAAAATGTTTTGGGGTTGGATAAATTTAATAAGAGAAAAGAAGATATTATTACTCAGATTGAAAACTCTATTATTTCAGAAAATCCTTACTCAATTCTTGAAATTCAAAAGAATAATCTGATAATAGGTACTCCTCAGAAAATTATCGATAATCAAATCAGGACAAAATATCAGTTCTGGCTGGATATATCAAGTCAGGAATGGGTTAAATCAGATACCGGACCTTTATATAATGCCTGGGTTTTTCAAAAAGGATGGAATAAAGATAACTATACCATTGAAGATAATATTGAATTGAGCAAAGAAAAAACGGCTCGTATTTTAAGAAAATTAACTCTCTGTGCGGATGAAAAAATTTATACCTATTCTTCACTTTTTGACGGAAACGGTATAGAAAATTTTGGCGGCATAGAAAATTATATAAAAGTAAAAGAGGTACAAGTCGAGGAAACAAAAAATAATACTTCCGTATTTAAAATTATACCAAGGGATGATCAAAAACCTGTGCTTGAATATGAAAACGGAAGGATGGCGATATCGGCTGTTCCGGGAGCAGGTAAAACCACAATTCTTCTCGCTTTGATTATAAAACTCCTTGAAAGAGGTATAAGTCCGCAAAATATTTTTGTAATGACTTATATGGAGTCGGCTGCAAGGAATTTTAGAGAACGTATAAAATCTGTCAGAGAAAATTCAACAGAATTACCTTATATAAGTACAATTCACGGACTTGCTCTGAGAATTATTAAAGAAAACGGTAACTATGAACGATTGGGATTGAGTTCGGATTTTGATATTTGTGATGATACTCAAAAATCAAGAATTATTCGTGAAGTTACAAAAAAAATAAGGATAGATGAAAAAGAAATAAATGAATTTATTCAGGGAATTTCTGTTTATAAAATCGGCAGGGGTGATTTTAAAAATCTTAAAAAACATAACGGAAAAATTTCTAATTTTAAAATGTTTTTTAATGAATACCAAAGAATTTTGAAAGAGAATAATCTTATAGATTATGATGATATCTTATTAATGTCTGTAAAACTTTTAGAAGAAAACGAAGATATAAGAAATTATTATCAAAATATCTGCCAATATATTATTGAAGATGAAGCACAGGATTCGTCTTCTGTTCAACAAAATTTGATAAATATTTTGAGCGGTAAATATAACAATCTTATTCGTTGCGGCGATATTAATCAGGCGATTACTACAACATTTACAAATGCTGATGTTAAAGGGTTTAGAAAATTTATAGAAACAAGTCAACAGGTTAGTATGAATTGCTCCCAAAGATGTGCGGAAGGTATTTGGCAATTAGCAAATAAGGTTTTATTGGTATCAGAACAATCTCCGGCTACAAAAGATGCTTTTTATCATATACTTATGCAGCAGGTCGAAGGCAAAAATCCTGTTTCTGTTGATGCGGTGAAATCTTGTATTTTTGAAACGCCTTCAGAAGAGAAGAATTTTATACTTCATGAAATAAAAAATGTGTTTAAAAAAAATCCGAAAGCAACTGCAGGAATTTTAGTCAGAAATAATAAGCAGGTTGTTGAATGGACTAATTTTATAAACAACAGTGGATTAAAATGTATTACAAGAAGTGAGTGTTTAGAACAAAAATCTATTTTCAGAGTAATTTTTGCAATATTAAAAATTATACTTAATCCTTTTGATAATAATGTCGTAGCAGAAGCTTATGATATTTTGTCAGAGCTTGGGTATTACAAAAGGAATTTATCGGATAAAATAAAAAATTGTGAAATCCCGTTTATACAAATAGAACCCGATAATGCGGAAAATTTAACCCAATTTTTGTGGGATATAAATTATTGGGTAAGTTTCCCTCATTTGACGGCAGATGAACTTGCCATTAAAATCGGTCAGTATTATTTTACAAGTGATATTGAAAAATCTAATATTTATTTGGTTGCAACTTTAATCAAGCGTATAGGATTTGAAACAAATAATATTTTTACAATCGTGGAGAGATTGGGAGAATTAGCAAAGCGTAATAATTTAAGCGGATTTAAATTTTTCTCTGAGGAAGATGAAAACGATAAGGGTATTTTTGAAGGCAAGGTGCAGATAATGACATTACACAAATCTAAAGGAGATGAATTTGATTTGGTATTTTTGCCGGAGATGACAGAGAGAAATCTTTCAATAGATTTTCAGCAGTTAAAATATAAGCCGTCAGATTTTATGGAGCAGCTGAAGGCTTTAAATCCAAACTACAAAATAAAGTCCGAGTATGAAATGAAACAGGAATTAATAGCGGAAAATTTAAGACTTTTGTATGTTGCAATAACTCGTGCAAAACGCAATCTTTATATAACGACATCAGATAAGGTGAAAAGTTTTGGTAAACTAAAGAAAACAGAACCAAATATGATTTTTGAGATATTAAATTAAGATTACGCAAAAAAATTTTTTTACGGTTTTTTATTCCGGTATGAGAATTGCAGGACTAAGAAAATTACAGTTTATACAGGATTATGATGTTTCTGATGAAGTTTCTACTCATTTCAGAGAAGTGTTACCCAGGGCAGTAAACTCTATAAGATATAGTTTCAAGGTATTATTTGATACATTAAAAGTTCAAGAGAGGGGAATAAGTCCTGTTGTATTACAAAAATTCGGGATAACTGAAATCGGCAAAACACAGGCTGACGGCATAAGATTGTTGGGTGACGAATTTAATCATGTTGTGTACTTTCCTGAACGGAATGTTTTAAAATTAGTTTATCTTAGTAAAATAAATGGTGATGCCCAAAAAATTATAACCGTGAAAAACGGAAGTTTATATGAACAATCCGGAATTAGAAAAAGTACTGATTTTGAAGAAGATTTAGAAGAAGTTTTAAGTTCTATAGATTCCAGGTTATTAAAATTTAAATTTGATTTAAATCAACAAACTGTAAGACCGTATATTCCGACAAGTACAGAACAGAAAAAATTGGATGAGGTTAACAGATTGTTAAGAACTTCAAAACATCCTGCTATTTTAGATTTGGTATGCTTGAGCAAATCTGAACTTGATATTGCAGAAAGTATTGCTAAAAAATATAATATAATAAAAAGCTTGTACAAACGTTTTAATAATAACGCTACACAATATAATGTCAGAAATTATTATAAAAAATATGATTCTAAAAATTCGACCATAAATATAATGTCTTTTAAGAATATCGGACCGAATGGTGAAAATATTGGAATAGGCTCATATACTCATAAAGGCGAAAATTACCTGATGATTAAAGTTCAGCCTGATGCAGAAAGCCAATATTCCTATGCTTTTGTTATAGCAAAAGATGGTACGGTTCGTAAAAATTTACCTTATGAAACTGTACGTACGCAATCTGCCAAAAAACGACATGATGCTATTCCCGAATACTATACTCAGTCGGAATTAAATAAGTTAAATATTAAAGGTTGTCTGGAATGTGCCGAAGCTGAGCTTGAAAAGTTTAAAAATCATACTCTAAAATGTATTAACAGACAAGTTGATTTTGCAGCTACTTATAATAATGATAATATAGGCTCACTTTCAGAACAAATGCCAAGAATTGACGGAATATTTAATAAGTTGGAAAAGTTGAAAAAAAATATAAGAGGGCATTTTGAATATTTAGCTGACTGTATACCTTATTTAAAAGGGAAAAATATAGATATAGAATTTAGCAGACGAGGAATAAGACTCGGAAATGTTACTCCGGAAGGATATGATTTAAGAATAACTTTCCCTTCAGTGTTATGTCAGCGTGCTAATCAGATATTGATTATGGATGGAGAGGAAATTAAAAAATCCTTCTACATTGTTGATAATAAGTTATTAAAATTAGATATCAGAAATCTCCATGATGCGTTTACTCATGCTAAAAGACAGAGATATTATCATTCGCAAGAGTACATTGACAATTCAGGTTTAATTGATTATATTGGTTTAATTGAGAAAATCCTTAAACGTGCGGATAATATTATTAAAAAATCTCCATCTTTAGAAGAAAATATGAGTAAAAAATAATTATTTTACGTAAAATTCAGCTTGTGTAAAAACTTTAGACGGATTATCACGTGAGAATACTTTAAAAATATATGCACCTTTTTCACTTATTACAAAATAGTCCGTATAATATTTTTGTTCTTCATCCTTCAGTCTGATGGTTTGTGTCATAAACAGTTTGTAACCTAAATATTCTGCACTCCCTTTTTTAATAATTTTTATATCTAAAAATCTTGAATATTGAGGTTTTGGCATAAGAATCAAGTAATAAATGCGTGTGTTTGGGGCGAACACGCTTGACATATCATTTACATTTTGAGTAGTGATTGGTCTTTGGTTAAAAATAACTGCCGGCTTTTTAGAACGAGCAAACCCGCATAAACCTACTCCTAAGATTATCAATACAAGCAAAGATAAAATAAATTTTTTCATTATTTTTTCAAACTCTTAATTCTTGCCTGAACACTTGATTTAACTGATTCGTCAGTACTGTATTCCAAAAACTTTTCATAATTCTGAACGGCAGCTTCTTTGTTATGCTCAGATTCATTTGCTACCGCTAGTGCATAATATGCATAGGCATATTTTGGATTAATGCTGATAGTTTTTTCAAAGCATTGTTTACTCTGAACGACATTTTTCTGATCGGCATAAACCAAACCTAAATTGAACCAGCCGTCTGCGTATTCAGGTTTTACAAAAATTGCTTTTTTATAAAAATCTATTGCATTTGTTTCATCTTTTTTAAGTTTATAGACATTTCCGACTTTTAATAATGTTTCTTCATCGGAAGGTTTAAGTGATAAAGCTTCACGATAATTTTTTATGGCATCATCATACTTTTTGTTTTTATAGCTTGCATCACCAAGTTTTATCAGTTCTTTATTTTTTTCAATATTTTCAACGTAAGAATTATCTTCAGCCGGTTTTGTTTCAGGTAATGAAATACTTACATCATTAATTTTTCCGTCATCGGAAGGTTTTTCCAATTCCTGAGGTTTATTTGTTTCTGATATAAATGTTGCAAATTCCTTACTGTAATCAGTATTTTCAGGATTCATTTTTATTGCTTTTTCATAGTATTCTGTAGCTTTATCATTAGAACCTATTGCACGATATGCCTTAGCTAACCCATAATAAGCTTCACTGTTTTTTGTTCCTCTTGAAATAGCTTTAATATATCCGTCAATTGCACTTGAATAATTTTTTACATTCAAATCAGTTGACGCCTGTGAAATAATTGCATCGGTGAGATTTTCCTGAATCATTTCACTGTCTTTTTTCTCAAGTATTTCATTATAAAGTTTTATTGCCTCAGGAAAGTCATTCATTGCATGCAGGGCGATTGCCTTGTTTGTTTTGATATCCAAATCATCAGGATTTACTGCAAGCACTGCATTATAATATTCTATTGCACCGGTATAATTCTTTTCTAAATGATAACATTCTGCTAATTCTTTTTTGACATCAATATCATCTGCATTTATTGCCAAAGCTTCTTTATAACTTTTTATTGAATTTTTGATATCTTTTTCTCTCTTATAAATAAGCCCCATGTTTTTGTAGGCCTTATAATCTTGAGGATAAGCTTTAATATATTTTTGGTATTCTTCAATAGCTTCTTTGTTTTTACCCATGTCAGCAAGCAAATTAGCATAGTCAAATCTGATAGAATTTAATTCCGGATCTTCTTTAAAGATTGCATTAAATTGGCTTAATGCCATATCGTTTTTGTCTAATTCCTGATAAGTCAAAGCAAGACAAATTTTAGCCGTTAAGTTTTCAGGATTTTTCACGATAGCTTTTTCAAGCATATCAAGTGCTTTTTCATAATTTGCTGTTTTATATAGGGCAATACCAAAATTTGCATAATCTTCAAAATGCTCATTACTGTTTACATATAAATTTTCAAATTCTTCTGCTGCTTTTTCAGGATTATTGTTTGCCAAATATGAATTTGCTAAACTTTTTCTTGCTTCCCAATGTTGTCCGTATGTACTCAAGAAAAGCTTATAATTTTCGATGGCACTTTTGTAATCTTTTTTCTGATATTGAACATTTGCTAAGTTTAAATAATTGTATTTGTATTCCGGGAAAATTTGCAAAGCTTTTTCGTAAGCACCCAAAGCCTCATCATATTTGCTCTGAGTTTCGTAAATACTACCCAAACTTATATAAATAAAAGCATCATTCGGTTTTAATTCTATTGCTTTTGAGTAGGTTTCCACTGCTTTATCAAAATCATTTAATTCGGAATATATTCCTGCGAGTTTTGTTAAAAGCATTGAATCATCAGGTGATATTTCAATGGCTGCTTTTAACTTATGTACTGCATTTTGATAATCATGTAAATACTCATATGAGCAAGCTTCTTGATATAGTTCGCTTGCCTCAGGAGACATTGCATAAACACAAGTCTGTCCTGAGCATAGTGTCAATAATATAGCCGTTAATAAAATCTGCTTTTTAATTTTCCCTACTCCTTATTTGATATATATTCTAGCAAAAAATTATATTTGTGTAAAGCTATCTGAATATATTTCATTATTTAATATAATTTTTGCGGTTTTTATTATTAATTTTTCGTCTGTATTATTACTATTATAATGTACAGAATCAATTTCTTCAAAATTTCTTACCATATCAGCCAAGTTTAAATATAATTCATCGGTTTTGTTTTCAGGATTGCCGCTATCAAGCATTTTTAATACTCGGACAAGCTCAAAATCTTTAGCATCAATTATTGCAGCATCCAATCCTGCACCGTATGCCAAAACCGCAAATATTTTATTTATCAAAAATCTTAATTCATTCGGGCAGCCGTTAGATACGTTTGATAATCCTACAACGGTTTTAACCGGCGGATCAAAACTCTCTTTTATCATTTTTATTGTGTTAATTGCTTCGGTTGCCTGTGACTGATCAACAGTTAACGGTAATACCAGAGGATCAAAATAAATCTTTTCGGTATTCATGCCTTTTTCAACAAATTTTTCATACATATTAAATGCCAATTCCAATCTGCCGTCGGCTGTCTTTGGTATTCCTGTTTCTTTTGACATTGTAAGTGCAATCAGATTACAGTTATGTTTTAATGCAAGTTCTGTCAGAGGTTCAAGTTTTTCTTCATCCGATGATGTACTGTTTATAAAAGCTTTTGTTGAATTTGTATAAACTTCAAGTCCGGACTTCATTTCTTCATAATTTGTAGTGTCAAAAGATATCCCGATATCAGAATTTTTACTTTGAACAATTTCAACAAGCCAAGACATAATTCCCGTTAAATCTTTTTTGGCAGGTCCAATATTCAAATCGGTATAGTCCATATTTTTTTGAATTGAAATAAGATTGCCGATAAAATCTGCATCTCGATTTAAAAGGGCTTCTTTGACAGATTTTGATATTATATGTATATTTTCTCCGATTAATTCCATATTTGAATTATAACACAATAAAATCAAAATATAGATATTTGATTTTGCTCGTGTTATATTTCTTTTATGAATAAGAAATATGCAGTTGTATATAACGAAAAGATAAAAGATTCCGTAAAAACTAAAGATTTAATTTGCAGTTTTTTGAGCGAATATAATATAAAGGCGGAAATTTTTAGTATTAATAACCTTAGAGCAGGATTTGATTTTATATTTGTTGTTGGTGGTGATGGAACAATTTTGAAGACTGCAAGATACTATTCAAAAACATCTATACCAATTTTTGGTGTAAATCTCGGCAGATTGGGATTTTTATCTCAATGTTCGGCAAATAAGGTTAAAGAGGCGATAATTAAAATTATAAATGGCGAATACTTTATTGAAGAAAGAATAATGCTTCAGTATAAAAAATATACAGCACTTAATGATTTTGTTATAAAAAGTTCTTTATCAGGAAGAACTTCCAAGTTTTCTTTAAAAATAAACGGTAAAAAAGTTTGTAATTATCTTGCTGACGGAATAATAGTATCAACTCCAACCGGTTCTACGGCATATGGATTATCCGCAGGCGGACCTGTTATGGTTCCTTCTCTGGATGCATTTGTTATTGTGCCTATTTGTCCGCATACATTGGCAGCCCGTCCTATTGTAGTACCGGATACTGAAAAGATTACCATTTGTGCCGGTGAGGATTCCGGTTATTTCTTTTCTGCCGACGGTCAGGAATTTATGCAGGTTAAGTCTGAGATAAATATAAATAAATCTAAATATCCGGTAAAATTGGCGTTGCTTGATGATTCCGAATTTTATGAAGTCTTGAGAAATAAGCTGCATTGGGGAATTTCTCCTGCAAAGCTGTAAGACAAATAACTTAACAATCTATTGTGTCTTAAAATAACTTATGCTAACATTTTTATAGTGATAGCAATTGGGGAATGTCATGAAAAGTTCAACTATTAGAAGATCAAATTTATCAAAGGAGAAAATAGCCGTGTTAGAAGCATTATCGAAATTTAATAGCTCAAACAACAGTGGTATAAATAACTCAGGAATTAATGCCGAACCTGTAGAGGATGGTTCTCCTGAGGTTTATGTAAGACAAAATAAAGAAAAAGAACTTGATTTACTGTGGAAGGATTTTAAATTGCCTAAAGGAGAACGTTCTCCTATAGTTTATCTTGGTATCGGTTTTATTTCAGGTGTAATCGCTACGTTGTTAGTATCTGCTTTTATCGGTATGAGTTCGGGCGACTATGATGCTACTGCAGGTACTGAAACTCCGGCTCAGGTAGAGGCTGTTGTGGCTACAGAAGAAACTCAGACAACCGATGCAAAACAAGAAAAAGTTGAAACTGATGATACAACTAAGGAAACTGCAAAAACTAATACCGGTAAAAAATTTGGTTTCTTTGGCGGTAGCTCTGCAAACAACAACAAAGCGGAAGAAGTTGCAGCTCAACAGAATAAAGAGTACGAAGTACAAAGCGGTGATACGATGGATAAAATCGTAAGAACTTATTATGGTACTTATTCTCCTGAAAAGGTAGAAGCTATTATGAATGCCAATAAAATGAGCAATCCAAATAAACTTTCTATCGGGCAGAAATTAATAATTCCTGCTGAAGGTATTGTTAATAGTGCAGAATAAATTAAAGATTAGATGTTAATAGCATATAAAAAAACTCGCATTGCGAGTTTTTTGTTAATTATATATTAAATATTTATTTACATTCTGAATTTGTATATTCGTATTTATAAGCTTTTTTATCATCTTGGTAGTATGAGATAACATCTGTGCCACCCTTATTGTTATAAAAAGTTTTAGTTACCGCTACTGTATGACAATCGTTTTTAAGATAATAAGTTATAGAACAATTCTTTTTTTTAAGTAAACAATTTTGACTTTTATCAAATTTATAGATTGCTTTTGCATTTTCATATCCTTTTGGTAAATAATCATCTCCTGGGTAGGTAAATGCGTTATCCATATCAAGTATAATTGCATTTGAATTATCGTTATATTTAGTAGCATTATTTAAAAAATTCAAAGGCTTATTATTTATTAAATAGTTTGTTATTACTGTCGGATTATCAGCATTTATTAATTCCGGTCTGGATTTAATAAAATAGATAAGCATATAGGAACCGGTATTCTTAATATTAGGCTTAAAACTAAATTGTTTATTAATATATTTATAACCTGTATTAATAAAGGAATAAGCTGATATAAACAATATTAATACCACTATTACTAAAAAATAAATACCTGCAATATTCCATTTAAGTTGAGCTTTTTCAAATTCATCCTGAGATATCCATACTTTCCCTTTATTAGCCCATTCATTACCGTTTTTGCCTATATATACAAAAATAGCTATAGCCCCTACCCAGCCGATTATAGGTATAATTAGTAAAATATAAGCCAAAAGATTCAGCAAAAAAGTCTTTAAAAATACTCCGTTCCCAATTCCCCATAGCCAACCAAGAGAAAAAGCCCCAAAATTAAAATCTTTTTTGCTATTTAGTTTTAATTCATTATTTTCTATATAGAATTTCCTCAAAATTAATTTATCCTAAAATTGCTTTATGAAAATGTTTTTTACCTTTTTTAATTTTTAACCCGTCTGCAAATTGTTCTTTCGAATATGTAATATCAATAGCTTTTACAACTTCGTCATTAACACTCACTCCGCCTTGTTGAATAAGACGTTTTGCTTCCCCTTTGCTTGAGGTAATATTACATTTTACAAGCAGGTTTGTAATACTTATTATTCCATCCTCAAAATCAACATCAGAAAGTTCTGTTGTTGGCATATCCGCACTGTCGCCATTTCCGCTAAATAGTGCATAAGCAGCAGCTTTAGCCTTATCAGCTTCTTCTGCCCCGTGAACAAGAGATGTCAATTCATACGCAAGAAGTTCTTTCTTTTCATTAATTCTGTTATCTTCCCATTTTTCCATTTGTTCAATTTCTTCAATAGGAATGAAGGTCAACATTCTTATACATTTCATAACATCGGCATCATCCACATTTCTCCAATACTGGTAAAATTCAAATGGAGAAGTCTTATTTGGATCTAGCCAAACCGCACCTTTTGCAGTCTTACCCATTTTTTTGCCTTCGCTGTTCATTAATAATGTAATTGTCATTGCATACGCATCTTCACCTGTTTTCTTTCTTATAAGTTCTGTGCCGGCAAGCATATTGCTCCATTGGTCATCTCCGCCAAATTGCATATTGCAGCCGTAATTTTGGTGAAGATGGTAAAAATCATAGGCCTGCATAATCATATAATTGAATTCTAAGAAGCTTAATCCTTTTTCCATTCTTTGTTTATAACATTCAGCTCTGAGCATATTATTAACGGAAAAACAAGCACCTACATCTCTTAAAAGTTCAATATAATTAAGCTTTAAAAGCCAATCAGCATTATTAACCATAATGGCGGCATCATCACCAAAAGTTATAAATCTTTCCATTTGTTTTTTGAAGCAGTTGCAATTATGCTGAATAACTTCCGGAGTCAGCATTGAACGCATATCGGTACGGCCTGAAGGATCTCCGATATATCCTGTTCCGCCGCCGATAAGAACAACAGGCTTATTTCCTGCCATTTGTAATCTTTTCATAAGGCATAGTGCCATAAAATGTCCTACATGGAGAGAATCTGCAGTCGGGTCAAATCCTATATAAAATCTTGCACCCCCATTATTGATTAAATCTCTGATTTCATCATTATCAGTAACTTGTGCTATTAGTCCTCTGGCTTGCAATTCTTCAAAAATTTTCATTATCTCTCCTTAACTAATCTTGTTCCTATGTTTATATAGTAATTAAAAAAACAAATTTTATCAATAGAAGTATGCTGAAAATCCGAAGTTCACTTTAAAAAACGTGAGTTGCAAAGTGCAACTCACGTTAAATAAATCTATATGATTTTTTCTTTCTGTTTTTCTCGTTCCTCGTGTTTATCAATCATCTCTTGTAATTTATCAGGAGATACGGTATTATTTGCTACTGATTTTTTCTGTAAACCTTGTTCTAACAATGTAACTTGTTTATTCTTCAAATTTTCGCTTGCTTCAACAATATCTCTGTCGTGGTAATATTCAACAAGATTTATGCAATTTTCAGAAGGTGCTGATATTTCTGCAGCCTTTTCTTGAATTTTATAACTTGCCCAGTCGGATGGAATTTCATCCATAGAATTGTAATATTCGCCATTTGGTGCAAGTCGTTTTTGTACTTCTTTTTCAAGAACTTTTTGTACATAAGTTTTTTGACTTTTAAATCTGCACGGAATGATTATTTCATTGCCAATAACTTCTTCCGGATCACGTTTTTCGTATTTTTTGAACATTTCAGCGACGAGTTTAAGGTGTCCTATTTCCATATCTAAGAATATTTCCCAATATTTCTTTATATCTTCACAAGTTTCGTCTTCAACACAGGTATAGTAATTACAAACTTCCGTAAATTCGTGTAATAATGCTTTTTCAAACATTGACTCAGTAGGGTCAATTAAAGATTCGTACATTGTAACGTGTTCTTCTTCAACATCTTTTATTTCGGCATATGTTTCTCTTAAAACATGATCTCCATACATAAAACCGTGTTCTGCATAGAAATTATGAGTTTGTTGTTCTCCAGAGAGAACTGTTAGGATATTTACTTTTGTCTGAGGGGATGTTGTATTTTTATCATAATGTTTACGTAGTCTTAAAGCGTTACAGTTATGATGATGTTGGGTAGGGCGTCCAACAATAACATCTGTCTGATTTTTTACGATGTCGTTTGGTTCAACACCTTCTGTCATATATGCAAATTGTGCATATCTGTACAAGTGATCAAAGTCTTCTAGCAAACCAAAGTCAAATGTTTCTTTAACATATTCATCCGGTTCGTTTTGAGCAAGCCATGCGGTTAAGTCTACTGCGACTTGTTCATATCCTAAGGTTGTTTCTAATACTGATTGATCTGCAGGGCAAAGCCAATTACAAGTCATTTGCTGTTGGTTTTCTATCCTGCCGATGCGAGATATATTTGCTCTGTCATCACAATCGATATCAGACATAAATCTGTTAAATTGGTGTTTAAAACCCCAACCTTCAACTTCTATACCGTTCATTAATATTTGTCTTGTTCTGGTATAACAGTCAACCTCTTGTTTTTTGTATGGTTTTGCAACAATTTGGTGCCAATTTCTTAATTGTTTTTCTAATGGCAGTCCTTTTTCTTCTAACGGATTAAATGTCATATTTATAACTCCTTTCTTTCGTCGGTATTGTTGATAATACCTGAAAATATTGCTAAAATTATTGAACCTAACAATGCACTAAAAAAACCTTTTACTTCAAAACCCGGAGAGATTACACCGGCAAGCATTAAAAGCAAAGCGTTAATAACAAATGTAAACAAACCTAGTGTTAAAAAATTTACCGGAAGGGAAATTAATTGCACAATAGGTTTTATAAAAGTATTTATTAAAGCAATTATTACACAAGCAAGCAAAGCTGCCGGAAAACTGCTTACACTTATTCCGGGAATTATCCAAGCGATAAAAATTATTACGATTGCAAATAATACCCATTTTAAAAGTAGATTTAACATTTTTTCTCCTTTTTATAAATTTAGTGAATACGAAAATAATTCTGCAACTTTTTTGTTATATTCTTTGCCATCATCTTTTGTAAATAAATTTTCCCAATGGCTTTCGGGACTTCCATCCGTAGAATAGGAAGGATTTGACATCATAAGATGATGTGTATTAGTGTCATATCTTAGTGGAAATAAATCCTCCATTTGCATAAAACTTGCAAGTTTATCACTCGGATATTCGTATGCAAACAGGGAATTATGAATTCTATGCAGTCGTTCTTCATAGCTTCTGCCACCTGTGTCATTGTCGTTGGAAACTTCTACCCCTGGAGAATAGTTTTTTGAATATTTATGCCCTATTGATTTATCTTTTACGGTATGAAAATCATTAGGGTCTATATAACCTGTTCCTGTTGATAATCCGAGATTTTTATATCTTTGAAAATCATCAGAACTTTTTTCTCCAACAAAACTAAGGTGAGTATTTCCTGTACGGCTTCTTATTTCGTGGATTATGTATTGCATCTGTTCGTAGGTTGGCAAGGCTCCCACTCCTGTATAATTTGACATATCATAACCACCTATGTGTTTTGCAGAATCTATAAATATAGCTTCAAATCCTGCATTTATAAGCTCTATATGCGAATTTAAAAATAAATTAAAATGTTCGGAATTATCCCAATTAAAAGTTGTATCACTGCCATCTGAATGTGCTACCTTTATTTGATCAGCGGAAATTACGGTTCTAAAGCCTGTTTTTAGCCCATGAAAATTTGCTAAATCATTAAATGCTCTAAATTGTTCTATTGGAGATAACTTATCAGCTATTTCATAATTAACTATATTTTGACTGTAACCGTGATTAAGTTTTATACCATAAATAGAATTTTCAACCTCAGCAGGTTTGTTGTAACCATCCCCATATATGTTTGGAAAAATTTGAGAAAGGATTATACAATTTGCCCAGCTTTTTGCACTTGGCGGAATTGCAGGTAAAAGCTTTATAGTACT
>Ga0247611_10005873_pt1 | contig 15964 bp, 16 predicted proteins | sample 177DNAGHGhighgp2_FD_192422 | JGI IMG/M metagenome (GOLD analysis project Ga0247611, IMG submission 192422) | Sheep rumen microbial communities from Palmerston North, Manawatu-Wanganui, New Zealand - 1770 DNA GHGhigh gp2 | ecosystem: Host-associated > Mammals > Digestive system > Stomach > Rumen...
TTGAATATACTAAGAATAAACTTAACCAACCCATAACTAAATATAAACCTGTTGACAAATGCTTGAATTTTAATGTAAGGCATGAATATATGATACCTGATATTGCTATATACCAAGTCATAGACATTAAAGCAACAGAAAGCGGGAATTTAACAGTTAAAAGCAATATTGGAGTGTATGTTCCTGCAATAAGCATGAATATTGCACTATGGTCAATTTTTCTGAATACTTTTTTGGCAGTTTCATTCACCATTGCGTGATACAGAGTTGACGATTGAAACAATATGAATAATGTTGCACCAAATATAGCAGTAGAAGCCGCTTCCATTGGGGTTTCAGAAGTTACTGCAAGCATAACTATTGCATAAATTGAAAATAAAGCACCCATTGAATGAGTAAAGGCATTCATAAATTCTTCTTTTGGTGTGTATTTAATTTCTTCCATTCCAACCTCATAAAACTTAGTTATTGTAATTGCAATATATTAAAATCATATTATTATGTCAATAGAAATCAGTATTAATATAAACTTACGTTTATTTAATAGTATTCAAATCAATTTGTTGGTTTATCCATTCCATTATTACTGAAACCAAATATTCTTGTTCCGATAGAGTAAGTTCTCTGTGTTGCGGAAGCTTGTGCCATTTTTCAATACATCCTCGGCAGCACGTTGCGGTTGCATGTTGGGCAATAAAAACAGGATGACCTTTCATCGGAGTTTGTTTACCATCATTTGCAGGCTCTGCCTGTGCAATCCTGTTCTTGATAAAATCACAAGCGTGAGAACGAATTTTATCAAGCCCTTTATCCTTGATATATTCAAGCTCTTTTGCTCGGAGTTTAAATCTGCTCCTAAAATTCGATTTTGCTAATCTGTCTAAAATACTCATTATTTTTTATAGTCATTTCTTTTTAGAATTATAATGTTACCGGTATAGTTTTTGTATCTTAACACTTCTGTATAATTGTCGAAGATATATTTTGCCGCATATGTTTGTTTTGGTCTGTATAAGTAGTGTCTTGCAAAATTGTTTGTGTCAAAACCTCTGATTAATATAATATAATCACTATTTGTTTGAGCAATCATATCTCTTGCTTTTTCATCTCCATAGGCATCATGATATAGTCTGTCCATCATAAAACAATGCATATCAACTTTTCTATTGGTTATATAATTTATAATATTACCTTCCGGCAAAACAAGAATAGTTGCATCCTTATCTGTATATTTTTCTAGATATAGTCTTGTATTAAGAATGGCACTCCTTATATTGTAATTTGTATAAAAAGTCCCCTTATTTGTTTTTATTTCAAATTCGGTCTCATTCCTTTTGATCATATTACCTTGGAAGTAAAAAACTATAAGTATAATTATAAGACTGCAAAATAGATGTTTTACTTTAACTTTAAGAATTTCTTTATAGAAAAATCTATCTACTATAATTATAAAGGAAAGAAACATTAACGGAAATGAATATGTTCCGTATAATCCTAATGAAAGATAGAAAAATTCTCTTTGAGTTGTAATTATTGCAGCTGTGAGTATTATTAAAAGCGGCATATCATTTTTTATGCGTTTAAATAATATTATAAATATAATTAATATTGCTATCGGAAGCCACAACCAATAGGCTTCTGCTACAAAAGGATTATAACAACATTTGAAGGAAAATATATATACACAAACTAGGTATATGTACGATTTACGAACATACTGCAACCTAAGTCCAAAAAATAACAGGTACAGTAAAATAAATACATTTAAAAGTCCATTTAGTATTTTACCGCTGTTGATCAATAATGCTGAAGGATATATGCCCGCATGCACAAGATGTCTAGTCATAACCTCGGATGAAGCAAATTTTAAACCGAATTGTAAAGCAGATATTAAATCGTTTATACTTACACCTTGAATAACTAATATACTTATACAGATTACGGGGAATATCAGGAAAAATAATAATATTTTCAAATAGTCCGATTTTTTAAAATTTTTATAGGTTAATATTCCTATCAGGAATATTATAACAGCCGTAAAAAACTCCATCTTGCAACATACGCTGAATCCTGACATAATACCTGCTAAATAAGCATATTTGATATTATCTGTTTTATGTAATTTGACAAGTGCGTATGTACAAATCAATATACCTAATACTCCATATACCCTGCCATATGCATATGGAATAATATAACTAAAAAGATCATTTTTTGCGAAAATACAACATGATATTATTAGAATTGTAATCAGAAGCGAATAACACCTGCCTAAAAATTCTCGGGATAAAAGGTAATAAAATATCAAAAAAACAGTACATATTATCGACTGACTTATAAGCAGTGAATTAAACGATATGCCTAATAACTTGTATATTAAAGCATTGATATAATAAGAAAACGGAAAATATATTAAAATAATATCTTTATAAGGTACTGCACCGTTAAGAATTTCTTGCGGAAGTAAAAACTCTCTGCCTCTGTCTGATAATATCGCACCAAAATGATTCGCAAATAATATAAAAAACACAAACATAAATAAAATGATTATTATAAAATCAATATACTCATGTTTTTTTATGTATTCTTTTATCTTTTCCATATTATTTTCTATTTAAGAATAAAATTATAAAATTTACAATAATACCCAAATTTTAATCAGGGAAATTGAAATATATAACTTCATTCGGTTTTATATCAATTTGCTCGCCTTTACCCCAAGGTGTTGTACGGTTCGAATAATCGTCCCAAACTTCCTTCGCTTCTCCATCTAAAATTTTTTTTGTATTATCTACATATGATGGAGAGAAAAACGTATTACCAATAGTTATTTCAGAATGTTTATAATCCGGTTGCATTTTTTGTCTGTAAGTTGCTTTTATTTCTTTGGTAATTACATGTTTTACCCCGTTAGAATCTGTATATGATTCCGGAATGAAAGTAAATGAAGCATTATGATGCCATTCTCCGGGTTCAGTAATATTAAGCATTTTCCCTGTCACAATATAGCCTTTTTTTAGATCTGTTCCATCACTTAATGATATATTTTTTAACACATATACACTAATTGTATCCTTCGGAGCAGTTGTTGAAATTTCATCAAGAGCTTTCCCTTTAAATACTTCTGCATTTACGGATGAATATAAACTTAAACATGTTATGAATACAAATAATAAAAATTTTCTCATATAAATACTCCTTTTGCCTTTATTAAACTAACAGCAACTTATTATATCATATTTTTATAAAATTTTCCTATTAATTGAACCAATTTTTAACAAAAAACAAACAAATTAAATTTTAAACCGTCAGTTTTTGTGTTATTATTAAGCCATGAGTTTTTTGAGTGTTTTGGAGAATAAAAATATACTTTTGAGCGTATTACAGGAGTTTCAAAATTTTCCGCAGGTTAGGGCTATTGCAATAGGCGGTTCGGGTGCAAGTAAAACTTCTGATAATTTGTCTGACATTGATGTTTATGTTTTTGTTGAAAAAGATATTCCTGTTCAACAAAGAGAAAATATTGTCAAAAGATTTTCCTCAAAATTTGAGGTCGGCGGTGAATATTTTGGCTCGGGTGACGAATTTTGGGTTGATAAGTTGAATTTGCAATTTGATGTAATGTATTGGAATGTAAATTGGTTTGAGAATATTGTTGATAATATATGGTTTAAGCATTATCCTTCAAACGGCTATACTACTGCATTTTTATTTACTTTGAAAAATTTTGAAATAATTTTTGACAGTGATAATTGGCTCTTAAACCTGCAAAATTCTATCAAAACAGAATATCCGGAAGAATTGAAACAAAATATTATCAAAAGAAATATTATGCTTATGAAAGATAAACCTTTTGCTTCGTATTATGAACAAATAGAAAAAGCAATCAAAAGGAATGATATTGTCAGCATAAATCACAGAATTGCTGCATTTTTAGCAAGTTATTTTGATGTAATTTTTGCAGTAAATGAGTTATTGCATCCAGGTGAGAAACGTCTTATTAAATATGCTAAAGATAACTGCAAAATTCTGCCAAAAGAGTTTGAAGAAAATATAAATAAGTTATTGGTTCAGCCAAATTCAGAAACATTGAATATTATAAGTAGTATGATTGAAGATATAAGGAGTTTAATTTTATGAAGAAAGTATTTATATTAAATGCAAGTCCGAGAAAGAATTGGAACACATATAAAATGTGTGAAAGTTTTGCAAATGGTGTAAAAGCTTCAGGTGCGGAGGCAGAGATTGTAAATCTTTATGATGTTGATTTTAAGGGGTGCAGGAGTTATTTTGCCTGTAAATTAAAAGGCGGCAAAAACTTTGGCAGATGTGCTTATCCTGATGGTTTAACCTCTATTTTAGATAAAATTTCAAAAGCTGATGGTGTTGTTTTGGCTAGTCCTATTTATTTTGGTGATGTTACAGGTGTTGCAAGAAGTCTTATTGAAAGATTATTTTTCCCATTCTTTGAATATAAAGAAGGGTATCCTTCTATTGCACCAAAGAAACTAAAAACAGCCGTAATTTATACAATGAATGTGGATGAAAATTTAGCCAATGAAATATATGCGGATTTGTTTAGCAAGGTAGAAGGCTTTATGGAAGTGGCATTTTCAAAACCTCAAAGAATATGTGCATTTGATACATACCAATTCTCTGATTACGACAAGTATGTTTGCGAAGTTTTTGATAAAAACCATAAACTTAAACAAAGAGAAGAACAACTGCCTAAAGACCTTGAGAAAGCATATCAAGCAGGGTTAAATATGTTAAAAGATTAATTAAATATAACAAAGTCGATAGTTATTAGCTATCGACTTTGTTTAAAAAATTACTAAAGATTTATTGATAAAGAGCCCTTTCAGCTTCCAAAATTTTTTCTTCGTTGATTTCTTCAAAGAAAGTGTTAACAAAACCTCTGTTTTCTGTTTTGCTAGTTAAAGGGATTTCCCTATCACTGATGGTTGGATTTGTTAAAACAAATCTGTCTTTGTTTAATCCGACTAATTTATAATTTATAACAGAGTCGTTGCTGCCCCAAGTACGTATACTTTGAAGTCGTCTGGCAAGTCTTTGACCTGTTATTTCCAGCATTTCATTATATATTCTCGGACAAACTTCTTGCGCAAGTTTTACTCCAAAATTTTGTCTGTACTCATTATTATTGATTGTTAAATTCATGGTTAAATACCTTTTCCTTATGTTTAAAGAGAACTTACCGTTTTAAAACATTTGCAATACTGTCAAATCTTATTTTGAAGTCACCTGTCAACAGTCGATTTTTTCTGAAAAATGCCTGATAAAAATATTTGTCTGCGTGTTGTTGAACATCTGCCGCAAATCTTCCGGTATTATGATAATCAGATTCATCAGGGAAATTTTCGAGCCATTTGTCAGCATCCAATATCAGAAGTCCTTCTTTTTTTGCCCTTTCTAAAAACAGTTTTTTATAATCACTTGAAGAATGATATGGTGTTTTGGTTACATCCACAAGACTTGCTTTGGCTGCAATTTTGTTAAATTCACTCACTGCTGCGGATACTCTTGCTAATCTTGTAGTTAAGAACAAGTCCCTATATGCTATTGAATCTACGGCAGATTGTCTTAATATAGCTTCTCTTGAATAATCATTGCTTTTTGTGTTTTCAATTATACTGTCTAATGCGGCTTGAGTATCTCCTCTATCCTTCATGTATTGGTGCAATCTCGAAGTTGTACTCCAATTTGAATCCCCACAACTGGTCATTAAAGCAGAACTGCCTGCTAGTAAAGTCCCTAAAATGAAGGTTTTTATAGCATTGATACGCATGAAAAATATCCTTTGTTATTTACGATTGTACACTGATTTTATACCAATCTTTTATAATAAACAAGTAAATAAAAATTTTTGCCGTATGATTTTATTAATTTTACAAATATTAATATATAAAATGTCAGTCGGTTATGAATTTTCAATAAAGTACGGAATTAATATACAATCTTTGGATGATTACAATTAGTTAATTACAAGTATAATCGTAATGAGAGGTATAATTATGGAAAATTTAACAAATATTTATTTTTACACGGCATTGGTTTCTACAATATTATATATTGTTAAAATGTTCATTTTTGCCGTGTTTGGAGGAGATGCTGAAGTTCATACCGATTTCAATACATCATTTGAAACGGAAGATTCTTTTGATTTCATATCTCTACAGTCAATTTTAGCATTTTTAATGGGTTTTGGCTGGATGGGTTTAGCCTGCATAAAGGTTTGGTACTTAAATACAATTTTAACAATCGCTATTTCTGTAGCTTTTGGTTTATTATTGTTGTTTGCTTCCGCATGGCTTATGTTTCAGGTTAAAAAGCTTAATAAGAAAGTCGTAAAAGATTTATCTAAAGCGGTTGGTCTTATCGGAAAAGCTTATACAAACTTTGAGCCTAATGGTCAAGGTCAGATTGAAATAACTATTACTGAGCAGTTATCCGTTGAAGAAGCTGTAAATACCAAGGAAGAACCTATTAAGGCTTTTGAAATGGTAAAAGTAGTTAAATACGAAAATAACAAATTGTATATAGAAAAAGAGTAAAAAGGAGATTATTATGGATTTTTTCGCAGTAATGCCACTTGTGATTGTGCCTGTGCTAATTCTTTTGGCATTGTTTATTTTTATTGCAAATCAGTACAAAAGATGTCCGTCAAACAAAATTATCGTAATTTACGGTAAAACAGGCGGAGATAAAACTGCAAAATGTGTTCACGGGGGCGGTACATTTGTAATTCCTCTTATTCAGGATTATTCTGTACTTTCATTAGAACCTATGACAACAGATATTGATCTCAGAGGAGCACTTTCTAAAGGTAATATCCGTGTTGCAGTTCCTTCAACATTTACTTTTGGTATTTCAACAAAAGAAAATATTATGATAAATGCAGCAGAAAGACTTTTGAATTTAAGTAAGAATGAAATAATTGTTCAGGCAAGTGATATTATTCTTGGTCAATTACGTCTTGCTATTGCAACATTGACAATCGAAGAAATTAACCAGGACCGTGAAAAATTCTTGGAACAAATTAACGCAAACGTTAACACTGAGTTAAATAAAATTGGTCTTGAAATCATCAACGTAAATATCAAAGATATTACCGATGAATCAGGGTATATTGATGCAATCGGTAAAAAAGCAGCAGCAGAAGCTATCAACAAAGCTAAAGTCGAAGTTGCACAACAGGAAAAACTCGGTGCAGTCGGTGAAGCTGAAGCTAATAAAGAAAAAGAAGTTCAGGTTGCAGAACAAACAGCACAAACCTTAATCGGTAAAACTAACGCAGAAAAAGAACAACGTGTGCAAACTGCAAACATTAATTCTTCTGCAGTAATCGGTGAAGCTGAGGCTGATAAAGTTAGAGAAGTTCAAGTCGCTGAACAATTAGCACAAACTCAAATTGGTAAAACTAACGCATTAAAAGAACAACGTATCAAAACGGCTAACCTTGAAGCTCAAGCAGTTGAAGGTGAAAATATTTCAAAAGCTAATATTGCTGAATATAACGCAACTCTTGCAGTTAAACAGGCAGATGCCTTCAGAGAAGGGGAAGTTGCAAAAGCAAATGCTCAACGTGATGTATTATTAGCTCAAAAAGAACAGGAAGAAGCAAAATTAAAGAAAGAAGAACTTGCAAGACAAGAAGTTGAAAAACTCAAAATTCAGGTACAGGCTGATGCAGAAGCAGAAAAAGCAAGACGTATCGCCTATGGTGAAGCTGATGCGATTAAAGCAAAATACTTTGCTGAAGCAGAAGGTGTTAAAGCTGTATTGGAAGCTAAAGCAAAAGGTTATGAAGAACTCGTTAAAATTAGCAATAATCGCCCTGAAATTGCTACAAGCTTCCTGATGATTGAAAAAGTTGAAGATATTGTTGCAAAACAAGTTGAAGCTATTAAAAATATTAAATTTGATAAGATTACAGTTTGGGACGGCGGTTCAGGTTCTACAAACGGTTCTACTACTGCTAATTTTATGAAAGATTTGATTAAGGCACTCCCTGCAATGCACGATTTGGCTAATCAGGCCGGTATTGAGTTACCTCAAATCTTAGGTAAAGTCGATAATGGCATGAATGAACCTGTTGCTTCAGCTAAAAATGTAACAAAAGAACAAAAGAAATAATTAATAAAATTATTTTTAGAATATTTAAGGTGTGCTTTAACAGCACACCTTTTGTTTTGTAATGCTGTTTAATTTATTAAGAAATGTTACAACATGTCTTTTGTAATTTAAAGTTTTTTACCTAAAAAGCCGTAATACTACATGAACTACAAGGAAATGTTACTAAGAATCGAAAGGAATTAGGTCGAAAACAATGGGTTTAGCAGCATCACAAGCTAGATTACTAACAATCACCTCAAGGCGATCCGACTGTGAATATCAATCAATGGATCTTTCACATCAGAAGATAGCTCTTTCTCGTGATATGAATATTGCTTCTGCTGAATATCAAGATGCTTTGAATAAAACTAAACTCGTTTATGACTATTATGGAACAGGTGATAAGACTACCCAATTATCTTATGATTTATTAATGTCACCTTCAAAATTAAATAATTATTTACCGTCACCTGTAACAGATCCTTCCGGCAGAATTGTTCTTGATGCAAACTTGGCAGCCGCAGCAAGAGCTGCAGGTATTCCTCAGGAAGGTTTAGGATGTACTCCATCATCAGATTTAAGGGACAGATTTATAGATTCTCTTGCAGAATCAGGTGCAATCACACGTTCTGTTGCAAACAGCGTATTGAGTATTCCTTATAACCCTAAAGCCGGTATAGGTGAAGCAGATATACCGATGACAAAAACCAGAACTATTACTTTTGCAGATTTTATTCACGAATTTTTGGAAAATGAAACCTACAATTTCCATGATTTAACAAGAGATGCCGGTGGTTCTCACTTGAAATTAAGAGATAAAGATTTAAATACCGGTACTGCAATAGAATATGATGCGGAAAGTATGGATAATGATTTAAACCCAGTTGTTACTTTTGCGCAATTATTAGAGCCAAAATTAAGTGGAAACAGTTATTCATTATATGGTACAACTTGGGATACAAATTCTATTGATGAATACGGCGGACGTAATTGTATTATTGATAAAGTCGGTACATCAAACTTCTGGGATGTATTGTTCAATACCTTGGAAAGCAGATTAAGTAAAGATGATACTATGGCTCAGGCAGCTTTAGCTTATGCAAAACAACAAACTTTAGCAAAGGTTGTTAGTTTGGCTGCTACTACTGAAGCTGATATTACAAACCGTGCATATGCTATAAACGCAAAAGCGAGCGGGTGGTTTAGATCTGATTACAGAAGTGCTAAGGAGATTGAAAAACAAGCAAGAAATACAAGTGATGATTATGTTGGTTATGTATATATTATTAACAGTTCATTAACATCCAAAACTAAATATAACGATGGTTACAACTGTAATATGAGTAATATGACCAAAGCCTTTTATACATATTTTGCAATGTATATGGAAGGTCTTGCAACAACTAATTACTGTGTAACAAATGAAAAATCAACATCTAATTTTGTAACAGATAACTTTAATGCAACAGATTTTAGTTTTGAAATTGAAGAAGATGTTGATACTACAGGTGACAGTGCCTTAATTGCAACATTCTATGACTGCTTATTCAACCAAATCGCATTAAAAGGTTGGATTGAAAATGAAAATGTTCATGATAATGAATACTTCGCTACAATGTTGAGAAATGGCAGTATGTATCTTGAAGCAATGGACGATGACGATTATTATTATCAGAAAAATTATGCAACCTTTACTTACATAAAAGAAGTTACTGATGAAGAAGGTATTGCAGTTGCTGAAGCTAAATATATGCGTGAAAAAGAAAAAATAAACAGTAAAGAAAATATTCTGGATATGAAACTAAAAAATCTTGATACCGAAATAACTGCATTAAATACTGAATATGATACGATTAAAACCGTAATAACAAATAATATTAAAAACGGATTTACACGATATAAAGCTTAAAGTTAGATAATTTAGACAATTATATACAAGGTTACAGTATTTATTAAAATTACCCTCTCCTTTCGGGAGAGGGTAATTATTAACTCACAATAAAAATTCGTTTTATCCTCGTGGGAAAGCAGTATTAATAAAAAATATTATGTAACCACATTTGTGTGACATCGTATATAGTTACCAAAAATAAAAAGAGGGCTTTTGCCCTCATTTGTGTATTCAAAATGGAGTTTAGATTACTTTAAAATTACGAAATCAGCTTCATAGCATCTTCTAATAACTGCTTATTAGATTCAATCAATTTATTTGCAACATCCATTTGCAATTTTGCCATTTGGAAATATGAAATATTTGCTTTAAAGTCAGCATTCGATAATTCTAACAGACCTGAACGAATTTCTCCGCATCCCAAGAGAGGTTTCCCTGATTCTTCCGTTTCAATAAATTGTCCGGGTTTAAATTCATAAAGAGCTGCTGAATTATGGAAGTTTCTTGTAGTTATACGGTAGAGAGGAACAACTCTTTTACCGTTATCGGCTTTACCGTATATAGTTCCGTCATTTTTTATTTCGTAATCATCGTATTTACCAAGATATTTACCATTATTAGGATCAATCCACATCTTAATATTGGTTGTCGGAATATCTAATGAACCGCCCTTCATTGCGGTTTCCTGATACAAGTCCGCAGTTATGGCTCTTGTACCCTGCATAATTTCGCCCTTATCATTCAGGATATAACCCTGAACAGTGTTTCCGGCTTTATCTTTATATACGCCCTGTCCGTCAAATGTAAAATCTCCAAGACGGGTGTAAACGCTTTTACCCTCAGGACTTCTCACAAAGAAAAAGCCTTTACCTTCAAGAAACAGATTTTCTGTTGCTGTACCCGGAGTAGATTTACCTTGTCCGAGATTTTTTGCATAATCATCAGAAATAGCACCGCCGAGAAATGTTCTAAACGTTACTTGTTTTTCTCTGAATCCGGGAGTGTAAACGTTTGTCATGTTATCAGCAATGACATCCATCCAATTTTCTGTTGTTTTTCTGGTATTCAGACCAATTACATAAGAATCATTCATTATGAGTTCTCCTTATTGTTATTTTGCTCTCTTTCCTGTCTGTTTCTGCGTGATTGAGAGTATGTCAAATCGTTATACGCAATATTTTCTTCATTAAATCTTTGACGAAGGGATTCAATATTATTTCTTAAATAAGCTTCAACGGCTTTATCCCCCGGAATAAAGTTTGCGTTAATTTTACCGCCTTTATCAACCTGCAATATTACCGAAATATCTTTGTCAAAATCAACCCTGAAGGATTGGTGATTTTTTGCGGATTCTTTTAAAGCTTCAATCAGAGCTGCACTTGCTTTAGCGGTAGACTGAACCATTTTTACGTTACCCTGCTGCATTTGTTTTTCAAATTCCGCAGCTATGGAATTTGCATTCATATCTGTTTTTGCAACCAAATCAGCAAAAAATTTAGCATCCGCATCTGACATTTGGATTGAAGAATAATTTACTGTTGTAACCATACCGGATAACTGTGATTGAGATGTTGCAGACATAGGATTTAATGCAGCAAAATTAAAATCAGCTGATTTTGCGTTCATACATGCCTGAATTTCATTGGTTAACGATGCGTAAGCATTTTGTTGTTCATTATTACCGTTTTGTGAAAAACCTTGACCTTGAAAATTGTTCTGAGATTGGGCTTCTGAAGTTGTGTCACTTGCAGTTGCATCCTGAGTTGAAGCCTGTTCTTTTGTAGCTTTTTCGGATTTTTTCTGTTCGGTTTTTTGAGTGTCTTTTTGACTAGAAGCTTTGTCAACTTTTTCTTCAGATAGTTTTTCTTCTACCGTATTATCTTCTTTTTCTTTTTGTTCGGTAGTCAAACGCATTTCATTAGCAAAAGATGTATTTGCATCTCTATATGTTTTTACCTGAGTTGTGTTGGCAATTTTATTCATTTCATTACTTGCATATAATGCTTTTGTTACGTTAGATTTTGTATCAAGGTTCATGAGCCCTCCAATTCTTCAAGTTGTTTCAGTATTTCTTTTTCTTCTTCTGCCTGTCTTTCTTTGCTTTGTGCAAAGTATCTTGTAACGCCAAGTTCGGAATATTGTTTCAGTTCAGCTCTCTTTTCTTCTTCAATGTAAGCTTCTCTGTTTTTTTCTTTGTGTTTTTCAAGAACTTTTACTGCCTGCTCGCATTTTACAAGTTTTTCTTTTTCTTGATCAAGAATAGCTTGTTTTTCTTGTCTTATAAGCTCCAATTGTTCCGCCTTATCCCACAAATGTATGAGGTATTTATCATAAGCATCGTACATCATAGGATCCGCTTGTCGCATGTTTCTTTTTGTAGCCTCAATCTCTTCGTTGTTTTTACGGATATTTTCTTCCGCAATTAAAACCGCTTGTAGAGCTTTTTGTACTACTATCAACTGTTCTTCTTTTTTGCGGATTCTAAAATCCAGTACTTTTTGTAATCTGTATCGAAAAGGCATTTTACTCTCTTGGCTTTATTATGACTGATTAAAGCCGGAAGTTAAACATCTAAACGTATGATATATTTAAGGATTATTTTTGAAAAGTCAATGTTTATAAACTTTTTTATTTTGCAAATCTGCAAAGAAAATGCCAAATTCTGCAACCTCGCAAGATACCAAGAACTTCTTGGCGAATAGGTTTATACCAAACTCAAATAATTATTATGTACAGATTTTTGTTTGAGATTTTCTAACCTATTTTTGGCATAATGTGCCTGATCTAATTTTGGCTTGTGCTGAATAAATTTACGATAATATCTTTGTGCACCTGCTTTATCCCCAAGCTTTTCAAGACAAGTCGCAATTCCGAGGTATGCCTGATTGTATGACGGAGAAATTTTTATTAAATCTATAAGTACCGAGCAAGCTTCTCTATATCTGTTCATTTTCATAAGAAGTCTTGATTTATACTCATATGCATTCACATAATTCGGTGAATTTTCTATAAGCTTTTGGTATACCATAAGTGCCATGTCATCTTCTTCACAAAGCTCATGTGCTGCTCCGAGTTGTAATATTGCACTCGGATTTTCAGGGTTAATCTGTATTGCCTGAACAAAACTCTTTATAGCTCCGCAAGGGATACCATCAAGCATATGGCAAACTCCCATTTCATAAAATGCTTCATAAAAATCCGGTTTTATTTCGGTTGCTTTCTCAAATGTTTTAATTGCTTTTTTGTAATTCCCGAGAGCTTTATAGCATAACCCCAGCCCGTAATAAGAATTAACGTCACCTCTGTTTACCAAAATTGCATTAAGATATACCGAAACTGCATTTCGATACATGCTATTTTCTCTTAATTTGTCGGCCTTATCGGTATAATTGTTTACCTGTTTCAGTTTTGGCCTCGACATATATTTAGTTTTGTCTTCTTTTTTATCCAAGCTTGCCTCTCTCGTATATGTATTTTACTTATTTTTTACCCTTAATAGAACAATCTAAAGATTTAAACAATATCAACCATTGGATTTATTATTTTGATTGTGGTATAAATTTGTTATGAAGAAGATTTTGCTTTTATTAATTTTTACTGTTTTAATTTCAAATCCTGCGGTCTTAGCTGAGGATATAATCGAGTTGGAAGGGGTTACGCCTGAACGTATTGAACTTCCTAAGACTAATGTAAACATGAAGGGTTCATCTTTGATGATAAACGATGATACCGCTTTACAAGAAATTATAAATAAACAGAAAGAAAAAGACTTAGAGGATATAGAAGCCTTGTGGAAGGGTACTGTTGATAACAATCAGGTTATAGGGTTTGCTCTTAAGAAACTTGCTACACCGGAAAGTCAAAGAAGAATACATGCTTCTCTTATGTCAAAAACTTTGTCTGCACTTGTTGCCGGTGCTTCTTTTGCACCTATGTTTATGGGCGGAGATTATCTTACTCAGACTTCGGCTTTTGCTGCGGGTAGATTAGCTCAAAATTTGATTAACAAAAAAAATGTTCCAACGGAAATACCGTTGACTGATACCGAAATGATTGAATTGGCAGGTTTGATAGAGAATTTACAGGACAGAATTATTACTGCCTATTATAATTACAAACATTCACTTTCTCAGCTTAAAGAAACTCGTTCAAAATTATTGCTTTATAACAGAAACTTTGAAAAAGCTATGGCTGACGACGATTTGTTGGAAATAACAATATCATCTTCTCTGTATGATAATATGCATATGGAAGAAGCTTACTATCTTGAATTATCTAAGAAATATCATTTGGAATTACAAAGATTGGCAGGTAAAAAAGTTGTAGACAGTTTGAATATGTATCAATACAACTATAATACAGCATTGTTCAAAAAGGAAGGAGCTTTACAATGAAAATAAAACTCCTTATACTTGCTATATTAATGTCAATGTTTATACCGGTAATGGCGGATGTTGAATTGAACGATATGACACAAGCAAATATTAAAGATCCTGCATATCGTGTAGGGTTGTCTGACGAGCCTGAAAAAAAATACGAAGAAATTAAAACAACACCTGTTAAAGAAGATAGAGTAAAAGCTGATACAGAACAAATAGACTTGTCGGATTTAACTTATGCAGATTTAAGCATAAAAAGAATGTCAAAAGAAATTTCTAAAGAAATAGAGTTTGATGAAGCGGATATGTATGAAGATTTAACTTTGTTATGGCAGGGTGCTGCGGCTAAAAGTGATACTATTAGCTATGCTTTATATAAGCTTTCAAACCCTGATGAAGGTAAACCAAAAGAAAATTCAGTAAAAAAAGTTTTATCAACTATTGCGAGTATGTCTACATTAGTCGGAGCAGGGGTTGGTAATCCTATTGTTGCCGCAGGCTCTATGCTTGGCAGTAATATTTTCGGAATTATGTCACAGGACACAAAAGCTTTAAATTATAAATATACAAAAGTTACCGATGCGGATATGATTTTGCTTATAAGAAAAATTGAAGATTTGCAGCAAAAAACGGTTGATTTATATAATGATTACATGACCGCAAAGAAGATGTATGAAATGCATTCTCAAATTTCTAAACAAAGAAAACGTTATTATGACTCGGCACAAAATTTATCGAGAGAAATTATTTTGGTTACGGATGCCTATTACAGAAACTCTATTGATGAAGAGATTAAGGCTCGCTCCATTTTTTATACCAAAAGAGCGGCACTTGAACAGTTTGTCGGCAGTGATGTTTTCAAACAGTTTGAAGATAATCTTGCCAAAAGAGATAAAGAGAACTAATGACAAAGTTTATTCCTTACGAAGTTTTTAACGGTATGCAAAATATGCAGATTGATAATGAATTGCTTGATAAGGCAATTTTAGAACACTGCGAAGAACCGATTTTCAGACTTTACGGATGGAAACCTGCCTGTATATCGTTAGGAAAGAATCAACCGGATACTTTTTTGGATAAAAATTTTTTGAAGGAAAACTGTATAGATATTGTAAGAAGATTGACGGGAGGTCGTGCATTATTACATGACAACGAAATTACATATAGTTATATTTGTCCTGTTAATAGTTTAAAACACGGCGAAAATGTAGTTAAATCATATATTGAAATTTCACAAATTCTTATAAATAAATTTAAACGACTTGGGATAGATTTAGAGTTTGGCGGAGAAAAACCCGTGAACACAAAATTTGATTATTGTATGTTGATATCCACAGGGGCTGACCTTTGTTATCAGGGGAAAAAGCTTATAGGTTCCGCACAATGCCGTAAACAAGGTTATATTCTTCAACACGGTTCAATTTTGTATGACTATGACAAAGAACTGCTTGAAAAAATTTTTCATGAACATGTTGATACTTCTGCTATTACATCAGTGAAAAAAATTAATCCCGATATCTCAAAACAGGATATTATAGCCCTGTTTTCTCATCAAGTT
>Ga0247611_10005874_pt1 | contig 15957 bp, 24 predicted proteins | sample 177DNAGHGhighgp2_FD_192422 | JGI IMG/M metagenome (GOLD analysis project Ga0247611, IMG submission 192422) | Sheep rumen microbial communities from Palmerston North, Manawatu-Wanganui, New Zealand - 1770 DNA GHGhigh gp2 | ecosystem: Host-associated > Mammals > Digestive system > Stomach > Rumen...
ATAACGGTTGTATATTCCTTTGCTTGGTTGCTCCCGTTGTGCTACCTTCTGGAGTTGCCTCCTATATGGTTTGATATATTCGCAGAATGTAGGATTTACGGGCATTTTGGCCGTTTCTTCATTTTTCAGTTATATTTCACCCCTTATTACACAAGTTCAATTAACTTTAATTGCTTGGATTTCAGACAAATTGCAGTATTGAAATAAATATATTATTTAAGATAATGATTAAGATTAGCAAAAGAATTTCCGAGATTGTTGCTGAAGCAACTGGAAACAACACAATTAGCAGAATCACGTCTGATGAAAGAGAGGAAATCGGACGTATCTTTGAGAATCTGACAGGCTCAAAGATTGATTCCTGGTGCAATGTCTGTATCATTCAGGCTTGCTATTTGATTAAGAACAATAACCCCATTGTGGGCGAAATAAAAAAGAACACAAAAACGAAATAATCATGGCAAAGAAAAAAGCAAAAAAGGTTATCGACCCCGTGGCCGATGAAGTAAGAGACTTGATGGAGAATGGTGCGCCCGCTATGGTGCTGCCGTCTGACAGCAAGAAGAACCAGGAGCAGCCGGAACAGGAAGCAGCACCCCGGACAGAACCCACCACCGAGCAGCCGGAACAGGCAGAAGACAAGTCGCTCGTTCCCTCTGATGGCGAAGACAAGAAGCCGACCACCATTGAACAGCTTGACCCCGCTCTCGTTCCTGATGAAGCGTTTCAACTGTTTAACCTGATGCGTCGAGGTTACACCGAAAGCGAACTTCGCGTAATGTTCAAGGACTGGAAGCTGAAGAAGTTCAAGGCTCTTATCAAAAGGGCGAGAGACCTTCAGACGAAAGCAGTTCTCGACCGTGAAGCAGGGAAAGCAGATGCAGCGTCGAAGTATATGGACTTATACAGAAAAGCGTCTGAAATAGGCAATCTAAAGGAACAGAAGAACATTCTTGATTCATATTGCAAGTTAATGGGATATATGGGCGACGTGAACTTTGCCGATGGAACGTTTGTTGTCGCCTGGAGAGGTGCAGCCGATGGCAAATAACATTGACTTGGGGATTCCCCTCTGGTATGAAGAACCCGTCATAAAGGCTTTGAAGGACGACAAACACCGCTTTGTCGTCTTTCTGGCTTCACGTCGTATCGGTAAAAGCCTTATTGCAAAAGGAATGTCAGTCGAATGGGCTTCACGTCCTGGCACCCGAATAGCGTATATTTGCCCGACTTCTGACCTTTGCCGAAAGTTTATCCGTGAAATTGAATCCATGCTTCGCGGCTCTGGCATACTTTCCAACGTGAACACGCTCGACAAGTTTGTTCGCTTCATCAATGGCAGTCAGATAGACTTCTTTGCACTTGAACAGTTCTCGCGTGGTGCTGGTCGTTATTCAAAGATGATCTTCGACGAGTGCGCCTTCTTGGATTCCGAGACGTACCACGAAGTTTTTGAACCCATGACCCTTGAAGCAGACAAGATTTATATGTGCAGCACCCCCAGGGGAACGTCGGGAATCTTTTATGAATCCTACAATCGTGGTTTGTCTGGTGGCGGCAATTCTGATTATATATCCTTCTCCACGACGCTTGAAGAATCCGGATTGTATGACCAGAAGAAAATCGACGCAATCAAGGAAAGCACAACTGAAGCAATCTGGCTTCAAGAATATTGTTGCGCTTTCATTGCAGGGGGAATCTCTGCTTTCAAGGACTATGAATCACGACTGACAAAAGAACCTGCCGAAAGGACAAAGCGACTGTTTGCCGGAATAGACTTTTCGGGTGCAAAGGCAAACTCTGAAAAGAAAGACAGCACCGTTCTTTGCATCGTCAATGAAAGATGCGAGACAGTCTTTCGTAAGTCATGGCCGACTGGCGACGTGAAGACGCTCGACGAGATATGCAGCTTGCTCGACCTCTATAATGTTACGATGGCCTATGCAGAAGAAAATTCGATGGGTGCAGTTTCCATTCAGATGATGCAAAAGAAGTTCAAGAAGATAACTGGATTCACGACCACACTTCAAAGCAAGCGTGAAATCGTCGAATATTCAATAAGGAACTTCGAGCAGGGCAAAGGGTCGATTCTGGACGTTCCTTCAGTAAGACGGCAATTCGGGAACTTTGTGCAGAAGCGGACGAAGACACGCGGCTTGATTACCTATGAAAACCAAAGTGTCGAAGACCACGACGATGAAGTTATTGGTTATTGCCTGGCTGCCTGGTGCTGCCATTGCAACACGAAGAAAGGTGTCTATCACTTTGCATGACAGAAACATTTTCTATCAAAGGACAATGTTTCTACACTATAAGTTTGAACACGAGACCGCAATCCGCACAGATGGAGAAAACGTCTTTGCGGAAATTGTCTCTCATAATTGCGGACGGTTCCTTTAACTCATGTTACACGACCGTTCCCCGCTGACAACAGGACAGGGGGCGGTTTTTTGTTAAAATATAACTTTCACTATATTTCACAACATATTGAACTAAAGTGTTTTATATCTCAATTACAAAACAAAATATATTGTTTTTGTCCTTTTTTAATTCAGAGACTTAAAACAGCACAATTCAGACTATATTTGAAAAGCACTCAATTCCCCGAAACCTTAACAAAACCTAATAAATTCCGAAATTTCATTGCTATATCATTTATTATATTTATCTTTGCATCGACTTAAAACTTCAAAATAAAACATTATGCAGGTAGGAAGACCGAAAACAACGACAATCGCGGTCGATGTTGAAACGTCGCTGAAGATTGAACGTTTGTGTAAAATGTACGAGATTCAGAAGAAAGACTTCTGCCGTCTCGCAGTTGATTATTTTCTCCGCACTGGCATTGACCCGAAATCAAACGACACGGAACAGAATATGTCAGAGATCCGGGAAAGCCTTGCACAGATGCAGAAGACCATTGCCGAGGAAAGAACCGAAAGAAGTCTGGAGAGACAGGAAAGAGTTCTTGACCGAAAGAACACGGAACTTGCAACCAAACAGAACGAGACAAACTTCAAGATGTTGCAAGGACTGATTCAGGACACGGCAACGGCAATCGGTATCATTCAGCAAGCAGCGCAGGAACAGCAAAGGTTAATCGAAGCGCAGAACCAGACCATCGACGAGGTGAAGGAGCAGACCAGACCCACATACACGAAACGGACGTGGTACGGTGCAAAGAAGACCTATTACAAGGACAACGACGAGGAAGTTCAATAACTTCATCATTTACGAACTTAAAGTATTAAAGTTATGAAGAAGTATTCTCACGATTACACGAAAGTATCTGAAGCCGAAAGTTTGCTCTATCGGGTGACACGGCTCATGGCTAACGAGTGCTACGACGCAGCACTTGAAAGAGTAAACGAAGCAAGGGGACTGTTACAAACCTATCTCAATGGTGACAACATGGTCGAGGACTCCGACGTTTACGATGGTTGGTGCAAGTCCTATGAAGTTGAGCAAGAATTAGGTCACGAACTATGATTGTACTCAACACCATGCAATTTGTCTGCCTGGTTATCCTCATTCTTGATGTTGGAATCTTAATCGGGTATCTCTGGAAGGTCTTTCAGTTAAATAGGTTCCTGATCAAGAAGAAGGGTATCTCTCCGAAAGAGTTTTGGGGCGAGTAAAATTTGTTTGTCTTGTTTTTACTTAAATGGGCTTTTTTCAGCCTATTAAGCAAGCAAATTTCGCTCTGAAATATGACGATTAAGCAAAAGAGTGAATTACGAAACATCTATAAATAAAGGACTTAGGACTATTAAGCAGTTAGACAAAGACGAGTAAAATTTTGTCTGTCTGATAAGTAAAAATTTAGCGTTATGGGATATAAAGTAATAGACTTTGAATCTGGCGAAGAAACTGTTATCGACCCTGACAAAGTGCTGATAAGGAACTTTGTTAGTGTTGAAGATGTGCCGCCTATCGTAGTCCAAAAGGTGGCCGCAGTTATCGAGGCTCTGACAGCAGCCTGCAACCTACTTGATGAAATATCGTATCAGGACGTTAAAGCAAGTACCAGGATAGCCGGACTTTTCGCAGGGCAAGCAATCCAACTGAAACAGCAAATCGACACTTTGGAGAACTTAATACAATAGTTTATGAATAAGAGTAAGGAAGAAAAGATTAAAGCCGAAATCGAAGCTCTGAAGAAAGAGTATCGGGATAGAGATAGGCAAATCATGGAACTGTCTAACAAGAAAGCGAAGTTAGCCAGCAAACTTTTATATGAGCTGGAGAACTCTATAAACGCCGCCGCCATCAACGAAGAAGATAGAAAGAATATTTTGTTCATGGTCGAGGGGCTTTCAATGCTATTCAAGCAAGAAGAGGTCGAGAGTTTCAAACGACTGTTGGAATATGAATCGAAAGCAGTATAATGACATATTGCGCAGGATGGAGCAACTATCTGTTAAGCAAGATAGGCTCAAAAAGGAAATGGCAGAATCACGACACCCGGAACTTGTCACTTATGGAGCTGTCGATATGGCTATGAAGATACAATCAAAGTTCTTTGATAGAATAATGGAATTAGACAAGGAACTTAACGGACTTGTTAAAGAACTGATGAAGGAACTATGCAAATAGACGAAGAACTTGTAAGAGGCTGTCAAAGATACCTTGACACGCTGAAGGAACGGTCGGCCATCGTGGAGCAGCAGAAAGCAGAACTCCGACGAGCCGAGGAACAAAGAGCAGCCAGACGCGAACATTGGCGAAAGTTGCTCTATGGTGAAAACGCAAGTTGTTTTACAATTATCGTATGAATATGAATAAGAAAGAGAAAGAATTAGCAAAAAGATCAATCTTGCACGAAGCAGGAATTTTGACGGGTGACGATTGGAAAACGGTTGAACTTCCATCTTACTTGAATGTTGACCGAATACTTGACTACATACAATGTATTTCGGACGTAACACAAAGTCTTGCAGAACGTTCACTAATTAACGAATGAGCCACAAAAACGGCTCTCTACGGGCTTAAAATCTCAAAGGGGTGTAACTATACGTTACGCCCTTTTTAAGTTGATTGTGGCTTAATTGTGGGTCAATTCTGACCATAAACAAAAGAGGGTGGCCGCTGATGGGTCGCCCTCTCTCTGTTCTGACTGTTGCTTTCCGTGCCAGAACTCCGACAAGTTGCGCGTCGATGGGAAAGCCTGGTTCAACTTGTCGCCCTTCTGGGGAACTGTCGATAATGCGGTGAGACGTTCTTTATAAAGTAAGTGGTTCTTATTCTTTGCCAAGCAGGAACGTAACAACCAGATAAGACCCCGTGTTTGAGTTTCCGAAGGTCGCTGATGATTGAGACAACACCTTCCAACCATCACCAAGGTATCTTTCTAAAGACGGCGCGTCCATCTTGTTTTCTTGCTCTCCGTCTGTTTTCTTGACAAACTGAGAAGTTGATATTATTTTTGTTCTCATACGCAAATTATTTTAATGCTACAAAGGTACAACTTTTTTCTTAATTAACAGCCATTTAATAACGATTATTCAGGCTTTTAACGGCTATTGGGTCACATTATCGAAATAATGTTGCAGTTTGAGGGGAATTTAACAATACGCTGTCGTTCTACGCTTGCACTTCTTTTTTTTTCGTTCCTGGCTCTCTTATATAATTATCGTACTTCACACAGAGGATTCCCCGACCGTCATTCACATGGTAAAAACTTTCGTGAGGTTTTACAGAGGGAAGGAGACATTCGTCTGAGGTGCGCTTTCGCGCTTACAGAACAAACCGCTGACAATCCGCTCAAATAATCCGCTCCACCCCCGACCCGAACACGCTGCAATGATTCAACCGCTCCACTTTTGGGGAGAACTTTTCCCCGCTTGCAAAACCGATCCCAAAAAGACCCCACCGAGACCCACCGACCGACGTCTTCTGTCAGGCCAAAGGCCACTCAAAGACCCATGTCTTTTTCCCTCTGTTATATCTCGCATAAGCCTTTATAAAAGACCCTTGTTCAAATGTTAAAATTATAAACTGACTTATCAATGTGGTAATTTTTCAGCACATACCCTTCCCTTTAGGTAACTATGTTAGAGGAAGTTAAAAACTACCACAAATTTAGGGGTGTTTTGAAGTCGATTGTTAAGAAGTGTTTACAAAAATTGACCTTCTGAAATGTTAAAATTTGGGTCAAATTTGGCAAAAAAAAGAGGGTGAAGTCGCTTAAAACGACCCCACCCAGGGAACACCGTTCAATGATGGTTGTTTTGCTATTTGAGACCGCAAACGTCGATTATTTGTTTGATGGTTGGAATTGACACTTCAAAACCTGCTGAAATTGCGCGAAGTGAATCGTCTTTATCTCTGATTCCGGCTTCAAGGTGTGATTTGCGTTCAGTCAGTTTCTCAATCAAAGCCGGATATTGCTGTTTGTACTTCTCCGCGTTCTTTGTCGTTCCTGATGGTCTGCCGAATGTTCCCCCGTTTGCCTTGTAGATGTCACGACCTGACTTCAGACGGAAATAGATTGCTTCACGTTCCATTTGTGCGACCGTTCCCAGAACTGCCGTCATAATCTTCGCATAAGGGTTAATCTGGCCGTCTGCCATAAACAAGTGAAGATTCTCTTTCTGGAAGTAGATGTCAAGATGTGCGTCACGGCAACGAGCAATGTTCTTGTCAAGTTCCCATGCGTCACGACCTAAACGAGAGAGTTCAGAAACGAGCAAGCAGTCAATGTGATTGTCGAAGCAGTAGGTCAAGCAGTCTTCAAGGACAACGCGCTCTTTGTTCTTCTTTGCACCGCTGATGTGTTCTTCAAAGACCTTCATCACTTGAAAGTCGTTCTTTGATGCGTAACTTGTCAGGTCGATAACCTGGCGCTTTGTGTTCTGTCTGTCACCAACGGACGAAACACGCGAATAAATTGCTGATGTCTTCATTGCTTTAATACTTTTAAGTTCATTTCTATGGTGCAAAGGTACGAAAAATAAGTGAGACCGCAATCAAAAAAGACGATTATTTGTGCAAGTTTTAGTCAAAGATTAAAACTTTAACATTTGCAAGGGCAAAAATCGGCTCAAAACAGACTGAATCAAGGGCAAAACGACCGCTTTTTGTGCAAGAAAAACCCCGTCAGACTAAAACTTGCACAAACAACGCTTTCAATCATTCGGACACAATTCTTAACTATGAAGGTATGACAAAGAGATTGCCTTTATACGTTGCAGATGTCGAGGGAGCAGAAGACGGGATTCTCTCTCTTTCCATTGTCAAGCAGCCTGCAAGCGGCTTGAAGTGGAAAGTGTTGTCAGAAGACAGCGAGGGAATGACAGTATTTGCGCCCATATTGCCCGCAAACAAGCCTATATTCCGCGAACATGAAGGGTTGCAGTATAATTGCATCTTTCTTCCTGATGTCATTAAAGACGCTCTGGAACGATACGCAGCGCGTAGGCCACGTTTCGACGTTGAACACAATGGATTGAACGTCGATGGTGTAAGAATCCTTCAGTCGTTTCAAATAGACTATCGAACACGCACATTCTTCGATGATTACTTTGGTTTGACAGATGGAACGTGGGTAATGGTTCTATGGCTCCCGAATGTGTTGCGCAACAAGTGGGATTCACGTTACACCATTGACGAAGCCGGAAACATGGTATTTAACGACAAAGCGAGCGGTTTTACCCCTCAAAATTTTTCTGGAATTTCGATTTCGGGTGTCTTCACTTATCACGAAGTCGGTCTTCAGGAGGCCATTCAGATGTATAACGATTTAAGGATTCAGTAATATGTATAAAGTTTCAGATTACTTAGAGGGTTGTTTCAACTTCCCCATTGATGAAGGAATGATAACGGCTGCAATGGCAGGCCGTGATTTAGACCCGTTGCTTCTGTTTGGTGATGTCGAGCAGAAAGACAGAGACCTTTTGCTTGCTGACTTGCTGATTATGCTTTCCCGTTCCTCTATGGGTTACACCCAGGAGACGAGTTCGGATTCATTCGCCATGAAGCAGCGTGGGGAGTTGATACCCCTGGCAGACAGAAAGGCGATGGTTCGTGAAGCCAACCGCATTTATTCTTTGTATGGAGAAAAGACGAATGTCCGTCCGCAATCCGCATTAAACATTTATCCCGATGAAGAAACTTGTTAATGTCCGACGTGGTGCGGTTATAGACAAGATGTTTCCCCACCACATGAATTTGTTTCGTCTGAAGACGGTTTATAATGATCCGTCTGAAGATGATGACCCGATGGCCGATGAAGACCCCATGATTGACGAGGAACAAGTCATTGACGAGCCGATTGTCAGCGAATGGCCTTGCAGCGTTCAGAAGAACATTCAGAAGGAGAAAAGCGCAATCGGTGGTTATGTGATTGAATCCGGCTATGTGATTTTGTGTCCTTACATCGACGTGGAAGACCTGTCGGGAGATTTGCGTCTGGTCGTAGAGTTCGACGGCAAGCAGCGCACAGTCGAAAACACCAATATCGAAGTCATTCAGAATAACTACATCTACGACTTGCAGGGTTGGAAGATAGGCTGCAAGATTGTTGTCAAGACATTCAACACTTGAAACGATTTCAATCATTGCCCGAATAAACTACACTATAAAAGAAAAAATTCGATTGTATGAATAACAGATTTGCAGAATTACGAAAGCAGCTTGGAAAGTTCGTCGCAAACTTCAGCGTCGAGGGTGGCGACGGTCGAGACTTCATCTTTGACGGTGACGATGTGGCCGTTGGCATGGATATAAACACCTATGCCGAGGACGGTTCTGTTGTTCCCCTGACAGATGGTGAATATACCATCAAGGAGCATGAAGTCATTGTCAAGGGCGGCAAGATCGAGACCATCAAGGAGAGCGGCAACCTTCTCAATGTTGAGCAAGAAGTCGTTGTCGAGCCTGAAAAGCCCGCAGAAACCCCAGAAACGACCCCAGAGAGCGACGAAACGATTCAGACGTACAAGAACACCATCGAGCAGCTTCAAAACGATTGTAGGGCAAAAGACGAGCGTATTGCGGAACTTGAAGCGAAAGTCAAGGAGTATGAAAACAAACCTCTTGACGCTCCAGTTCCCCAGACGACGCAGATGTCGGCACAGACCACCATCGACGAGACCGTAAAGGGAACGAAGTTTGAAGCTGCCTGTCGTATTCTTGGCAGTTGATAGGTATTAACAACACAAAAATTTTTCCATATATGGCAACAAATTTAACTCTTACCCTTCCGCAGTATGTCGAGCAGAATCACGACACACTGCTTCGCGGTGCTATCCTTGGAGCCGAGACCGCGAAACGCTTCACCCTTCAGACAGGTGTAAAGACAAAGACGGCTCTTAACCTGTTGAACACCGACGTTGAGTTTCAGGACGGTTCAAATTGCGGATTCTCTGCAAATGGTTCTGCTTCCATTTCACAGCGCACAATCACCGCGCCCGTCGTGAAAGTCAATATGTCGTTTTGTGACAAGAAACTTCTTAATTCCTGTCTTCAGCATCAAGTTCGCATTGCAGCCGGACAGAAGACTTTGCCGTTTGAGCAAGACTTCATTGCATCGGTTATCGAGCAGGTGAATTTGAAGGTAGAGAAACTTGTCTGGCAGGGCGACACGTCGAAGACCACCGACAAGGATTTGAAGTGGACTGATGGAGTTCTGAAACTTCTGAAGGCTTCTGATGGTATCACCGTTGCAGGCAACAAACTGGAGCATGAAGCAATCACAAAGGCGAATGTCCGCAACGTCGTGGATTCAGTCATTGAGACCATACCCACCGAGATTCTGAATAAGGCAACCGTTTACACCGGTTACGATGTGTTCCGTACTTGGCGCATGGCTCTTCAGGCTGCAAACCTCTTCCACGAGGACGGCGCAGGACTTGACAAGGCACAAGCCTATTATCCTGGCACAAACATTCTGGTGAAGCCTGTTCCCGGACTTAACGGAACAAGTGAGATTGTCGCTGGTGCTGATGCAAACTTCTTCTATGGCACTGACCTTCAGGGCGACGAGGAAAAGTTTGCTTTCTGGTATTCGATGGACGATCAGGAGTTCAAGTTGGCTATCGAGTTCGCAGTCGGCACACAGATTGCTTTCCCGAATGAGGTAGTTATTTCTTCGCTTGGCGAATAATACTTTTGCCATAAGGTTTTCAGAAAAAGAGATGGGGGGCGGTCGAGGAACACAACGACCACCCCTTTTTTAATTCGATTAGTTATGAAAGAAATACGTCATAAGAAAACAGAACTTTCACTTCTGACTGTTGCGAATGTTACGAAGACACGCTTTGCCGAAAAGGTTGTTTCCGGCAAGAAGTGGGTCGCCTATGGTGAAGACAACCATTTCCCGGATTACCTTTGGAAGTTATATTGTGACGCTCCCACCCAGGCCGCAATCATTGATGCAAAGACTTCCTGGACTATGGGAACGACCATGAAGGGGGGCGACGAAGTGATTAACCAGGCAGGGGAAACCATCGAGGAAGTAATGAGAAAGGCAGTCTTTGACCTTCATTTGTTCGGTGGCTTTGCCTTGCAGATTATCTACAACGTGAAGGGCGAGATTGCAGAAGTCTATTGGGCAGACTTCTCAAAGCTCCGCACAGACCAGACGGCAAAGGTTCTTTATTGGGCTGATGATTGGTCTTCATGGAACGTCGAAGCGAGGGAATATCCCGCTTTCAATCCAAACGCACAAGATAAACGCTCACAGATTTACTATTTCCGTGGGGGTGTCTGCCGTTCTGTCTATCCCGTTCCCTGTTATCTCTCTGCCATTGATTCGATGCAGACTGAATGTGAGATTCAGCACTTCCACTTGAACAACATCAAGAACGGATTTGCGGCAAACACAATCGTGAATTGCAATGGTGGAGTTCCTGACAAGGAAGAAAGAAAGAAGTTTGAAGATTTGCTGAATAAGAAGTTTTCTGGTGCTGACAATGCGGGGCGGCTTCTTATATCCTGGAATGAATCGAAAGACGATGCAATAACGGTCGAGCGCATGGAAGACAACAACTTCGACCAGAAGTTTGCACAGTTGCGACGTGACACGATGGAGAATATAATTGTCGCCCATCGGCTCACGTCTGGCACTCTGTTAGGCCGTACACCGACAAACACGGGATTCACGCGCAATGAGTTCGCAGAAGCGTTCAAAATCTTTAATGTGACTGTTATTCAGCCATACCAGAGACAAGTCCTTCAGAGCCTTAAAAAGATATTCCCAGACAAGGAATTTACCTTTGAGCCGTTCGACATTCCCATTGCCGAAAAGGGTGCAATCCCCGTCGATGGTGGGGAACTTTCGTAAATCTCGTTAAATACTTGATGTTTTCACACCTTTATTGATGCGTAATTCACGTTTTTTTCATAATTTTGCAGCGAAGTTTTAAGTCAATATATTATTGCTTAATACTTTAAGTTCATTAAAAAAAGGGTCTGTCGTGAGACAATACCCTTTTTTTCATGCACCTAATCAAACAAAGTATGTTTCCACCCCACCACGAAGGGAATCTTCTTTGTTTCCCCCTCTTTGCAGAAACGCTTATCTCTCGTTGTCTTCAGAACTACGTCGAAGAAGTCTTCAACCTTTATTTTGACATTGAACATCTTGCTTGCTTCTTGCGCAATTCTTTTCTTTTCCTTGGCAGTTATGAAGTCACCAACTGGAATCCACTTGGAGAGATATTTTTTAATTTGTGCTGCCTTGTCTGATTCGCTCTCGTTCCTTACAATTTCTTTCCGAACTTCCGCGTCGATGTCAGTCTTCTTGAAGTTCAACTCTTGCATCTTCTTTTCCCCGATTGTCTCTTTTGCGAGAACGAGAGACCTGTATTTCGTTTCGATGATGGTTATTGCCGCAGCTTCATCGGTGTTCAGTCCTACCCCGAAAGATTCCTTCTTCTGGAGATACTTGTAAACTTCGAGCAGGTCTTTCGTCTTATATCTCTTATCGGGGAACATTGCGAGCTCTTGAACGAGGTCTTTCAGATCGTCGGAAAGTTCATCGACAAAATCCATTCCGCTTTTAAGGAACGGATTTAAGTTCGGGTCGATGACCCTGTTTGAAAGAATCTTAAAGTCGTTCCATGTGTCGTTATTGTGAAGGTCGGTATCTTCAAGCATGATGTCGTAATAAAACCCTTCTTCACCTTCAGACACATAAATGTTATTAAGTTCTTCTGACCGCATGGCGCGAAACACCGTCAGCGCAAATTTTTCATCTTGATTGAAGATGCGCTCTCTAAATTCCTTTGCTGACATATATTCACCATTCCCAGAATCAAGTCCCCTGTCAAACACAGAAGTTCCGCTTTTGGGGTCTTTTTCGTACCTTATACCATCGAAGAAAAACTCAATATCAAAGAAAGATGTGTCGCGGATTCGTCCGGCTATCTGCTTGAACAAGGTCGAAATATCATACATTGTGTTTGTTCTGAAGCCGTATGACACGACGATGGTCTTTCCGTTCCTGTCGAAGATGTCAGCACCTTCAAAGGCCGTCGAGGTGTAGAAGTTCACCTTCTTGGGGTCTGAATTTATGCTTTCAGTCGGGTGTTCCCAGATTGATTTGCAGGGGTTCAAAGAGACATATTCCTCAAAAGACAGACTGGAGCCGTCTTTTCTCTGAATGTTCTCAATCATGGTCTTGATTGATTCTTTGATTTGTTCCTGGTTATCTTCATTCTTTCCGCAAACAATCCTTATCTTATCCCCATACTTGCATATATTCAGCAGCCGGACAATTTCAAGGATTCCGTCGATTGAGTTAATGAAGACGTGCGCGTTTGCCTGGTAGTCCTTATTTTGCAGGAACGGAACGAGGAAACGAGCAGCAGCAGCAGACACGCGCTTTCTTTGGTGTCGGTGTACCCTGTAATTTGCAACACATTCTTCAGGGAACTTCATATTCACGACCTTAAACCGCTTCAACTGTTTCAGAGGTTCGTTTCCCCTTTGCGGTTCTTGAACGTCAGCATCGAAGATTTCCTGAAAGAAGTATTTCTCTTTAAGGGGGGTGGCCGTAATGAAGACAACGTGCTTAAAATAGTGAATGTAACGCAGCATGGTTCTTATATCCTGTTTGCGCCTGATCCTGTCTTTCCGGCTCTCGTTCTTGAAGTTCATTCCGTAGTAACGAAGAACAGCTTGCATTTCGTCGATGTAGAAAAACCAATCGGGCCAATTCACGCACATTGCTTTTCCGTTGGAATCCGATTCGCTCCCATCGTCGTTCAATCCACGAAGACGGTTCATAAGTTTTGGAATCTGATAATATGTGCAAACAATCTTTATCGGTTCACCTGTCTTTGTGTGTTCGTTGATGTACGCTCTTAATGTCTCGTAACTGTCGTTATGTCCTGAATATATGCAGAGGGTGCCAGGGCGCGAAATATAAGTTATCTGGTGGGTTGTAGGGTCGCGGACATATTCCTTGCTCTCAACGCTGCCGATTATAGGCATGGCAATAATGCAGTTCCGTTTGTCTTCAAGTGCAAGCGTCGTACCACCGCACCCCGTCAGTTGCTTTTCAAATATGCAGTTGTCGCCCAGGTCGAGCAAGATGTCAGAGAGATAGACTTTATTATTCACCTTCTCTTTAACAAGTTCGTTCGGCACATTTATAACATAATGGTCGAGCGGTTTATAATTCTTCTTGTTTGCAGGAACTTCGATGTCTGGATTGCTGACACGCTCTGCAATACCTTTGACGATTTCGCCTGTTGTGGTGTCCACATGGTCGAACACATAACACTTCTTACACATAATAGTTCCTCCACTTAAATAGTTTGATTTCCTTTTCCATCATTTCACGCTCTTTGACAAGTCGCTCGTTCAAGTCTTTGTGATACCCCAGAACACGCGCCCGAATATCCATCGAAGACGGGTATCTCTGTTGAAACGCTGCCGTCTTCTTGTTCCCTTCATCGTCATGATCGAGCAGAAGGAAGATGTTCTTTCCTGGCACATTGTCGAGAATCGGGAAAGTTCGCTCAAACAATGCCGTCGAGTTAAGGACAATGACATTGCACTTGTTCCCCCACCCATCAAAGTCTGGAAGACACAGAAAATCGACAAAACCTTCCATCACAAGCCATTTGTCGGAATGATTGTCTGCAATGGTTATGTCCTTTGTTCCTATGCTTGCTTTGTGAAGCACAAGGTTCAGACTGTTGCGTATTTCATAACCCCCAGAGCGGTTCTTGAATCCCAGGCCGTAGAAGTTCTGACCTTTGAAGTCTCCGTCATGGTATGTGAAAAAGACTTGTTCGCAATACTTGTTTACATACTCAAAGTTTCGGATTCCCCTTTGGTGAAGATACGCTTTTACGTTGTCGTAAAGGTATGCAGGGGAAAGAAGACCTGTAACTTCAACGCTGCCGTTCTTTGACTTAATACTTGTCTTCCTGATGGGGAGCGAGGTTCTTTCCGGCTGAATGTTGAACAGCTTTGCAAGATACTCCGCAGCGTCATGGGCGTTCAACCGCTTCATTATCATTACAAGGTTTATCACGGTGTCGCCTTTGGTTTGTCCTGAATGATGGTCAAACCATCTGTTTGAATAGGTATCGACCACGAAGTTAAGATGTCGATGTACTTCACCATCGAAGAAGTGAGGGTAATAGAGTTTCCCGTCACTGGTGCTTGAAGCAGGGTTGATTCCCTCTCTTGCGAGAAAGTCTTGAATCCTGACTTCTTTGTTAATCTGTTTGAAGTTTGCCATTACCTAATATTTTAAGTTCATGTTTCCATGTTAAAGACCACCTCTGAAGCCTGTCGGGTTAAACAAAAGCGGTCGATTCCCGAAGATGTTAATTTTGCCTACCTTTTTACCACAAAATCGGACTGTCATTTTTGCCGTTATTTGGGTGTTCAGAAGGTCAAAAACTTGGTGCAAAGTTACGAAAACCACCCGAATAACCAAATATTTGCGAAACATTTTCTACCAAAGTAAATCATATTTTGGAAAAGTTATAATAAAATGTGGTAGATTTTACAAATTTTAGCACTATATTTCAAAACAAAATGATTACTTTTGTAAAGAAAATCGAAGATTTGATGCAAAATAACCCCAAAAATTACCACAAGCGGGGGGGTACTCAAAGCGATTTTCTATACATTTATATATAATGTCACAAATGAAAAAAAATGATATAATAACAATGTACTTCCGGCAAGGTGTCATAAAAGACATTTGCGAGCATTTTGCAGAAGACAAGCGACTGTCAGACGAATTGACCTCTGAAGTTTACCTGGCACTATGCGAAAAGCCTGCATCGTACATTCAGGACATTAACCGACGAGGGAAGTTCCTTAATGTAGTCTGGACGATGGCGAAATACATCTATCAAAACCCATACGGCAAATTTTATCGTACCTTCAGGAACAAGAAAGTTTCACAGATTGACAACACAAACAACATATAAGATGAAGAAGAAGTTTATAATTGAAAAGACCCCAGAAGTCAAGGCACTTGTCTTGAAGCATAAGAACTTCAAACAGAACTTTGCACTTGATGAAGAAGATGAGCGTTTTTATTATGTGGCTGAAAGGCTACCAGAGAAACAAAGGATTCTTCTGTTTGCATACATGGAACACCGCTCAATAAGAAAGTTGATGGTGTTCTTCCATTCCTCTTATTACCTGGTGCGCGATGCGCTCAACGACCTTAAAAAACGAATGGTCGAGATTGAACAGAAACGTCAAAAGTAAATATAACATGGTCGATATACTGATAAATTGCTTTCTTATAAATTGTTCGTTATGCTATATTATAGACGTTTCGGGCGCGTTCGGAAAGCTCAACAAGGCCGTATTTAAGCGGCTTTATGGCGATTCGCTGAAATATAACGGTTGGTATATTCCTTTGCTTGGTTGCTCCCGTTGTGCTACCTTCTGGAGTTGCCTCCTATATGGTTTGATATATTCGCAGAATGTAGGATTTACGGGCATTTTGGCCGTTTCTTCATTTTTCAGTTATAT
>Ga0247611_10005875_pt1 | contig 15956 bp, 11 predicted proteins | sample 177DNAGHGhighgp2_FD_192422 | JGI IMG/M metagenome (GOLD analysis project Ga0247611, IMG submission 192422) | Sheep rumen microbial communities from Palmerston North, Manawatu-Wanganui, New Zealand - 1770 DNA GHGhigh gp2 | ecosystem: Host-associated > Mammals > Digestive system > Stomach > Rumen...
GCTTTGCATCAGCAATGGCCTTCTGACAAGGTGCCAGACAAGCCTGGATCAGGTCGTGAGCCAACTGCTCGAACTTAGCACGTGTAAGTGTCTTTACCAAGTGCTTGGGGATACCGCCTACAGGCATGATGTAAGGCAGATTGATTTCTGTGCTTGTGCTTGAGGACAATTCAATCTTAGCCTTCTCAGCAGCCTCCTTCAGACGCTGCATAGCCATCGGGTCGTCCTTCAGATTAGCACCTTCGTCGTTTCTGAACTCCTGAACCAGCCAGTCGATGATTACCTGGTCGAAGTCGTCACCACCCAGATGGGTATCACCATTGGTGGAGAGTACCTCAAATACGCCACCGCCAAACTCGAGGATAGAGATATCGAATGTACCACCACCGAGGTCGAAGACGGCAATCTTCATGTCCTTGTTGGCCTTATCAACACCGTATGCCAAAGCGGCAGCTGTGGGCTCGTTGACGATACGCTTCACGTTGAGGCCTGCAATCTGACCTGCCTCCTTGGTGGCCTGACGCTGAGAGTCGGAGAAGTAAGCAGGAACGGTAATCACTGCATCTGTCACCTCCTGTCCGAGGTAGTCCTCAGCAGTCTTCTTCATCTTCTGCAGCACCATAGCTGAGATTTCCTGTGGGGTGTACTTACGACCATTGATGTCAACACGAGGATAACCGCCCTCGTTCACTACTGAATAAGGTACACGAGAAATCTCTTTCTCGGTCTGCTGCCAGTTTTCACCCATGAAACGCTTGATAGAATAAACGGTGTTTTTGGGGTTGGTGATGGCCTGACGCTTGGCAGGGTCACCGATCTTACGCTCACCATTGTCAACAAAACCAACTACAGAGGGAGTTGTACGCTTACCCTCACTGTTGGCGATTACTACTGGCTCGTTACCTTCGAATACGGCAACGCAGCTGTTGGTAGTTCCTAAGTCAATTCCAATAATTTTTCCCATAATTCTTATTTTTTTAATTAATATTCTACAAAAATTGGACGTTTATCCGCAAAAATCATTGCAAAGCACGTGCCAAAACGATTTTTTTTGCAGAAAAATGTTTTTTGTTACGTCATTTTGGCACAAGTATCAAATATTTTTTTTATCTTTGCACACGAAATTGTACAATTTATAAAACCATGGTAATGAAAAGAGCGATTTTGACAATGGGACTCGCCATGCTGATGATGACGGTCTCAGCACAGGTGAACACCTACATCGTGAAGACTCGTACTGCCCAGCAGAAAGCTGTTGCTGCTCAGCAGGCAGCGAAGAGTGAGGCAGCTAGTCAGACAGATGAGAATGCTCCAACAGACTTCATCAGTCAGAATTTCAAGTTCTACAGTCTTTGCGACTGGAAAGAAGGCATGAAATTCATGGTGATGCCTGAGAAGTATGACTTGATTGTGAGGACCTTCAGCGATGCTGCTACAGGGAAGGAGGTTAGTAGTATGTCACTCCGTCACAAGATTATGATCTACAGAGGACATACTGTCAGCGCGGATGGTCATTCCCGCATTAATTTCCTCTGTCAGGACGAGAACAAAATGTATTATTTTGAAATCCCCAATGGTTCGTTTGACGACTATTGCTATGGCAAATTTGGTGTGCCTACGCTTGCCTACCTAGGCGATGTTGATATTGCCAGGGAGAAACTGATGGGTAAGAAACTCTACACCAAAGGCACTATCTACCGGATAGATACAGAATACGATGGTGATGGCTATCGTGAGGTGAAAATTCCAAAGGATTTGGAGGTCACTGTGACTCAGGTGGGTGTCGGTAGCCGTAGCTTCCCCGTTAAGATTATTGTGGAAGATGAGAATGGCAACGAGTTCTACCAGACTTTTGCTTTGTCTAAGACCAATAGCGGTATGCGCGACGATGAGTTTATTATGGACAGCCTGAAGCATACTTTCTATGCCTCATTCGAGTTGCAGGATGCCATTATGTCAGTCAACAGAGATTTTGCCACTTATATTGGCAAGACGGTTCATACCGTACAGCTATCGAAGATGATAACAAAGGGTGATGGTAAGGATCGTGAAGTCAACGTGCCAAAGATGACCACTTTCCGTGTGGATAAGGCTCAGAGACGTCCTGGCACTCCGTTCGTTACACTGCAACTTACGGAGATGGAGTCTCGTCGTCTTTATTATCGTGATGTACTCTTCACACATCCAGATGAATTGGCAGAGCGTGATGTGAAGTTGGAGGATTTCTTCGGCTATATCTTCGCAATGGGTGAAGGCGCAGATCGTCAGACTACTCAGGAAGCTCGTGCTGCCATCCGTCAGGGTCGTGTCATCATTGGCATGACTGAGGATGAGGTGACACTCGCCATGGGTGAGGAGCCTAATGAGAAGGTGATGGGTAGTAACGGTAAGCAGGATTGGATTTATTACCGTTCGAAGGGTAAGTCACTCTTTGTTCACTTTGGAAGAGATAATCGTGTGGAGTCATATGAGACGGGCACCACAAAGACCAAGACCACGAAGAAGACCCCTGTGAAGAGAAGTTCAGCCAAGGCTGCTAAGCAGAATTGGAAGAACGGAAAGGGAACTCCAATTGAATAATTTTTGAGATAAAAAAATGAGGGGGCGCTCAGAATTCTGAGCGCCCCCTCATTTTTTATTCTTTTGCGATAGCCTTCATAATCTTCGCTTCCAGTTCTTCGCACAACTCAGGATTGTCCTTCAACAGAGCCTTCGAGGCGTCTCGACCTTGGCCTAACTTGGTGTCTCCGTATGAGAACCAGGAACCGCTCTTCTTGATGATATCGTATTCAACACCCAAGTCTATGATTTCTCCAATCTTCGAGATGCCCTCGCCAAAGGTAATTTCAAACTCTGTTTTACGGAAAGGAGGAGCCACCTTATTCTTCACAATCTTCACTTTCACTATGTTGCCGATAGGTGTATCGCCATCCTTTATGGTCTCTTTCTTACGGATGTCTATACGGACGGAAGCATAGAACTTCAAAGCATTACCACCTGTCGTGGTCTCAGGATTGCCAAACATCACACCAATCTTCTCACGCAACTGGTTGATGAAAATACAGGTGGTCTTTGTCTTTGCAATCGTAGAGGTCAGCTTACGCAGTGCCTGACTCATCAGACGGGCCTGAAGACCGACTGAAGAGTCGCCCATGTCGCCCTCAATTTCTTTTTTAGGTGTCAGAGCTGCCACAGAGTCAATGACGATAATGTCGATGGCGCTTGAGCGGATCAGATCGTCGGCAATCTCCAAGGCCTGCTCTCCATTGTCTGGCTGCGAGATATACAGGTTGTCGATATCCACACCTAAGTTTGACGCATAGAAACGGTCGAAAGCATGCTCTGCATCGATGAATGCAGCAATACCGCCGGCTTTCTGACACTCAGCGATGGCATGAATGGCCAACGTCGTTTTACCAGAAGACTCTGGACCATAGATTTCGATGATACGTCCCTTGGGATAGCCTCCCACTCCCAGAGCAGCATTCAGTCCGATACTACCAGTGGGAATGACATCCACATTGTCAATTTTCTCTTCGCCCATGCGCATAATAGCGCCTTTGCCAAAGCTCTTTTCGATTTTGGCCATTGCAGCCTGCAGAGCTTTCAGCTTCTGCTGTTGTGGAGTCAGTTGCTCCGTCGATTCTTCTTTCTTCGCCATAGCTTTAGAAATTTAAGAGTTAATACTAATTATAATTCGAGGTCGCCATCAAACACTTCGTGCCAAGGCAGACCTTGTTTGTTCAATTGCTCCATGAATGGGTCTGGATCGAAGTCCTCTACATTCCATACACCAGGTTTCTTCCAAATGCCCTTGACGAACATCATTGCACCAATCATGGCAGGAACACCAGTGGTATAGCTGACTCCCTGCATGCCAGTTTCCTTATAGGCTTCCTGGTGCTTGCAGTTGTTATAGACATAATAGGTATGCTCCTTGCCATCCTTGATACCACGGATACGACAACCTATAGAGGTCTCTCCCTCGTAGTTCTCACCTAAGTCCTGAGGATTGGGTAGAACAGCCTTCAGGAACTGCAATGGTACAATCTTTACTTTCGCAGTACCAGTGCCATCAGCAAGCGGTGCTTCGTATTCGATTTCGTCGATACGGCTCATTCCGATGTTCTGAATCACATCGAGGTGTTTCAGATACTGCTCGCCGAAGGTCATCCAGAAACGTCCTTGTTTGATAGTGGGATAGTTCTTCACCAGCGACTCCAACTCCTCATGGTGCAGCAGATAGCTCTCACGTGGACCGATGTTAGGGTAGGTGAGCGGTTTGTGAATCTCTAACGGCTCTGTCTCAATCCACTGTCCATCCTTATAGTAGAGTCCCTTCTGGGTAATCTCACGGATGTTGATCTCTGGATTGAAATTCGTTGCGAAGGCATGGTGATGATCGCCTGCATTACAGTCTACGATGTCGAGGTAGTGAATCTCATCGAAATGGTGTTTGGCAGCATAGGCTGTATAGACACCAGAGACACCAGGATCAAAGCCACAGCCGAGAATGGCTGTGAGACCTGCCTGTTCAAAGCGGTCTTTATATGCCCATTGCCAGGAGTATTCGAAATGTGCCTCGTCCTTTGGCTCATAGTTGGCTGTGTCGAGATAGTTACAGCCGCAGGCCAGACAGGCATCCATGATGGTCAGGTCCTGATAGGGCAGGGCGAGGTTGATGACAAGCTCAGGCTTATATTCGTTGAAGAGTGACTTCAACTGTTCTACATCGTCAGCATCTACTTGGGCTGTTTTGATGTCCATCTTGTAGCCAGCCTTGTGGATATCCTCCACAATCTTGTCGCACTTAGCCTTACGACGACTGGCAATCATAAAGTCGGTAAACACGTCAGCATTCTGTGCAATCTTGAATGCTGCTACCGTAGCGACGCCTCCAGCGCCAATCATTAATACTTTCGCCATAATAATATTACATTTTATTATTGATTTCATCTGAACTGATACCGAGTGCAGCTAAGAGCGAGTAGCCGAGAATCTCTTGTCGGAAATTCCAGTTCGCCATCGGTTGCATGGCTAAAAGTGTAATCCGCTTTTCGTCGTCTACCTGCTTTAGGGTCGCGCGTACCTTATTATATATATTCTCCTGTTCTGAATCAGGAATAATGATCACCCGCTTTACATCTTTCTGGCTGCACAGTAACTGGAGCATGTCGCAAAATTGTTGCTCGCTGCTAACAATGTCTTCAACAGGATAGGCATTAATCAGGAATTCTCCAAGATGGTCCTTGAACGCTTTTGAAGAGAGTTCTTCGAATTTTGCAGGTACGAAGTTCTCCATTTGTCGTTTCTTGGCACTGTGAAGAAGCACTACTTGTGTCTGCTGTTCTCCCTCTTTGACCCCTCCGTCGAGCGCCACACAGTCTATCCAGCGGGCAATGTCTGCCTGCGGGATGCGTCTTCCAAGCATGCGCTCAAAGTTCACAATGAGGTTGAATGCCACTTTGTCAACGTAGTCAGCGTCAACAAGTATCACATTTTCACTCCATTTTATATCCTGTTCGTTGTTGTTCATATCAGGCTACAAAGTTACATTAATTTGAGGACTTCACCAAATTATAAAGGTTTTTTTTGCATTTCATTTTATAATTGATATAAATCAACCTGAAAATCATAAATCGTGGGTGAAAAATCAAATATTGGGGGCCTGTCAATCAAAAATGTACTATCTTTGCACACGAAAACAACTACTGACTACATAACACCATTAATTGGTACAATAATCCCCGGTGCAAATGCATCGGGGATTTTTGTTTTTGTATGGTCGATTAGCAAGGACGCTTCTTGGGAAGGTTAAAGGCATCCTGCACTTCCTTCATCTGTTCGAAAGTCATGCCATCAGGCTCAGAACCCATTGAACGGGCGCACATATATATGTTGGCAGCCTTACAGAGCACATCCGTCTGATCGAATGCATCCATGATATCTGTTCCTACAGCTACAGTACCGTGTTTCTCCCACAACACCACATCGTGAGTCTTGATCTGTTCGAGTGTAGCCTCTGCCAACACTACAGAAGAGGGCATAGCATAAGGTACGATACCGATGCCCAGAGGTGCAAAGGCGAGGGTCTCAGGTATCATTGACCATAATACACGTGTCATCTCATCTCCTTTCAGAAAACGCTGGATATGACTCATTGCCACGAGTTCGATAGGATGGGTATGGAGTGTAGCCTTATAACATGAACCGGTCTCAAGCAGATAGTTCTGAAGAGCGAGATGGGTGGGTAGCTCTGAAGTAGGAACAACAGGCTCATCAGCGATGACCTCATAAGAGGCACAGTCGTCGCAGATACGGATGATACTTCCGTTCTGCATAGGGAACTTGGCGAGGTCGCGCATGCGCTTACCTGTACCTTTACAATAGAAATACTTACCTTTCAGCTGGGGCAGAACCATTCCGATTTGCTTGACTTCTGAAATGGCTTTCAGAGCCTTGCATTCGTCGTCCATATACTCAGTGACGTTGACAGTGATGTTTCCACCGTTACGCTCAGCCCATCCTTTCTGCCAGAGGTAACCAGTTACCTCAGCAATTTGATCAATAACGGCCTTCAACTCTTTGCGGCCATCTAATATACTTTTAGACATAACAAATTAAAAAAGACTGAATAACATAAGAACATATATTCTTTAGAAGTTGTCGCCATAGCGTTCTTTGGTAATCTCTTCGAGAGAACGCCCACGGGTGTTCGGCATGCCAATGAGGCCGACGACGAGTGCAATGGCCAGCAGGGCTACCATGCAGTAGGCGGCTAAGGTGAAACCCTCACCGTTCTCACCATAGATAAAGGTAAAGACGAGACCCCATACGGCTGAGAGACCACGGACAATAAAGAACATCAGTCCCTGAGCTCCTGCACGGAATTTAGCGGGGAACAGTTCGGAGCCCCAAAGGGCATAGAATACCTGTACGGAACTACCATTGTTGATACCCCAAAGAATTGTAAATATCCAGATACCGGCTATGCTTGTAATGCTGCCACCAATGACAAGAATCCAGGCGGTCAGTGCTGCTGCCAGTCCTACCACGTAGAACAGACGGTGAGCAACCTTGTCGACAAAGAATGAGATGATGAACGTGGTAACGACAACGAAAATCCAACTCACACAGCTCAACATATTGGCCATCTTGTTGCTTAAACCGCCAGCTGTCTCATAGACATGGGGCATAAAGAAACCCATGACGGAAGCAACGAGGTTCCACGTCAGATAGATGGTTGCCAGGAAAATGACCGACTTGACAGCTACGCGGTTTGTGAACAACATCTTGATATTGTCGACGATACCGCTCTTGTCCTTTTCTTTGTTAGCCTCGAATTCTGCACTCTCCTGCAACTGACGTTGGAGGTTCCAAGCCACGAAGGCGACAACGAAGAGTGTGAAGAATACCACACGAGAAGAGAAAGCATTGACAGCCTCCATACTCATGTCGGCACCACCAAAGAAGTGGGCTATAGAAACTACCATACCGTATAGAGGCCCATTAGGATCAACGTCATTTCCTGGTGCGAAAAGCATGCCAAAAAAGAGAATGAGCATAGGTCCGATGCCCCAAGACATCTGAGAGATGCAGATGTTACGACCGCGATTGTTGACTTCACTTGATTCGCTGATGTATGTCCACGAAGCCGGCACGCCGATTCCAACCGAGATGCCAGTGACAAGGAAACCGCAGAGCAGCATGGGGTAGCTGAAAGACAACATGACGATGAGTACACCGAGCATGTAGACCAACAGATTATAGGTGAAGATGAACTTGCGCCCGAATCTGTCAGCCAGAAAGCCACCGATGATGGCACCGATGGCAGCGCCTAAGGCATTAGCACTGAGGGCATTGAGCCATCCGAGGTGCATCTCAGATAGTCCTAAGTAGTTCTGCCACAGGGTAATGCCGCTGGAACCTGCCACGATGGCACCGGCATCAAGATAGTTATTGAGAGACACGGCGAGTGTGCTCTTTAAGCTTCCACTTTTCTTTGCCATATTCTTTATGGAATAAATGGGTTAGCGCTTGCTGGTAACGTCCTTTTCGTATTGCTGGATGGCAGCAATGAATTCTTCACCGACGGGCACGTTGTTCTTCAGGTTGAAGTAATCGAATACAGCACCAAACGGCAGGCTCTTGGCCTCTTCCATCAAAGCGAGACGTTCGAAGTTCTGACCATTGTCCTCATACTCACGCAGTTTCTGCTTCGGCTCGAGCAGGGCCTGGAGGATGCACTTCTGGGTGGCACGGGTACCAACGATATAGGCACCGATTCGGTTGATAGAGGCATCGAAATAGTCGAGACCAACATGGGCACGGTCCAAAGCATCACTACGGACGAGCTCTTTGAAGAGATCCAGTGTCTGATCATTCATGGTGGTCACGTGGTCAGAGTCCCAACGAACGGGACGAGAGACATGCAACATCAGTTCTGGTACATACATAAGCAGTGTGGAAACGAAATCGGAAACATTCTCTGTGGGCTCATAGTGACCAGTGTCGAGGGTGAACATCTGCTTGCGGGTAGCGCAGTAGGCTGTATAGAAATCGTGTGAGCCAACGGTATAGCTCTCCAGACCGATACCAAACAACTTAGCTTCAAAACAGTTCTTCACACCATCGAGCTTTTCTTCCATGATCTCATCGAGTGAGGCAGCAAGAATCTCACGATATTTCTTACGCTGCACAGGCATATCCTTAGAACCGTCGTGTACCCAGATATTCATGATGCAATGGTCGTTCTGAGCCTTACCCATCGCATCGGCTATGCGACGACAACGCTTGGTGTGCTCGATCCAGAAATCACGGATACCCTTGTCTGGATTCGACAGTGTCAGACTTCCGCTCTTCGGATGAGAGAAACTGGTGGAGTTGAAGTCGAGCTTCATGTTGTTTTCCTTGGCCCACTGGATCCAACTCTCAAAATGTTTCACCTCTACCTGATCACGATCAACAAACTGATTGCCGAAGTCTCCATAGATCTCGTGGAGGTTCAGACGGTGATTACCAGCGATGAGGGTCTTAACAAACTCAATGTCTTTACGTACCTCATCTATATTACGGGCACGACCAGGATAGTTACCTGTGGTCTGAATACCTCCTGAGAGTGCATCGTTGCGCTCAAAACCAACAACATCATCGGTCTGCCAGCAATGCAGTGAGATCTGCTGTTTTTGGAGCTGGTCGAGTACTGCATCGGTATCTACGCCGATGGCTGCATAGCGCTCTTTCGCTACGGCATAAGCTTTTTCAATTAGTTCTGTTTTCATAATTCGTTTGTTATGTGATTATTTATTATTTGTAATTCTCAGATATTTGTCGAAGGCCTGATTCCATACAGCCTCGTCTGCTGGTTCGTATTTCACAAGCTCCAGCGAATTGGCAATAATCTGACGCATCTCCCAGATATCATTCACCAGCTTAGCAGCCTTTGCCTGCAACATGATATTGCCGATGGCAGTACCTTCCTGAGGACCTGCCAGAACGGTAGTGCCAGTAGCATTAGCCGTAAATTGGTTCAGATATTTGTTGAGGCTTCCGCCACCGATAATATGAAGCACTTCGAATTTGAAGGGCGCAAACTCCTGCATCCATTGAAATACTTGCTTGTAACGAAGGGCCAGTGAGTCAAAGATACAACGGCAGATTTCTGCAGGTGTTTCTGGCACGGGCTGATCGGTCTTACGACAATATTGCTGGATAGCGTCAATCATAGAGTCTGGGTTGGCAAACTGCGCATCATCAGGGTTGATGATACTGCGGAAGGCCTCTACCTGCATGGCTGAGCCTTGCAGCTCTGGGTGAGAGAGTTGGCGTACTTCCTCAGGCCATTCCTTGCGACAGCGCTCGTAGAGCCACATGCCGCATATGTTCTTCAGGAAACGGGTGGTTCCCTCGATACCGCCTTCATTGGTGAAGTTACGTTCATAACTCAGGTCGTTGATGATGGCATCTTTCGTTTCGATACCCATCAGACTCCAGGTGCCACTGGAGAGATAGGCGAATTTCTCGTCCTTAGCTGGTACGGCTGCTACTGCAGAACCTGTATCATGGCCGGCTACAGCAATCACCGGTATGGGGCCTAAGCCTGTCAGTTTTTGTACCTCATCAGTGAGTAAGCCAATAGTCGTGCCTGGATTCACCATCTTACCAAACATCGAACGCTTCAGTCCTAATGAGGCCAGAAGACGTTCGTCGAGTTCTTTTGTACGGGGATCCAGTAATTGGGAGGTGGAAGCGATGGTGTATTCGCAAACCTCTTTACCTGTAAGCATCCAACTCAAAGCATCTGGCACGAACAAGATCTTTTGTGCATGTTTCAAGGCCGAATTACCCTCGCGTCTCATGGCATGAAGCTGAAAGATTGAATTGAAGTTCATCAGTTGGATGCCTGTGATGTCGTAAACCTCCTTTCTTGAGATGACATTCTTCAGGTAATCGTCCATCGCATCAAATGTAATGGGATCGCGATAGGCACGTGGGTTTCTGAGAATGGCCCCGTCGTCACCAATCATCACAAAATCTACCCCCCAGGTATCAATACCTATAGATGTGATTTCCAGACCACGCTGAGCCACTTCTTTCAGACCACGAATCATCTCAAAGTACAGTGCGTAGATATCCCAATAGAAATGACCGCCTTGTTCTATGAGGTTGTTTGGGAAGCGGGTTACTTCCTCCAGTTGGAACTGTCCTTCATGAATACAGCCTATAATGGTTCTGCCACTCGTAGCACCCAAGTCGACAGCGAAGAAGTATTTTTTCTGATCCATAATTAGTAGAGGTAATTGTAAGCAGTTTGTAATTTGAGATTGCAAAGGTACTAAGAATCTGATGGCTATACCTTTGTTATTTGATTTTTAATCTCGAAATTTTGATAATGGGTTTTGGCACTATCGAATAAATGTTGTACCTTTGCAGCAGATTTCCAAACAATCACTTAAAAGATTAATAAAAGCCATGTCTATTTTGACTATTTTGATTGTCGCCGTTTTCTGTATAGGTTATTTGTGTATAGCCTTGGAAAGCTTGACGAAGATTAACAAGGCAGCTATTGCCTTGCTGATGTGTGTGTTGTGCTGGACACTATTGATGACAGGTCCGGCGATGTATTATCCTTCCGTTGCTGAGGACGATGTGATCCATCATATCGCTGAGGTCATCGAGCATCATTTAGGTGATGCTGCCGGTACGCTCTTTTTCTTGATGGGTGCTATGACCATTGTGGAGATTGTCGACTCCAATGGTGGCTTCAATTTTGTGCGCGACACGATGAAAACCCGTTCAAAACGCAAACTGATGTGGCGAATGGCTTTTATGACCTTCTTCCTCTCGGCCATCCTGGATAATCTAACCACAAGTATTGTGATGATCATGGTGCTTCGAAAACTGGTGCAGAGTCGTGGCGACCGTCTGATATATGCTGCTCTTGTGGTAATCTCTGCTAATTCCGGAGGTGCCTTCTCTCCCATTGGCGACGTTACCACCATCATGTTGTGGATTAAGGGCGTGATTACGACACAGGGTGTCCTCTCAGAGATATTCATACCGTCATTGGTGTCGATGCTGATTCCTGCCTTCATCCTGCAGTATCAGCTGAAGGGTAAGTTCGACAAGGAACAGAATTTGCCAAAGGCTGATGTGAGCCAGTTTACAAAAGCGCAACGCGACATTATCTTCTGGTTGGGCGTAGGTGGCTTGTGTTTTGTACCCATTTTCAAAACGTTGACCCATCTGCCACCGTTCATGGGCATTCTGTTAGTGCTGGGTGTGTTGTGGACCGTCACGGAAATCTTCCATTATAATACTTCCGAAGATGATACGATGGCCAAGCGTGTGAGCGACCTGTTGTCAAAGATAGATCTTTCTACCATTATGTTCTTCTTAGGTATTCTGATGGCTGTTGCTGTATTGCAGGAGATTGGAGTGCTGACGGCTCTCGGGCAAGGTCTGAATGAGGCCTTCGCTGGTAATTATTACCTGATAAATGGTATTATCGGCATGCTGTCGAGTATTGTTGATAATGTACCTCTTGTGGCTGGTTGTATGGGAATGTATCCCGTTGCTGCTGAAGGAGCGATGGCTGTCGACGGTATCTTCTGGCAGCTGTTAGCCTACTGTGCAGGTGTCGGTGGCTCGATGCTGATTATCGGTTCTGCTGCTGGTGTTGTCGTCATGGGGTTGGAGAAGATCACCTTCGGTTGGTACATGAAGAAGATTACCTGGATAGCATTTGCGGGCTATCTGGCTGGAATATTGGTTTATTGGTTGGAGCGTATGCTCTTCTTCTAAACCTGATTGCGGGCCTCGCTCGGTTTGCAACCCATCTTGGCCTTGAATTTGGCAGAGAAATAGTCTGGCGACTCGAAATTGAGTCGGTAGGCTATTTCTTTTATCGTGAGGTCTGTCGTTGACAACAGTTCCTTGGCACGTAACAAACGCAAATCCTGCTGATAGGTGGCAGGCGACAGACCTGTATATTCCTTAAAGAGCTTTCTGAAGTTGCTGTAGCTCACGCCTAAATCTTCTGCAATCTTCTGGATGGTAAGGTCGCTTTCCAGTGATTCACGGATTCTGAGACGGGCTCGATTGATCATATCCACATGTATGTGGTTCTTGTTAAGTTCAATGTTGCGCTCCAGAGAATACATCATTCCAATGAGGTAGTTGACGATGCCTGCCATCAGCTGCTGGGAATAGGCATTCTCTTTCGTAGCTTCATCCAGCGCTCGTTGGTAGAGTGATTCCAGAACAAACGAGTAGCCGACATGATAGATGGGTTTCTCGGGTTTGAGGAAGCCTGCCGTTACACGGTCGTCCATGTTCTTTCCTTTGAATCCTATCCAATGACTCTTCCATCCAGTGCGGGGATTAGGATGATAGCTGTGCCATTCTCCTGGAAAGAGCAGGAACATGTCGCCGGCTTTGATCGTCGTTTCCGGACAATGGGCACTCTGGAAGACACCCTCGCCTTCGGGGTTGTAGAGCAACTGGTATTCGTCAAGCACTCTGCCTTTCTCGGTATTGAAATAATAGCCATCGGCATGTCCCTTTGTGGGATAGTCCTCGTAAGGAGAAATTTCTTCATATCCCACCGTACTGACGGTCAGTCCCCACAGGGCATCACGTTCGTTTGCTAACAGATAACTACATGTCTGCATGGTCATTCATCTTTATTGGGGGGGGTAATATTCCTTGGTGTCCATAGCCAGAAGGTGGAGCCGTGGCCTTCGCCTTCTGAGGTAACACCTATCTTACCACCGCAGCGTTCTGCGATAGCCTTACAGATAGAGAGTCCAAGACCGGTGCCTTGCACAAAGTCGTTGAGCTTGACGAAACGCTCGAACACCGATGCCTGCTTCTCCTTGGGAATACCTGCCCCGGTATCTTCGCAGTAGAAATAGATGCCGCCGTCTTGTTCGCGGTATCCCACCTTGATATATCCCTGATGCGTATACTTCACGGCATTGGTGGTGAAGTTGGTGAGCACCTGCTGGATGCGCCCCTTATCGAGGGTGGCAGGGAAAGTGTCGTAAGGATTGTCCTTGATAAACTCCACACCAGACTCATCGACACGCTGGGCCAGTGTCTGACAGATATCATCGAACACCTGTGCGAAGTCGCATGCCACCGGTTTGATGGCCAGGGCTTGTCCCATGCTCGATGCCTCAAGGATATCATTGATGAGGCGCAGCAGCATGTCGCAGTTGTTACGGATAATGCGGATGAACTCCATCCGTTCTTCCTTAGTGTCCACCATTGGGAGCAGATCACTGAATCCTACGATGGCATTCAGAGGGGTACGGATCTCGTGGGTCATGTTGGCGAGGAACACGCTCTTCAGCTTACCGGAATCCTCGGCGCGGGACGTCTCTTCTTTCAGCTTCTGCTGGATCGATACCAGTTCGGTGATGTCACGGGCAACACCAAAGTAGCCGGTCAGCTCGCCTGTGTTGTTGTAAAAGGGAATGCCGCTGAGGGCATACCAGCTGGGTTCCTGATTGATGGGTGTTTTTTCGAAATAGCGGACGTTTTTGAATTCCTTGCCTTTCATGATGATCTGCAACATGTTGTCTTCAGCACTGTCACGATCTTTTGGATCCAATCCTTCCAAATAGTCTGCGTAGTTATAAGAAGAACCAACTTCGCGAAGCGATTGTGACAGATGGATGATCCTGTCCTCAAGGCTGAATCTCCAGACGTACATCCTGCTCTTTTCCAGCAGATATTGCAACTGGTCTTCGTAGGTGTTGGCTGCATCGCTGATCCTGCGCATCTCGGTATCGTGTTTCCGTTGTTCGAGGTAGAGAAGCCGCTCATTGGTCACGTCTCGTGCCGTAACGATATAATAGATGATGCTTCCCTCGTCGACCACCGGGTAGATGCGGAACTCAATATAGCTGTCGATGCCTGCCTGTGGAATCACCAGATGCTGGCATACATAGAAATTCTCATGACTCTCAGGCAAGAAGTCGCCTGTCAGGATCGGCATGTCTTCCAGACGCATCTCACGGTACATCTTATCACCTAGCACATCGATGCCACTTAACTTGAGCATCTGGTCGTTGGCGTCGATGAAATGCTGGTCGCCATCGTAGAACGACATGGGGAAAAGGCAGGTCTTGAAGATCTTGATATACCGTTCGCTGGTCTCTCTGGTGTGGCGCTCATCCATGATCTCGCGCGTCACGTCTTTCACCGAGTTCACGATATAGCGGGGCTTGCCTCTCTCCATCTCTAAAATAGAATTTCCATGCAGGTAGCGCCATACCGGCTTCTCAGGCGTGCCTGCGTTCCACTTATTTTTCAGTTCGGCACTCTTCAGCTCGCCTCTTATGATCTCCTGCATGGTTTCCCAGAACTCTTGACGCTGCTCAGGAGCGATGCGCTCGATGAACTCATCCGACGTCAGTCCTTCCGGCGGCAGCAGATTGCCGTACACATTATGGGCACGATGGGTGGTCAGATCGTGCTCTATCACGTAATAGTTGCCCATGCTCAGCGCCTGCGTCATCATGTTGTTGATCTCTCTGCTCTTGTAGATGGCTTTCTGCACACGGATACGGATCAGACGGCTCAGCAGGAATGAGATCAGACCCACGATGATGGCACCCACGATGATGAAGATCGGAAGCGTCGATGTGTTGTTATGCTCTCGTTCCGGGTGAAACCACTTGTCGGAGATAGGCTCCAGTTGTCCCGCCTGTTCCAGTCGGGCATACTCATCGTCGATGGCATCGATCAGGTCTTTGTCATAGCCTATCAGGCGCAGTTCGCCCGGTGGAATGTCGGTCAAGTCGGTCACCAGGTCGTTCAGACTAAACTCCTTGATCTTCCTCTGGATGGGTATCTCTCCCCAGAGGAAATAGTCGAACTTGCCGCGGGACACACCTGCCAGCGCCTCTTTGGGCGAATGGTATTCTATAATGAATGAAGGATTAGGATTCATCATCAGGATCCGGATGGGCGCATAGTCGTTCGCCTTCATGATGACCGTATCCTTCTTTCCCAGTTGACTGATCTTCGTCAGAGGTTTTTCTTCTGGACGTCTGACGGAGACAATTCGGTAGAAGTGGAGCAGATTGCGGGTCATCACATAGGGCTTCTTCATATAGTTGAACGAGAGCGCGAAGATGAGGTCGGCCTGCCGGTGCTCAAAGGTTTCTGTGGCCATATACCATTCCTGCATCACATAGCGGTGAGGAATCTTCAGACGGTCGAGGATGATATTGAGCACCTCGATGTTATAGCCGTCGGGCTCGCCATTGTCGTTGCTGAACTCGTAAGGCGGAAACTCCCAGTCGCTCACAATCACGAGCGGATGCTCCTCCGTATATCTATGTGTCTTCTGGGCTGTTGCCGTCAGCAGCATGCCGCAAAGCATCAAGAGCATCACGGCCATCCTCTGTCTATATAGATGATCAGATCCTTTATTCATCTTTCAA
>Ga0247611_10005876_pt1 | contig 15955 bp, 8 predicted proteins | sample 177DNAGHGhighgp2_FD_192422 | JGI IMG/M metagenome (GOLD analysis project Ga0247611, IMG submission 192422) | Sheep rumen microbial communities from Palmerston North, Manawatu-Wanganui, New Zealand - 1770 DNA GHGhigh gp2 | ecosystem: Host-associated > Mammals > Digestive system > Stomach > Rumen ...
GTTAAAGTAGATGTTACACCGAAGAGCCCATTCGATAAATATGCTCAAGAATTATCACTTGAAAATATGTTAAAGGCTGGATATTTTAGCCAACAAAGATTAAGCGAGTTGGAAGTATATACTGACTTATTAGATGATGATAGTTCAATGCCTAAGCAGAAACTTCAAGAAGGCATAAAGAAGATGAAAGAAATACAAAGCAGAATAGCTGAAGTGCAAACAGAAGCTCAGGAATTACAAATGAGAGCCAATAGATATTTAGGAAGTCAAGCAGATATTGCTGGTATAGGGCAAATGGGAAGTAATATGATTAATCAAGCATTGCAAGTATAGCAGTGCTTTTTAATAGTCCAAGCATTGAAAGACTCTAAAAGAATATGGAAAGTGAAGTCAAACACTTGCAAAAATAGGAGGAAATAATGAACGAAGAAGAATTAGTTCAAACAGAACCTGTTGATGAATCAACTGAAAACACTGGTGCTCAAACAGTAGAAGAATTTGGGGAAGGTATAGAATTAACTGATACCGCTTCTAGTGAAGAAAAAAAAGAAGTTAAACAATATACTGATGAAGAAATCGATAAATTAGTAAATGATAGAGTAAACGATATTCTACCAGCTAAGATAGAAAGAGAAAAGAGAAAGCTTGAAAAGGCTTATAATGAGAGGCTTTCTAAATACGAAGAAACTGAAAGTATATTAAGTGCTGGTCTTGGTACTAAGGATATTGCCGAATCAAATAAAAAGATGAGGGAATTTTATGAGGAACAAGGAATTAATATACCAGCATATAAGAAGCCTAGTCATTCTGAAGAAGATGAAAGAGCTCTAGGGGAACTAGATGCTAAAAAAGTAATCTCACTAGGTTTTGAGGAGATGCAAGAAGAAGCTAATAGACTTGCTGATATTGGAAATGACAAAATGTCTCCAAGAGAGAAAGTTATGTTTACTACTCTTGCAGCAGAGCTAACTAGACAAAAACAAGTTAAGGAATTAGCTCAAATAGGAGTAAAAGAGGATTTACTAAAAGATGATGAATTTAAATCATTTGCTAGTCAGTTCGATTATAAAACTCCAATTAAAAAAGTGTATGAATACTATACACAATTGAAACCTAAAAAACAGGTTGAAAAATTGGGAAGTATGAAAAATGGTCAGCCAAGCAAGGTAAAAGACCACTATACTGAAGAAGAAATTGCGGCATTATCTGATGATGATTTAAATGATCCACAAGTTTGGGCAGCAGTAAGAAGGTCAATGACAGGACAATAGAATACTTCCTAAAAGAAAGGAAGGATTAAAATGGCTGTAGCAAATACAGTAACAAATTTCCAACAAACAATTTGGTCAAAATCAATCTTAAGAAGTCTTGAAAAAATCACTTCATTAAGAAATCACTGCGATTTTCAATACGAAAAAGATTCAAAAAATGCGAAAGAAGTAAAAATATTATCAGTAAATAGACCTACTATCAGAACTTATGTTCCAGGTACAGCTTTAACAAGAGAAAGTGCTAGTGATAGTTCTCAACTATTACAACTTAACCAATACAGATACTTTAATTTCGAAGTTGAAGATATTGTTAAAGCACAATCAGTTCCAGGATTAATGGAAGCATTAACTGATGAAGCAGGAAAAGGATTAGCTCTAGAGGGAGATAAATATGTAGCTTCTATAATTGAAGCAGGAGTTGAAGATGGAACTGCACCACTTCCACAAAGTGCAAGTGTAATTACATTAACAACTGCAAATGCTATGTCAAGTGTAGAAGATGGATTTGCAACATTATATGGCAATGATTGTAAAGTTTCTGATATGTTCTACTTAGAACTTGCTCCAAAAGTATTTACTATTTATAGACAAAGCTTAACAGAGCTTTCTACTAATAACCCTGAAATTCTTAAGAAAGGTGCTGTTGGTAAAATCAATAATGCTTATGTATGTATTGAAAACTGCTTACCTACAGGTATAACTGGTTCAGGTTCAACTGATAATGTTTACTATAATGTTCTTAGAACAAGTAAGGCAATTGCTTTCGCAGAGCAAATTGAAAAGGTAGAACACTATAGACCTGAAGATGCTTTCACAGATGCAGTAAAAGGTTTATATGTATTCGGTGCTAAAATCGTAAGACCAAAAGAAATCTATGTAATGAAAACTGCTATGTAGTTGACTAATTGAATTGGGAATATAGGGGCATACAAGCCCCTTTTATCGTGGGAACAGTATAGAAGTGGTGCAACTCCACTTCCTGCGACTAACAGGAGGAATATAATGAATAACGAGTTATTTACAATCAAACCAAGTTTAAAACAATATTACGGTAGAACAATTACAAAAGAAACTAGTTTTGATGAAAAAACAGATAATGGTGAAGTGCATCAAACTCTAAAGGATTTGGTGCTAACAACAGAAATAAAAAAAACTAGTGAATATAGTGGAGTTAAGAGTACTGAAGAAAGTAAATTAGTTCAAGAACTACCAGAAGGTGTTATTCTTCTATGGTCAGAACAAGAAGGGTATATAATACCTAATGTTCCAGTATATAAACTAAAAGACTTGGAAGAGGAAATAAAGCAGGTAAAAGAAATATACAAAGATAATACCGATATTAATCCATAATGGGAGGTGTAAAAATGACACTAAAAGAAATGAAAACCGAAGTTTTAAAATTAATCGAAGAAATAAATCCAGAAAGCGAATATCTAACAGATGATCCTGATATAGCTGCTAAAATAAATGAAGTTATTAATCTTATACAAAATGAACTTGCCAGAATAAAGAAAATACCTGTAAGAGATGAGATGGAAGTGTCGGCTGGAGATGAAGTTGATTTTTCTGACATAGATAAGAATATGTTCCAATTAAATATTGTAAGAGGTGTTAAAAACGATATTATAGGAGATACAATCATATTCAATGAAGATGGTACTGCTTCTATATTTTACTTTAAATATCCTAAACAGATAACAAGTAGTACTGATGAAGATACATATAAGTTTGAATTATCAAATGATGTATTAGGGATTATGCCTTATGGAGTGGCTGGCGACTTATTGAAATCAGATATATCAGCTCAATATGGCCAAATATATTCTAATAGATACGAGCAAATGTTACAGAGACTTGATCCAAGATATCATACTGGAAGCTTATACATTGATGGTGGTGATGTAGATGAGTTCATATAGTAGTGCGAGAGGTGTTCCAAGTGGTAATCTTGTTACTAGAAAGGTAGATAGCTTTGCTGGAGTTGATTTTAGTAATACTGATACAAACTTAGCTAGAAGTCCAGATAGTTTAAATATGTGGAAAAATTATAAGAATAATAAAGCTGGTATAGAGACAAGACCTGATATGGAATTAGTAGACACATACGATAATACCATATTTGGTCTCTTTTTTTATGATGTGGGAAATACCACACATAGAATAGTACACTGTGGAACAAAACTTTATGATGGAAGCACAGTAATATTTACTGGCATGAATCTAGTTAATAGCCAAGCATTTATCTTTGATAACATCTTTTATATTAAAGATGGTTTAAATTATCTAGAATATAATGGAACGACTATTCATGAGGTGGTTGGAACAGTGCCAACAACAAGCATAGGTGATGCAGAAGGCAGTGGAATGACTTACCAAGATGTAAACTTATTAACACCATTAAGAAAGAATTTAAGAATTGGTGATGGAGAAACAACTGTATTTCAATTAGATACAGAAAACATAGATAGTGATTATACGGTTACCGCTGTAATAGATGGTGTAACTAAGGTTCAAGGAGTGGACTTTTCAGTCAACGCAGTAAAAGGAACATTAACATTTAATGTGGCACCACCAGCACCATTAACAGATGGACAACACAATGTAGAAATACTATTTAGTAAAACTGTGCAAGGATATAGAGATAGAATTAATAAATGTACATTGCTTACGGTGTTTGATAATCGTGTTTTCTTTAGCGGAAATCAAGATTATCCAAATGCTGTTTTTCATAGTTCTGTCGAAGATCCAAGATATGTATCCGATTTGGATTATTATAATGAAGGTACTGATTTGGCACCAGTAAAAGCACTAGTGCCCGGAAATAATGCTTTGTGGGTATTTAAAGCTCCATCACAGGCTAATACTACAGTATTCTATCATAATCCTGTAATAGATAGTACTTATGGCAAAATATATCCAAGTACACATTCTAGTATAAGTACAGGCTGTGTAGCTACCGGTATTAATTTTAATGATGATATTGTTTTCTTTTCAGATAGAGGAATGGAAGCAATAAGCGGTGATATAACAACCGAACAAGTGCTTTCACATAGGTCTAGCATGGTAGATGGATTACTTTTAAAAGAAACGAATTATAAGAAAATGCTTCTAGAAGAATGGGAAGGCTATTTACTTGTAATAATAGATAATAAAGTATATCTAGCAGATAGTAGGCAAAGATATAGAGATGTATATGTTGAATATGAATGGTATTACTGGCAACTGCCAAAAAATATTACTTGTGCTTCAGTAAAAAATGGGGTTCTTTATTTGTGCGGTGATGGTAAAGTTTATAGTTTAACAAAAACAACTGGAGAAATAAATTCATATTGGACAACTAAACACGATGATTTTAAATATCCAGAATATCAAAAAACTACTAATAAAAGAGGTGGAACAGCAGAAGTTTTCGGAACTTCTGTTAAAGTTTCAGTAAAGATAGATAATAAAGAGTTTGCAGATATAGGAACCTATCAAAATGTTAAGGGTTATATAGTTTATAGAATTAAAAAGAAAAAATGGAAGAGGCTACAGATGAAATTTAGTTCAACTGTTCCATTTGGATTAAACTCATATACTCTTGAAAGTTTTGTGGGCGGTTATGTAAAGCGATAGGAAGGTGAAGAAATGGCAAATTTTACAGTTAATTATGATGATGAAAGATTTACTAATGTAGAAAATGAAAGACAAAGCCAATTAGACCAATATAACCAAGTTTATGATAACTTAATTAATGAAAGAAATCAGTTTACTCAACAGCAACAAGATTATGTTAATAATTGGCAAGCAACCCAAGAGCAAATAGCAAGGGATAATTTGAATCATCAAATAGAATTATATAATCAGCAAAAAGAAAAAGCGGAGAAAGATTATCAAAAAGAAGCAAGGGCAAGTTATGCTGATTATCAAAAAGAAGTTGATAGGTATGGAGTATCTAGAGAAAATGTAGTAGCAAATGGATTATCTAATAGCGGTTATGCAGAGAGTTCAAAAGTAGACATGTATAATGCTTATCAAAACAGATTAGCAAGAGCAAGAGAAAGCTTAAATGATATTAAATTGGAGTTTGATAATGCTATAAAAGAGGCGACACTTCAAAATAATGCCACACTAGCAGAAAATGCTTTAGCAGCACTAAAGCAAAAGTTAGATATAGCATTAGAGGGATTTAATTATAAAGATGCACAAACTCAAAATAAACTTAATTGGCAATATAACATTAATAATAATTACTATGATCGCTATAAAGATGTTGAGGCTCAAATCAATTATGAAAATCAACAAGCAGAAGCTGCAAGACAATATAATGAGCAGCAAGCATACAAAGAAGAACAAGCAAGACTTGCACAGCAACAGTGGGAAAAAGAATATGCTTTACAGCAAGCTCGATTCGAACACGAAAAGCAACAAGATGCTATAGCAAATGCACAGAAATGGACTAGTATAAATAATAGTTATAGCAGTGGAGGCAGTGGAAGTGGCAGCGGTGGTTCTGGCGGTTATTCTCTAACTGATGGTAGTGGAGCTGGCAATGGTGGCTCAGAACTTACCGACAATAGTGGCAACGGAGGCTCTGGAAGCAATTCTTCTGCTAATGGTGGTTCATATGCTAGTATAGCTAATAGCGAAGGCTGGACAAAAACACCAATATGTATGTCAGAAAGTAATACAACAGCATCTGCTAAGAAATATGGAACATACAGTAATGGCTATCAGCCAAAAGGAATACTTGGCTATGGCAAACTTACAAAATCTGGTTATACATGCACTGTTAATGGAAAAGAACAAAATATTTGGTTGACAAATGGTGATGGAAAAACTAGAGCATGGTATTGGGATGGAAATTTGAGAGCTTATGTTGGCGTAAGTTGGTAAAAGGAGGTGTTTTGAATGAGTAAAAATCTTTTCTCTGTAAATAATGGGAAAATAACATCAAACGATCTCCCTATTTCGGATAATAAGAAAAGTACTAAAAAAACAGATTCTAATTATTATAAAAGAATATATAATGATGAGTTGGCGAAACAAAAACAGATAAGAAATCAAATTGATTCAGATTTTTATAATCAAGGAGTTCAAACTAATACGGGGTATTTTTCAACTCAAAGAAATATTTTGCCAACCCAACAACAAACGGAAATAACAAGAAATAAGAAATTTGAAGTATATAATAACCCTCTCCAAAAAAATAAGGAAATTGAAAATGTATTTCAAACGATAAAAAAGAGTGATGAATATAAAGCAAAACAAAAGGAATTGACAGAACAATCTAATAAGGTTGGTTATGCAAAATATGATTATGATAAATCAGTTGTTGATAACGATAAAATTGGTTGGTTTGATAAAACACTGGGAACAGTAGTCGGAGGTGCTAAAAGCATCTTCGATATTTCTGGTGGCTTGGTTAATGAAAATGGGAATACATACTATTTACCAAATCAAACAGAGTTGAAACAAGAGAAGACACAAAAAAGCTATGACACTAAAATAGGAAAACTACTTGGTAGTGCTGGCTATGAAATGGGTAAAATCGGTGCTTCAACATTAATGAATCAAGTTCTTCCTGGAACCGGTACTGGTCTATATTGGAGTAAAATGTTTATAGATGGAACCAATAGTGCTATGCAAGAAGGATATGATAGTGGTAGTGCTATTGCATACGGTGCTGTTAATACTGGTTTTGAATATCTTACTGGTAAATTATTAGGTAGTGCTACTAAAGGCTTAACTGGTGGAAAAAGTAGTGGTTATGAAGAATTACTTAATAAAGTTTTTAATAAGATTCTTAACAAACCTAAACTTGCTAATGTTCTTGCAAATGCAGGCAGTGAGGCAACAGAAGAATTTATTCAGGAATACTTAGATAATTTGTCTAAAATAGCAATATTAAAAAAGTCTAAAAATATCAAAGATTATACATCCGTTTTCACAAATAAAGATGTTCTTAGTGATGCTATTTATTCAGCATTAGTCGGAGCCATCACTGGTGGTACAATAGGTACTCTAACAGGTGAAGATACAAATGTGGATAATGAGAATGTATATGAAATATTAACTTCTGAACTTGAAGATACAAAAAAAGATACCGATGATAAAGAAACAATTAATGCAATTGATAATTTGATACAAAGCATTAATGATGCAAAAAATGGTAATATTAACATCAATGATAGTCAGGCATCAGAATTAGAAAGTTTGATTACTGAATATGAGGAATATGAAGAGTTAAAAAATCAAAATAAAATAACTCAAGAGCAAGAACAAAGAATGATAGAATTGCAACAACAAATTACACAGTTGCAAAGTCAAATTTCAGAGAATAATGCTAATCAAAATAATAATCCAACAAGGATTCCAACAGTAAATGATATTGTTAATAGAGAAGCAACGCAGAAAGGAAATAATCCTATTTTGCCTGTAGGAGAAAATATTAATGGTAATGTAGTAGCAGATAATTCTACAAATTTGCCAATAGGAGATTCAATAAAGGCTAGTTTCAATAGCGAAATATTACCTACAAGGGAATTAACTTTCTTAGAAAGTGCTAAAGCAAACGGAATAAATCCAGATTTGAAACCAATTCAAGATATTGACAGAATGTTCAAATTAAGAGGTATCAAGGCAAGCTTTAGTCCACTTAATACAACACAGTATGGTTTATATAAAACTTCGACAGATATTGATGGTAATAGGATTAGACAAGTTGTCCTTAATCCAGTAGCAGGTAATAAACAATTAATACAAGAAACAGCAGTACATGAATTATATCATGATCTATTTAGTGGCAGAAATGCAACAGATATGAATAAGTTAATTCGTACATTCAACGAAAGATATGATGATTTTGCGAAAGCAAGGCAAGCTTTAGCTGATGCCTATGCTAGAGTATATCCAGAAATGGATAGAAATAGTGCTGAGTTCAATGCTATAATCGATGAAGAAGTAGCTGCAAATATTTTAGCTCGGAAATTAGGAAATCAAGAATATATTAATAGATTGGTTCATGAAGAGCCTTCACTTGCAAGAAGAATATACAATTTCGTTATAGACAAACTAAATAAGCTAAATGGATTGGTAGGATATAAAAACGAAAGATTATTCTGGGAAGATATTAAAAACAAATTTGATAAGGCATATAGAGAAGAGTATAAACGAGCTAATAATATGTCTGATACGAGATTTAGTATTCAAACCGATGAAGCGGGAAATAAATATGTAGAAATAGATACTGACCAGGATATATTTGAAGGCATAAATCCGAAAGATTATAACAAAATAGCAAAGATGTATATTAACGATTATTTAAAAGGGGAAACGACACTTGCACAAAATGACAAGGTAATAATTGATAGCAAATCAGCTAATAAATATACAAATCCAGGAAAGAAAGTTCCAAATTTCCAAGAAAAGATGCGATTAACTCCGGAATTAAAGAATGTATTGGAAATTGCTAAAAAAGATAGTGAAAAAGCACCAACAAAACCAAATTCAAAATATCCAAAGTGGGAATATTACGATTTTGATTTTAAATTAGGTGGTGTAGGTTTTAATGGAACTGTAAATATTGGTATTGATTCAAATGGTAACAAACATTTTTACGAAGTAAGCAACATAAAAAGAACCAGCGGTATATCGGAAACTAGTCCGAATCGACCTACTGGTTCATCGGCAAATAATATACCACAAAATGACAATAATGTCAAATCTGATATATCTACTGAATATTCTATTCAAGAAAATCAAAATAATACACCAGAACTAGATAATAGTTCTTTTTCTTCTGCTAAAAAAGATTATAGGGGTAGCCATCAAATAGAAAATGCTAATAAAATCACTGATTTAGATTTAAACGAGATAAAGGAAAAAGTAATTGAAGCAAATGGTGGTTTATCAAAACAAGATTATAGTGATTTAAGCAAATTAAAGAAAATACTTAATTCTCCAAACGAAATGGTCAAAATATATAGAGCTTCTCCCATCAATGAATTAAATGATGGCGATTGGGTAACTACAGATAAATCATATGCAAAAAATGTAGCAGAGCAAAATGGTGGAAAGGTTTATGAATATGAAGTAAAAGCAGACCAATTATTTTATCCAGATGATGTGAAATCTCTTCCTTCATTGCATAGACTATCTAGTTTTCGATATAATGATTCGGTATCAAATTCATCAGAAATTCAAGGCATGAATGTAACTAAATCACAAGTAGAAGATGCGGTATATGAAAAGTTTGATGAGATGTCAAGCGAATATGGCTTTGATGTTGATGAAATAATGGGAGTATATCTTCATGGAAGTAGATTAAGAGGAACAGCTAATCCAGATAGTGATTTAGATGCAGTAGTATTCTATATTGGTAATGAATCTGAAGATTATATATTCAATACAATTAACGATGATAATAATCAACTTGTAATTGATGGCGTAAAAGTGGATATAAATCCAGTAAGCATTGATAGTTTGTCAGAGATGGATGAATATATTGAAAGATCAGAAGAATACGATAAGGAAGTTATTAATAGGCAATCAAACAGCGATGACACAAGGTATTCCCAAGAAACAGCGGAGTTTGACAAATACATTGATAAACATTTTCAAACAGATAATCAAGGCAGAAAATTATCTAAAAATCAGCAAAGATATTTCAAAAATAGTAAAGCAAGAGATGAAAATGGAAACTTAGTAACTGTATATCACACAATGACAAATGAAGATTATCAATTTAATGAGTTTAATCCAGTAGGCACTGAATATTACAGATTTGGAGACCAAGTGGTTAATTATTATACTGATTCAAAAGATATGTCTGGTAGTTATGCAGGCCAAAAATATAAAATGGCCGATACAAAAGTTCCAAAGACAATAGAAGAAGTCAAAAAAATGATAATTGATCATAATAATAGTCTTAATCCAAAAGAAGAGTATGATTACAGAGCAGAATTAATAAAAGAAGATGGAACATATAAATTAAAATTATCTAATCAAAATGGTGACATACTTACTAAAAGAAAATATGAAAATAAATTAGATTTATTTAAAAACATAAAAGAAGATTTAGCTAATAATAGAACTGTTAGAAATAAAAATGGTATGGCTCTTTCTAGAAAAGCAAATTTTCAATATGAAGGATATGTTAATATAACAAACCCTTATATCGTAGATGCAGAAAAAAGAAATTGGAATCAAGTTGTTTCACAATCTAATGATTTTATTGATGAATTAGATGAAAGAGTACCAGAAGATATAAAAAATAATTTAACAAGATTATATAGACAAAGTGAAGAAAAGAGTGCTGATTTACGAGCAAAATATAACATATTGGAAAGGTTTGTAAAAGGAACTGATGAATATTTAAAGACAAATAAGAATACCGCTCCTATGAAAAAAGTGCTAGATAGGCTAGGCACAGATAGAGTAAATTTAATAGTTAGTGGAAACGATGCGGGTTTGGGAGTAGATACTTACTATGGTTTGGCAGAAGTTCTACAAGAATATAAGGTAATTGGAAAAGAAACAGCAAAAATTATTATAGATGACTTTAAAATACCAGATGAAGTAAAAAAGTGGCTAAATACTAATTATAATAAAAAGCTTGAAACAAAAGATTTATATCCCGAAGTAAATTTGGTAGAAAAAGTATTAGAGAAAAAATCAGTAAGCCTAAAAGAGTTGTATGAAAAAAGTAATGCAGCTTATGAAGAGTTTGACAAGTATCGCATGCCAGAAAGTTATTTTCTAGAACAAATATCTTCAGAAAATAGTAGTTATTTAGATAACGATTTAGAAGATATGTTTGAAACTAGAGCCGAAATATATGGTGCAGAAGTAGTTGGCAATGAAATAGCACAAGCGGCTAGTGTAGGGTTCAGTAAACCAGAAATGATAAGGCTATGGGGCACTTCAAAAACAACTAATGATGTGGTAAAAGAAATTATAGCATCAAATAAAGATGGCAATACTGATTATGATGGAGTAATAATCAAAAATGTATATGATTATGGTGGAAAAAGTGCGATAGGAACAAAGGCAAACAATTTATATGTAACATTTAATTCTAATCAGTTTAAGGCAGTAGATAACTTGAATCCTACTGAAGATGCCGATATAAGATATTCGCAAGAAAACAGCAGGTGGGAAAGATATTTAGATAAACATTATAAGAGAGAAGGAACTGGTCAGACAATAAACGAAGTAAAACTTCCTATAGGTGATACTGTTAAAGCAAGTATTGATATGCCTAACCAAGAAGAACCAGAAGAAAGTGAAAGAATTCCAATAGAAAAAAGCAAATTGAAAAAGGTTATGAATCCTAATGAAATATCAAAACTAACTCTAGAAGATGCCAATACTACACCAATACTGCCAACTAGAAAAGTTGAAACAGGAAAAGGTGAAAGTAAATTTGCTAGTAATATTGAAAAGAAAACAAACATGTTATCTGATTCAAGCAAAAGTTCAATTCTTTCATCTAAAGAGGTTAATTACTACAAACAGGTTGCAAATGAGGAAAGTCTAGAAAAAGCATTTGACAGAATAAACGATGGCGGTCAAAGTGAAACATTTAATTGGTTAAAGAAAGATAGTTCTAATGCAACTAGTGTTGATGTGGCAGAAGGATGGATATTACTAAAACAATATCAAGATGCTGCTCAGAAGGAAACAGATACTATTAAAAAAGATGAATTAAATAGATCAATGGTAGAAGTTGCTAAAAAAATGAGAGAGATAGGAACTAAAGCAGGTCAAACTGTTCAAGCCTTTAATATATTAAATAGATTAACTCCAGAAGGTATGGTATATTATGCTCAATCTGAATTATCAGAAGCATATGACAAGATGGTTAAAAACAAAACTAGGGAATGGATAGATGAAAACAGAGAAAAATTTGTATTAACGCCAGAAGAAACACAATTTATTATGGACAATATGGAAGAAATTCGAGATATGGATGATGGCTATGATAAGAGAGTAAAACTTGCTGAAATCCAAAAACTAATGACTGATAAATTGCCACCTGAAAAAGGTGCTAAAGTAAAATCTTGGATGAGAATATCAATGCTATTTAATCCCAAGACACAGGTAAGAAATGTTGCTGGTAATGCTTTTATAGCTCCTATAAATTACTTTGGCGATATGTTCTCAAGTTATGCGGATAAGATTATTGCTAAAAAGACAGGAGTTAGAACTACTGGAAATATGAATGTTAAAGCCATATTAAAAGGTTTGAAGCAAGGTGCTTATGAAGCAACAAATGATTATAGAAAAGGCATCAATACCAAAGACATGGAAGGCAATAGGTTTGAAATAAGTGAAGGAAAATCATTTAGCGATAAAAATGCAATAGGTAGAGCACTAAACAGAACAGAATCACTTCTTAATTATGTTATGGATGTAGGTGATAGAGTGTTCAGCCAAGCATCATTTGAAAATTCATTGCAGAATCAAATGGTACTTAATAATACAACAGAGATAACACAAGATATGATAGATATTGCAAGAGCAGAATCGCTTCAAAGAACTTGGAATGATAATAATGCTTATACATCATTTGTTTTAAATGTTAGAAAAGGTTTAAATAAGTTGAATATTAATGGCTATGGATTAGGAGATATTCTTATTCCATTTGCCAAAACACCAGCAAACCTAACTAAGGCAATAGTTGATTATTCGCCTTTAGGTTTGGTAAAAGCAATTAGTGAAGGTAATACTTTAAAAAGATCATTAACTAATGGCCAATATACATCACAAATGCAGCATAAATTCGTTCAGGACTTAGGAAAAGCAACTGCTGGTACAATGTTATATATTCTTGGTTATGCACTCGCTAAAGCCAAAATAACCAGCGGAAAAAGCGATGATGACAAGGATGTGGCAAACTTCTTAAAGAATACCTTAGGAATAAGTTCTTATTCAATAAAGATAGGAAATAAATCATTTACATATGATTGGGCTCAACCATTAGCTGCTCCATTATCAATAATGTCTAATATAGCTACTTCAAATAATAAAGGTCAGGCATTAATGGAAGGAATAGTTGGTTCATTAGATACAGCTGGTGCTATTTTACTAGAGCAATCTTTCTTGCAAAGCATTAACGATGTTTTAACGGATAACGAAGGTTTTGTATCTGGATTAGTTAATTCCATTTTAGATTTGCCAGCTAGAGCAGTACCTACATTTTCAAAGCAAATTGCTGATATGATAGATGGAACACAAAGAACTTCATTTGAATACGATAAACCTCTAGAAACAGCAGTGAATAAGATAAAAGCTAAAATACCATTTGTTAGTAGGACACTAGCACCTGTTGTTGATACGATGGGTAGAGATATACAAAAATATGGTGGTAAAAACAACATATTTAATGTATTCTTGAATCCGGCTAATGTTAACACAGAAAATGTAAGCAATAGTGCTAAAGAGATATATAGATTATATAAATCTACTGGTGAAACGGATATAATGCCAAGAGTAGCACCATACTATGTAAATTCGAATGGTGAGAAAATATCTATGACTTCAGATCAAAGAGCAAAATATCAAAAAGTATCTGGAAACATTATTGAAAAGAGCATCAAAGAATTATTAACTGATAGCAAATATAAAAATATGAATGACACTGAAAAAGCTGATATTATCAACAAAATAGTAAGTTATTCTTATAACAAAGCAAAAGAAGAAGTATTAAATGTACCAATGAGCGATGCTTACAATAAGGTAAACATGTACACCAAAGATAATGGTACTGTTGCTGATTATTACCTAAATAAAGAGGAAATAGATTATTCGTATAAAAGCCCAGATAAATACAAGTTGATCACTCAAATAACTGACTATGATAAATATTTAAATTATCAGAATAAAATAGATGAGGTGAAAAAGACCTATACAAACACTAGCCAAAGAAAAAATGCAGTAATAAATTATGTTAATTCTCTTGAACTGTCTATTCCACAGAAAGCAATGCTTATAAAAATGAATTATTCTTCATTTGATTCTTATAATAGTCAAATTATAGATTACATTAATAGTCAAAAATTATCTGTTGATGAGAAGAGTCAGATATTAACTAAGTTAGGCTTTAAAGTTAAAGATGGGAGAGTGTATTAATTATGATAAGACAGGACATGAATGGAGTTAGGACCGCCCAAGACCTCGAAAGAAAATATAATTTAACTCTCATAGATGATTTGAAAGAAAATTATGAACTCCAAAAGAAAGATTTAAAAAAGGTAGAAAACGAATTAAATAACTTTGTAGTAGCAACAACACAAAATCTAGAAGAAATACAAAACCAAGTAGATGGAAATATAACTACTTGGTTTTCTTCTGGAGTTCCAACACTAAATAACTTTCCAGCATCAAGTTGGGAAACTACTACTGATAAAAATAATCACTTGGGAGATTTATATTACAACAAAGATACAGGATATGGTTATAGATTTTCGTTAGAAAATAATGTTTATTCATGGATTTCAATTAAAGATACCGATGTTACACAAGCACTTGCTTTAGCGAATGCAGCTCAAGATACAGCTGATAGCAAAAGAAGAGTATTCGTTTCACAACCTAGTCCACCATATGATGTTGGCGATTTATGGATTAATAATCAAGAATTATATCGTTGTCAAACCACAAAAGACGAAGAACAAACATATGAAGCAAACGATTGGATTAAAGCGACTAAGTATACCGATGATACAGTTGCAAATCAAGTTGGTGCTAACTTAACGATATTAAGTGGAACTGTTACCGAAATTCGTGATGATGTTGATGAGTTAAGTACAACAATGACTAATACAACAACATTGGTAAACGAGCAAGGCGAAACAATCGGCGTGCTTCAACAGCAACAATCACAGACAACTCAGACAGTTAATGAAATATCTTCTACAGTTAGTTCTGTATCCACAAGGCAAAATAACGACTATCAAGAATTACTAACTAAGTTCGATAATTATATGCCTACATCTGACTTTGTAGACTTAGAAAATAGTGTAAGGCAACTACAAACAGATACTTATACCAAAACAGAAATAAATACAAAATTAACTGATGGTAGTGTAACTATGGTTAGTACTACATCAGGAACATTTGATGAAAACGGCTTAACAATAGAAAAGACTAATGCTAAAACCAAAGGTCAATTCAATGAAGTTGGTGTGAAGGTAATGGATGCAACTGGTAGTAGTGAAGAAGAACTATTATTTGCTGGTTACGATGAAACATTAAATGAAAGTGTAGTAAGAACAAAGAATATAAATGTTACCAAATATCTATCAATTGGAGCTAAGTCTAGAATTGAAGATTATGAAGATGGTACAGGAATATTTTATGTAGGTTAAGGAGGTAGAACATGGCAAGTGGAAGTTTTAATTTAACAAGAACTGGTTCAACAAGCCAGTATATAACATTTAAAGTAAATTGGAGTTCAAGCAGTAATGGACCTTCGGCAAATTCTTCAACAGTATATGTTGATGTAATTGCTACTAAATCATCTTCTTCAACAAGCGACACTTGGGGTAGTTATAATGTATCTTCAATAGTTAATAATGAAACCAAAAGCTGTGGTGATACAAGCTTTAGAATACATCCTGGTAGTTCATTAACATTGTATTCTACAAATTATACTGTTCCTCATAATGATAATGGTACTAAATCTACAACGATTAGTGTAAATG
>Ga0247611_10005878_pt1 | contig 15952 bp, 17 predicted proteins | sample 177DNAGHGhighgp2_FD_192422 | JGI IMG/M metagenome (GOLD analysis project Ga0247611, IMG submission 192422) | Sheep rumen microbial communities from Palmerston North, Manawatu-Wanganui, New Zealand - 1770 DNA GHGhigh gp2 | ecosystem: Host-associated > Mammals > Digestive system > Stomach > Rumen...
TAATTCTTGATACATTATTTCTGTAATCGCATACGATTTCAGTTAAATAATAGTTAATTAACATCTATTATTTGTCGTTTTTCGACAAATACCACTACCTTTGCAACCTGAATAACAATTAAATTGATTTACGCTATGAATGAGAAATTGACTATGACGCTGAAATGGCTCAGTTATGTGGCATTGTTCTTTTGTGCCGTATGGTTTGTTTTTTTGTGTTATCAAAGTTATCATCATGTCTTTGATACCACAGGTAGCCATATTCATTGGGAAGCAAAACAAAATCAAGTACTTTTTGTCTCCACTGTATTCCTATTATATATAGCATTGACGTTGGCTGTCATAGGCCTATGTGTGGCTTTCTTTATCAACCTCATCAAAGGAATTCAGCATGAGGAACTGTTCCCTAAAAAGAACATCAGGCTTATCTTCATTGCTGCTATTTTACTTTTCCTTCAAACAGTTGCATCAGACAATCTCAATCAGGCATTCATTTCTGAAGGCCCTGCAGCAATAGCCCTTACTTCAAATCCATTCGTGCAATCTCTTATCTTACTCGTTTTTGGTATCTTGTACAAGATGGGCTATCAGGTTGCAGCAGAACACGATTTAACGGTATAGGGAGGACAGCAGATGATAGTCGTAAATTTGGACGTGATGATGGCCAAAAGGAAAATCTCACTTAATGAATTATCTGAGCGGGTTGGCATCACTATCACAAATCTTTCGAAACTGAAAACGGGTAAGGCTAAGGCCATACGCTTTACAACACTTGATGCCATTTGCAAGGCATTGGATTGTACACCAGCAGATATATTGGACTATAGTAGCGAGAAATAAAAAGATGAAAAAGACTTTTGTTTTTGTGATGCTGATTGCCATCATGACAGTAGCATCGCCAGTATCGTCACAGACCATTGTCAAAGGCCATGTAGTCAATGAACGAGGCGAAAAGATTGAATACGTTAGTTTAGGTTTTGAAGCAGACAGTGTCGGCACGATATCGGATGCTAACGGTAATTTCACAATAGAGATACCTGCCAATCGAAAGAACGACTTGGTGTTTACCCATGTGTCATTCCAGAATGCCGTTATTCCCTACGCGACTTACGCCAATGGGCAAGAACTGACTGTAACACTGAAAGACAAGGTAATCGAACTGGCCGAGGTCGTAGTCGGCAGGAAGAACAAGCCGCACACGCTGTCGGGCAAGTCGTGGATAAAGACAAGCACGGCAGGCTTCGAGGGCGATTGTAAGGGTGACATTGAATGGGGCCCAATCTTCAAAAACAGAAAAGACTATCTGCTGACCGACATCATGGTCACCATTGACAAATGCGAGTATGAGGAATGTACGTTGAGCTTCAATTGCTACGAGGTTCGGGACATGAAATTTGTTAATGTATTGAGCAAGCCTATCTACAAACGAGTCACACCTGCCGACAATGGCAAACAACTCAGCGTCATTCCTGCAGAGTCTGTCGTACTTAAAGGCAAAAAGAAATACTGTGTCACTATCAGCGTTGTCGACATTAAAGGTAAAGGCAAACTCTCTTTCCCAGCCAACTTTAAGAGCAGCTATGCTCGGCATAAGGTAAAAGGAAGAATGAAAAAAATACCCGGCTGCCCAATGATTATCGTGAAGGGATGTGAAGTCGAATAAAAATGGCAAAACAATGAGCAAGAAAACCATCATCATCATTCTTCTCGCCCTCGTCGCAATAACGGGACAGGCTCAGACCTCGTTTGATCCAGACGAAGGCTGTCTGAATGTAATTGACATATCTTATGCGCAAGGTATTGGCGAATATGGTGATGAGGGTGTTTCCGCAAACTACCTGCATGAGAAGTTCATTAACGAACACCTCAGCATCGGAGCCGGAATCGGATACAATCACCATGAGAAGTACAAGTTTTCTGCAATTCCCATTTATCTCAGTACACATTACTTCTTCTTAGACCGCAAGTTTTCTCCGTTTGTTAATCTGCGCGTTGGAGGATTCGCTATGTTCAATGCAAAGAAAGTAGGAACTAATGAGAAATACTCTCTGTCAAAAGACAAGCAGAGTTTCAGTCTGTTTGTTTCGCCAAACGTCGGCGTGAAGATGCACATCACGCCAAATATCGGCATAATGGCTTCGATAAGTGACGAAGCTTACCTTTTAAATGCGTTTGACACGAACAAGAATGACTATAAGAACAAGCTGATTCACGATTTGGGAATCAGTGTTGGAGTGTGCTTTCAGATTAAAGGTTGGTAGAAAAATAGATACAAGCTTGTTCAGCAGGTCTTTTATGTTTATTGCAAGGGCCATATAGCTTTAATAAAGGATTTAAAAAGCTTCTGTAGTTAAGATTTTCCACTGCAAGTAAGTACTCATTAAAGATTCTTATACAGTTCCAATAACCTCAACGTACACTCATCATGATATTTCTCAGTCCTACGTTTAACCCAGCCAATGAAATCTGATTCGCTTGTGAATTGAACATTAAAAATCTTAGCATTGCTTTTATTATATCCTTTCATCTTCCTTCCAACCATCATTTCGCCAGCGAAACGATACCGATTATTCCAAGACCGGTCAGACTGGCGGCTCCACTATAGAGCAAGATGGATTGCACCAAGTTGCGGTCGCGGTGTGACGGTTTGTCAGAGAATTGGTAGGTGGTTCGTGAGCGATAGGTCTCGCCTGGGCGCAACACCGTTGACGGGAACTCGCTGTGATTTGGACTGTCTGAGAAATGCATGGTTTCCAGACAGATGGCCGACTGTTTCTGATAGGCTATGCCATTCTTGCCTTTCAGATTTCCGCTCAACCCATTGGCAGTATAAATCTGAATGGCTGGTTCGGTGGTGTATACAGTGAGTACGCGCCCGCTGTTTTCATCGTAGACCATGGCAGCCGGTACCGATGCCTTTCCGGCATGGCGCAAGGCGAAGGCATGGTCGTAGCCCCGTGTGATGCTCATCTGCTCATCGTAGATGTCGATATCTGTGCCTATGTCTTTCAGGGTGGTGAAATCGAATGGTGTGTTTTTCACCCGCATGAATTTCCCGTCCACATTTTTCTGGGAATCGTAGGTGGCAATGTATTTGCTGTCTACATAGAGTTTTTGGTTGAGCACATTTTGGGTGGGGTCGGCCGAGATGTTGAAGAACGCGTGGTTGGTCAGATTGACGACGGTGGGCTTGTCGGTTGTGGCCTCGTAACTGATGTTGAGCGACATGTCGCTGCTTAGGTGATAAGTCACTTGCACCGACAATGTGCCAGGGAACCCGTTTTCACCGTCGGGCGACACATATTTCAAACGTACGATGCTGTCGTTGGCCGACACAACGTCCCACACTTGGTCTGAGAAGCCAGGATAGCCACCATGTGAGATGTTGCCGCCATGGCCGTTGTTTTGCAGTTGGTAATCTTGTCCATCGAGGGTGAACCGTGCAGATTTGATGCGCCCGGCATAGCGCCCCACGATACTGCCGAAATTCTGTTTTTGCTGGTGATAGTCCTCTATGTTGTCAAATCCCAGTACCACGTCGCCTTCCTTTCCCTCTTTGTCGGGCACCATCAGCGACACAAGCCGTGCCCCGTAATTGGTCACACATGCTTCCATTTTGCCGTTGGTCATCGTCAGAAGCAGGGTTTTCTTTCCTGCCACCGTCGACTCGAAACGCTCGGGGTTGAGGCCAGAGCGTGTGGTAACTTGCGGCTTCAGGCTGTTGATGAGCACGGACATGTTGCGGATGTAGGTGCGCGTGGATATGCCTTTGATGGCTTGGTTCTCATAGGGAGAAGTGTCGTACTCGTCGCCCGCCATTGTCTGTTCATAACTGCGGTCATCGCTGCTGGAGGCCATGTTTTTGGGGATGGGCTTGTATGGGTTTGACACTTGGCTCAGTACTGCCGGCCAGTAGCCTTCTTCGTTGAGTGAGGCTACAATCTCGCTTGTGGACGGCTGGCGAAAACCCGGATACCTGCTCCAGTTCCCATAATAGTATTCTTGTGGTCCACTTGTTTGTGCCGTATTGAGTGGTGAATTGCGCTCAAGGTCTTTTTGCTGCAGTTGCTGGGTCTCGGCGAGCATTTCCCGCAATTGTTTGGGATTGACCACGTGAAACGAACTATAGTGGGCTATCGTGCCGTCAGTGTTGCCGTCAGTGTAATACTCTCCATTTCCCACATTGCCGCCACGACGGTGGACGTAGATAGGCCGGCCTGTGTCGGGGTCGATGAAGCGGGGGATGAGTATTTCGCCGTCCTGCAAGGGGGTGCGCCGCACTTTCTGGGCAAGTTCACGCGGAAGTTGCTGGTTCTCCAAAAAAGTGATGGCGTCGGGAATGCCTTTGAGGAACGATTTGTCGCCTGTCATCTTGTAATATTCTATCATCAGGCGAATCATGTTGCTGGTAGTGCCGGTGTTTATGGAGCGTGGCTCGTATGAGCGGGCATGCGCGGGTTTCAAGTCATCGGGTGTGTATTGGTCGGCCCATCCAGCCAGAGGCGTGGGTTGCTGCAGGTCGCGGAGGCAGTGCATGCCGCGGAGAATAGGCTCACGAAGTGCGACCATGCCCATCGATGTGTAGCATTGCAGCAGGAACTTGATGTTTTCGGGTGTCGCGTCGTCGTTGAGAGTGACAAAGGGTGTGTAGTCGGCCTGGCCACGGAAGGGGTGGGTGTCCATCAGAGGATAGCGTTGAGGCCAGCCACCGTTGGGATACTGGCTTTCCAAGATTAAGCCGATGGCTTTGCTCAATGGAGTCAGAAATTCATTTTCGTGTTTTTCCAGATAGATGCGCAGCATGAATTCAGCGCAGTGCTGGGTTGCCTTGTCATCGAAGGTGGCGTTGCCGTAGTAGTGCTGGAATTCTTCCAACCGCCATGCCTGTCGGCCCACGGTGGCATACCACTGCCGGATGGAGTCTTCTGGAGCCAGGTCGAACATATAGTTCCAGCCGCCACATTCCAGTTGGCCATGGGCCAGGCAGAGGGCCACTTGCTTGGCGCAGTCGTAGTAGTACTCGTCGCCGGTGGCGTGATATGCGTCGAGAAACAGTTGCCCCATGTCGGGGGTGCCGGGACTCTGTACCCACACCATCGTGCGTGTGGCTTCCAATTCGCCCCATTGCCGTGAGAAGTCGGGTAGGTAGTTCCAGACGAAGCCACCATTACATGCGACCACGTCCATCATGTATTGTGTGGCTCTTTTCATTGTCGCTTTCACGTCTTTGTCGTCACCATCGCTTGCCATGATGGCGGTGTGCCCACATGCAAGCAGCAGCAGTGCTATCAGCGTTTTTTTCATAACTCACGGTATTTGAAATGTTTGAAAATGGCATTTCCCTCACCCTCGCAGAATATGCCGGGCAGGATGCTCTGAAAATCGTAAAGTGTGTTGTGGTTGAATCCCGACACTTCCTGTCCCCATGTCTCGCGGTGCCAGTCTTTGCCGTCGGTACTCCAGTAGGCGGTTACCACATGGGCGTCGTTGCGAAGGCGTAGCCACAGGTGCTCACCTGATGAGTTTCCCACACCGTTCGACTTGTTGCGGCGGTAACGGTAGCGGCGGTTCTTGTCGAAACCGGTGCCCACATTGTAGTCGAAATTGTAGTACAGGCATAGTCCCGCTTTCACCTCGCCATGCAATTCTATTTCCGCCTCTATCTCATAACGGTGGGAACCGGCGATAAACATCATGGGCGACGATGAGCCCAGGCTGTTGCCTTTGCCCTGCAGTGTCAGTTCGCCGTCTTTCACGGTTGTGCGGGAGGTGTCGAAGTCTTTATAGAAACGCCAGTCGAGGCCTATGCGGAAATCGCCCAGTGAGGACAAGCGGGTGGATGCTTTTTTCGTGGCGAAAGGCAGAGGTAGAGTACCGGCTGCGTCGCCACCATCTGAGACTATCCATCCGCTGGGAGTGAAATGCACAGGCTCCATCAGCGTCTGTCGTCCTAAATTGTAGAAACCATTCTCATAAGCGTGATAAATGCACATCCATTGGCCGCTGGGGGTGTCGACCAGTGAGCCATGCCCACGCGACCACCAGCGGTCGGTGTTGTTGTAGGTGTGTATCAGTGGGTTGGTGGGCATGTTTTCCCACGGACCATGGATGGAGCGTGAGCGAGCCACCACCACCATGTGGCTCGTCGGAGGTCCGGCTGTACCTCCTTCGGCGCTGATATAATAGAAATAGTTGCCGATATGGTAAAGTTTGGGGCCTTCCAGACAGAATCCCTCCGTAATCCATTCCTCCGGATATTGCCATCCGTCGTAGAAATGCACTTTCGAACCGGGTACTACGGCAAGACAGTCGTCGGTGAGGGTCCAGCGGTTGCCACCGCTCATGACCAGATAGCAATGCCCATCTTCGCCTTCGATGAAACAGGGGTCGATGTCGCCAATGTTCAGGTCGATAGGTTCGCTCCAGGGACCTCGGGGGCTGTTGGCCCATACCACACAGTTGGTGCGGCGGTCGCCATGCACGGTGAAATAGATATAGTATTTCCCTTTGTGTTTTTTGATGTCGGGTGCCCAGATGCTGCCAAGATAGGTGCTAAGGGCATAACTCACTGGCTCCCAATTGACTAAGTCTTTTGAGTGGTAAACCACAAGGCCTGGGACGTAGTCAAAGGCGGAGTTGGTCAGATAGTAGTCTGTGCCATCGCGCAGTATGGTTGGGTCGGGGAAGTCACCTCCCAGAATAGGATTGATATAGGTGCCTTGTGCTGATAATTCCAAACCTGTACTCAGCAATACCGCGACAAGTAGCACTTGAATTGATTTCATGATGATGTGGAATTTTGCGTAAAAGTAATGTTTTTTGCGCAAAATTTATGCTTTTTTACCTTTTTTAACTGTCACGGGGGCGAAAGTGGAGGTGTTTCATTATTTGAGGGGGCTTCGCCATACACTTTGTCCCAGTCGCGCAGGAGTTGTTCGTTTTTCTTGCGGGCTTTTTTGTTGAGGGGCTTCCTCTCAAACAATTTGAAAAAATCGAAGGTTACTAAACCTGGGGCAGGTGCGTATGCAGGTGCATCTTTTGTGGCATCCGCTACCAAGTCTTTGATGTGACTTCGGTCTTTGCCCCAGATTACCACCTCGCCCAATCGGATGGCATCGGGCAAAAGCCATAGCGTATCGGTTATTTCCGAATAATCTATTTTGCGAAGCAAATAACTGGGATGGCTGATGGATGCTTTTTCAAATGGGTTTGTGATATGGATACAACCTCGGTAGTTGCTGATATAGACATCGCCACGGTCGGTGCTGAATCTCACATCCCGAATGGGGGTACCCGTTTCCTTGTCTACAACAATAAGGCTGTCTTGCGCCAACACCTGGTTGTTGGAACAAAAGGAGACGATGATGAATAATAGACTGAATACGTGAGATTGCATGATAGCTAATGGTTGTTGATGCAAATGTATTCATTCATTTTTATATACAATTGAAGCGACGCCTTTTTTTAGAATTTATTATATGTCTATTTTCTCTTTTATTTTTAGATAACAATAGAGGCGATGGTTGTTAATATTCCTTTATGTTCGTCTGCCAGATGACAAAACTCCGGCAGAATTGAAAAAATCTTTTTGATTTTTTGATGTCTGCCAAAAAAGTGTTATCTTCGCAGACATTTATGAATGAAGGCAGGCAACAGCGATAATATCCGTTTTTCTCCCGGGCCATCATGCGTATCCTTCGCGACAAGGTCCAGGGAATGGAAAGAGCCTGTCATAATGTATTTATTCAATTACTACCGATTATAAAAGATAAATGGGTTTTTTCAAAACACTTTTTGGCGGCAAGGACGATAGTCCGGCCGACAAACAGAAAAAAGACGAGGCACGTGACCTCGATGTATTAATAAGCGACGGTGTGAGAGCCATGCGTACAGGCCATGCCGAGTATGCGGTTAAATGCTTTAGGCATGCGTTGGAAATCAAGGATGATTTGCAGATACACGACTATCTCTCACAGGCCTTGATTCGCAACGAGGAATTCCGCCCGGCAATGGAACAGCTGGCGATTTTGGCCGAAGCCCAGCCCGACAATATCCAAATCGTCCTCACAATGGCCCGTGTGGCATTTTTGATGGAAGATTACAGTGCCATGACCTCAGCCTGTGAGAAGGCCATGCTTATCGACAAGGACAACGCCGAAGTTGCTTACCTCTATGGCCAGGCCGCGCGTGGCCAGGGCGATTTAGTCAATGCCGTGGCCATGTTTACCAAAGCCATCCTGCTCAATGAGGAGTATCTTGATTCCTATTTGCAGCGAGGACAAGTGCTGTTGGCTCAGGGCGACCTGGAGGCGGCCCAGGAAGATGCCGACCATTTGATGGAAGTGGCTTCCCATAGTGAGGATGTGCTGCTGCTCAAGGCAAGGGTTCTTACCGCACAGGCAAAACTGGATGATGCTATAAGCGTTTACGACAGGGTGGTGGATGGCAATCCTTTCTGCGTGGCTGCTTATCAGGAGCGTGCCTCGCTGAAGTTGAAGACTGGTGATGAAAAGGGCGCAAAGGAGGATTTGGATAAAGTCAGCGAACTGGCACCCGAGAATGCCGTGGACGAGAATATTGAGGAGAAAGTCAAGGAAGCCTTCAGTACTTTTAATCCATTTGCACAGTGACATTGTTACCGTCTGTCAGAAAAATCGCAAAAAAACTTTCATTTTTATTTGCCAGATACGATAAAATGTTTTACTTTTGCAGCCAAGAACTCAAAAATGAAGCAAAATGACAAATCTTAGCGCATATTATTACTTTTACTTTTACTTTGCAAGCAATTGTGAAGCGGGAAGTTGCGTGTAGATTTCAACTTAGGAAAAATAAGACCAAAGGTCAAAAACAGTTTCCCGCTTCCATCCAAGGAGCGGGATTTTCATTTACCAAGTCATTATAGACTCACAAACATACCAATTTATGAAACGAATAGCCATACAAGGCAGAATAGGCTCTTTTCACGATATTGCCGCCCATCTCTATTTCGAGGGTGAGCAGGTGCAAATCATTTGCTGTGCCACTTTCGAGGAGGTATACGACTGCATCCGTAAAGACCCCACCGTGATAGGACTCACAGCCATCGAGAATACTATTGCCGGCAGCCTGCTCCACAATTACGAACTCCTGCGTGACTCTGGCACCACGGTGGTGGGTGAGCACAAATTGCATATTCGCCACTGCCTGTGTTGTCTGCCCGAAGACGACTGGGATACCATCGAGGAAATTCATTCCCATCCTGTGGCGTTGATGCAGTGTAGGGGATTCCTCAAGGAGCATTCGGCGCTCAGGGCTGTCGAGACCGAGGACACGGCCGGAGCAGCAGAGAATATCATGGCTCATTCGCTCAAGGGCAGGGCTGCCATCTGCCACGCTTCTGCTGCCCAACTCTACGGCATGAAGGTTTTGCTGGATTCCATCGAGGACAATAAGCACAATTTCACCCGTTTCCTCGTGGTTTGCGACCCGCGTAAGGCTGATTTCATGCGCCCACTCGACAAGACCGACAAGTCGAGTCTCGTCTTCTCGCTTCCCCATGAGGAGGGGGCTTTGTCGAAAATACTCACCATCCTCTCGTTTTACAACATCAATCTTACGAAAATACAGTCGCTGCCCATTATCGGGCATGAATGGGAATACCTGTTCTATGTGGATGTGACATACACCAATCTCATCCGCTATCGCCAGAGCATCGACGCCATTACACCATTGACCAAGGAACTCAAAATTTTAGGAGAATATCAGAATGGAAGACAGACCAATTAACATCCAGCCCGCCGACAGACTCAGTCTTGTGCAGGAATATTATTTCAGTCGCAAACTCAAAGAAGTGGCGAGGCTCAATGCCGAGGGAAAAGACATTATCAGTCTGGCAATAGGAAGTCCCGACATGCCGCCATCGCCACAGACTATCGACCGGCTTTGCCAGGTGGCGCAGTTGCCAGAAGCTCACGGCTATCAGCCCACCATGGGCACGCCCGAACTCAGACAGGCCATGGCTGGCTTCTACAAGAGGTGGTATGATATCGATCTCGACCCTGCTACCGAGGTGCTTCCTCTCATAGGCAGCAAGGAGGGTATCTTGCATGTTACACTGGCTTTTGTCAATCCAGGAGACAAGGTGCTCGTTCCCAACCCCGGTTATCCCACCTATACGTCGCTGAGCAAACTGCTTGGTGCAAAAATCATCAATTACAACCTTCGTGAGGACAATGGATGGCAACCCGATTTTGATGAGTTGGAGCAGATGGACCTCACTGGTGTGCGGCTGATGTGGACCAATTATCCCAATATGCCTACAGGAGGCAATGCAAAAAGGGAGACCTACGAGCGTCTGGTTGATTTCGCGCGTAGTCATGGTATCGTGGTGGTCAACGACAATCCATATTCATTTATCCTCAATCGTCAGCCTATCTCCTTGCTGCAGGTGCCAGGCGCCAAAGAGTGCTGTATCGAGTTCAATTCCATGAGCAAGAGCCACAATATGCCAGGTTGGCGTGTGGGACTGTGCGCCACCAACAAGCAGTTCATCTCCTGGATTCTCAAGGTGAAGAGCAATATCGACAGTGGCACGTTCAGGGGAATACAGTTGGCTGCAGCCGAGGCATACGCCAATGACGAGGCATGGCATCAGGAGGCCAACTACGACACTTACCGCCGTCGTCGCGACATCGCAGAGGAAATCATGCGCACTCTGGGCTGTACATACGACCCCGCACAGGTGGGAATGTTCCTTTGGGGTAGAATCCCTGAGCCGTACGACGACGCTGAGGTCATCACCGAGCGTGTGCTGCACGAGGCACGTGTCTTCATCACCCCAGGTTTCATCTTTGGCTCAAATGGCCGCCGCTATATCCGTATCTCACTCTGTGCGAAGGACGAGAAAATGCAGCAAGCATTGGAGAGAATCAGAAAAATGAAAGATTAAAGAGGAATAAAGTGGAAGTTTAAGAAGATAAGGAAGTTAGAGAAGTTAAGGAAGTTAGGGAAGATAAGGAAGTTAAAGAAGTTAGGGAAGTTAAATGACAATACCTTTGTACCCACATTGCATATCTCTCACCCCTTACCTCTCACCCCTCACCACTATCAACGACTCCACACTGAAATAAAAAAACTCAAAAAAACATATATACAATGGAATTAGAATTAGCCCCCTTACAACTCCCCAGCGACTTGGAACGCCCCAAAGTCATCGCCGGACCCTGTTCAGCCGAGACCGAGGAGCAAGTGATGACCACAGCACTTCAGTTGGCCCGCAAAGGATGCCACATCTTCAGGGCCGGTGTGTGGAAACCACGCACCAAACCCGGAGGCTTCGAGGGACAGGGCGAGAAAGCACTCCCCTGGATGAAACAGGTGAAAGAAGAGACGGGTATGTTGGTCACCACCGAGGTGGCAACACCAGAGCACGTCGAACTGGCACTTAAATATGGCATCGATATCCTGTGGATAGGTGCCCGCACGTCGGCAAACCCGTTTGCCATGCAGGCTCTCGCCGATGCCCTCAGGGGTGTTGACGTGCCCGTGATGGTGAAAAACCCGGTCAACCCCGACCTTGAGTTGTGGATTGGTGCCTTGGAGCGCATCAATCAGGCGGGTGTCACACGGCTGGCTGCCATACACCGTGGCTTCTCCAGTTACGACAAGAAAATCTACCGCAACCTGCCTATGTGGCAGATTCCCATTGAGTTGCGCCGGCGCATACCATCACTGCCCATCATCTGCGACCCGAGTCATATCGGTGGACGTCGCGAACTGATAGCACCTCTTTGCCAGCAGGCTATGGACCTTGGATTTGACGGTCTTATCGTGGAGGCCCACTGCGAACCTGACAAGGCTTGGAGCGATGCCAAGCAGCAGATTACGCCCGACGTTCTCGACTACATCCTGTCGCTGCTCGTCATTCGCGACGAAAAGGTCACCACCGAGGGTATCAGTGAGTTGCGTAAGCAAATCGATGAACTCGACAACCAACTGATGAACCTCCTCTCCAAGCGAATGCGGGTGTGCCGCGAGATAGGCCAGTATAAGAAAGAGCACAACATGACCGTGCTACAGCCGGTGCGTTATGGCGAGATTCTCGACAAGCGTGGGGCACAGGGCTCACTCTGTGGCATGGATGCCGACTTTGTGAAGCGGATTTTCGAAAACGTGCACCAGGAGAGCGTGCGCCAGCAAATGGAAATCATCAACCAATAAAAACCAACAACTATGCGTATCTTAGTAATGGGAGCAGGAAAAATGGGAAGTTTCTTCCTCGACCTGCTCAGTTTTGAACACGAGACAGCGGTCTATGAGAAAGACCCGCGACGGATGCGGTTTACATACAACACACAGCGGTTCACCGACCTCGAGGAGGTGCGCGCCTTCCGGCCCGAACTGGTTATCAATGCGGTGACCGTGAAATATACTATCCCGGCATTCGACGAAATCCTGCCATACCTGCCCGAGGACTGTATCCTCAGCGATATCGCGTCGGTGAAAACCGGACTGCACGACTATTATAAGAGCACGGGGCGTCGATATGTCTCCACGCACCCGATGTTCGGTCCTACATTCGCCAACCTTCAGCAACTCAGCGAGGAGAACGCCATCATCATCACCGAGGGCGATTATATGGGGCGCATCTTCTTCAAAGACCTCTACCGGCGGCTCGACCTCAATATTTATGAATATTCTTTTGAGGAGCACGACCGCACCGTGGCTTATTCGCTGAGTATCCCGTTTGTCAGCACATTCGTGTTCGCCGCTGTCATGAAGCATCAGGATGCGCCAGGAACCACTTTCAAGCGGCACATGCGTATCGCTAAAGGTGTTCTCAACGAGGATGACTACTTGCTCCAGGAGGTGCTCTTCAATCCCTATACCCACGACCAGGTGGCGCAGATACGCACCGAATTGAAAGACCTTCTCCACATCATCGATACAAAAGATGCAGATGGCATGAAAGCCTACCTCACCAAGATCCGCGATAATGTGCGGAGGGATATTTCCTAGGGGTGAGGGGTAAGGGGTGAGAGATTACCCCTTACCTCTCACCCATTTGCCCATAGCGCCCGCAGTGCATTTCTCTCACCCCTCATCCCTTACCCCTCACCCCTTACCCCTCACCTCTAACCACATGTTCTCTCTTCTCCTCACGTCGCTTTTCACCCTCGTTCAGATCAACTGCGAGAATCTCTTCGATACGCAGCACGACGAGGGTCACAACGACTATGAGTATTTGCCAACCTCCGACCGCAGATGGGACAACCATAAATACTGGGACAAACTGGCGAATATCTCACGGGCCATTATCTCGTGTGGGGAAAGTGAGGCGGGGTGGACTTTGCCCGATATGGTGACGCTCTGCGAGGTGGAGAACGACAGCGTCATGCGCGACCTCACGAAGCGTTCGCTGCTCCGTGAGGCACATTATGAATATATCATGACCGAGAGCAACGACGAGCGTGGGGTGGATGTGGCTCTCTTGTATTCTCCCTTCTCCTTTGCGCTCCTCGACCATTATTCGCTGCGGGTGCCTGCCGTGGAGGGCAGGCACGAAACCCGTGACGTGCTCTATGCCAAGGGGTTGATTCTCTCTGGCGACACGCTCCATGTACTGGCCGTCCATGCGCCCAGCCGCATTGGTGGCAAGGCAGCGGAGCGACAACGGCAGGCGCTTGCCAAACTGCTCTGTGCCACGGTGGATTCTATCCGTGCCGTCTCTCCCGACGCTTGCATCCTGCTCTCTGGTGACTTCAATGATGAGGTGGGAGGCAAGTCGTTGAATTTCTTGTCTTCCTCAGGCATGCAAAATCTGTCGGCAGGGGCACGTGGAGCGAATGGAGCGCGTGGTACCTATAAATACAAGGGACATTGGGGGAGTCTAGACCACATCTTTGCCGTTGGCCGCATACAGCAGTGGTGTAGTGGTTGTCGTATCCACGACCCCAATTTCCTTTTGGAGGAGGATGAGAAATATGGCGGCTGTCAGCCTCGCCGCACCTATATCGGCCACCGTTATCATGGGGGCACCAGCGACCACCTCCCCCTGGTGGCTACATTCCAGCTGCCGTCTCCGTAGGGACATTCACTGAGTATGTCGGTACAAGCAATTTGGCACTTTCCATTCTGTTCCCAAATGCAACGTTTTTTATGAGTTGAATCGTTGCTTCCGTCTGTGTTTCAGTGCTTTATACGATGCGAAAAATTTCGTTGCGAAAAATTTCGCATAATGTGTGTGATTATTTGCATACACGATTTGGATTTTGAGCGTTTATGGCAAAACTTCAACAGGACCGACCGGAAAATTCTTCAAAGTCCTAACTGCAGAAAGTTTTTCTCGTTTCCTCTTTTTCTTTTAAAATTGAAAAATAGACAAAAAAGGACACGGAAGGATGATGATTAACCAATTTGTTATGATGAGGGGTGTGTCAAAATAGATATCCACTCCTTTTTGTGGGAGATGGATGTAAATGGCCGTGAGTAGCGACTCCCCTCCACCGCTTGCGGGGAGGGGCCGGGGGTGGGGTGTCAAACTATTGAAAATTAGAGCGTTTGCGGAATCCAAACAACCCCACCCCTAGCCCCTTCTGCGATGGGAGGGGAACCCTTGTCACGACATTCAAGGCATTTTGGATAGAATATACACGAAAAGAGAGTGTGCCATTCCATTTTGACACACCCTCTTGATGTAAAATGGAGTTTGTCGCCGACTATTGAAAAAATATAATTGGGCATATTTTTTTGTTTTTTTACTTGGTTTGTGTTATCTTTGCAGTGTAAATAGTTATTGTTGTTTTAGGTAGGTTCTGTTAATTATGTTGTGGCGATTTTTGTGGTCGAAATGATATTTATAGAATACTGCCTTCATAAAAACAGAATTTATAGAACACACCTATAATGGAACAAGCAAAAATTATAGAAAGTATAAAGCAAGTAGCTGCACGTGTCCTGCCAAAGGGCAGCTTACTATATTTATACGGATCACGTGCACGAGGTGATTGGCATGAAGGTTCAGACTGGGATCTTCTACTTCTTTTGAATAAAAAGGAAAATGAAACCGAAGATTTTCGACGATATGCTTATCCCATAATAGAGCAAGGTTTTGATCTTTGGCAATATTTCAGTGTTCACACATACACCAAAGAAGAATGGTACAATAATCCTCACACCATGTTTTTTTATAATGTAGAACGAGAAAAACAACTTTTATATGAGTCTTAAAGAAGAGGAAAGGCAAATCGTTGTCAGGCTGGAAATAGAAAAACCGAAAGCACCTTTGAAGAAAATGAGGGCTTGAAAGAAAAAGGGTATTGGAATACATTATCCAATCGTCTTTACTATGCACTATTCCACGCTATAAGTGCCATGCTTATTTGTGATGGCCGTGAAGTAGGTTCACATAAAGGAGCCGCTATACGTTTTCATCAGTATTACGTCAAGACGGGTATCTTTACAGAGGAAGAAGGTTCATTTTACTCTCAGATGGAAACATTAAGAGAGAAAGCCGACTACAATTGCTTCTTCAAAATGTCAAAGTCAGATATTCTTTCTCGAATCGAGCCCACACGACAATTCATTGAAAAAATCAAACGGTATATTGATCAGGAACTGACACTAAATAAAGTTTGATTCCACTTGAAAAAGTGGCGTGAATTTGATTTGACATAGACCTCTGACTGGTTTTGTTTTCCAGCGTTGGTCGTTAACATATCGAGCCGGAGATGTCGAAAATCGGTCTTCGTAGACCTGTATGGTCGCTTTCAGGCTCATATATAGCCCCTCCAAGGGGGCAAGCGTGGTCTTTGATACATTTTATGCTCTCTGGAGAGCCATTTTGAAGTCAAAAAGCAGAAGTCGGCGCACATTGATCCATGCACAGCGTGCTATCGCCTGCATCTTGTGCTTGAAAAGCCCCCGGTATCTGGTCTTGTTGTTCCTCGTGTGGAGACAGTACTGGAAGATGGTC
>Ga0247611_10005879_pt1 | contig 15952 bp, 16 predicted proteins | sample 177DNAGHGhighgp2_FD_192422 | JGI IMG/M metagenome (GOLD analysis project Ga0247611, IMG submission 192422) | Sheep rumen microbial communities from Palmerston North, Manawatu-Wanganui, New Zealand - 1770 DNA GHGhigh gp2 | ecosystem: Host-associated > Mammals > Digestive system > Stomach > Rumen...
AGCGCGACGGTTTCGCCGACGCCCAAGACCATCAGGTAGTTCACGAGACCCTTGCCCGTTTCGCCAAGAGCGTTGCAAGCGTCAGCAGCGGACTTACCCACGTACCAGGCGCTAGCCATCATGCCGATGCCACCGAAGATGCCTACGCCAAGGTAAGCAGCCCAGTTTTCCGGAGCGGCCTGCGACTTGTTCAAGATGTACATCATCAGGAGCATGCCGTAAATCGTCTGCGCAATCGGCGCGCCCACGAAGATGAGCAGCGTAAAGAGCGCGTTCTTACCCTTGAGATACGCCTTTTTCCAGGCACCGATGGCCGCCATGCCGGCAGTCCCGCAGCCCAGCGCAGAACCCACTGCGGCAAGGCCAAGAGCCGCCACCGCACCGAGCTTTGCGAGCGTTAAAAGTTGTGATTGATCCATAAGTGCAACCTCTTTCGATTAAAGCACCATCATGGAGAACACGAGCACGAACAAAGCGACGGTTTCGACGATACCGAGAACCATCAAGTAGTTCACCATGCCCTTGCCGGTTTCACCGAGAGCATCGCAAGCTACAGCAGCAGACTTACCCTGGTACCAAGCAGAAGCCATCATGCCGAGGCCACCGAAGATACCTGCACCGAGGCAGCCGCCCCAGTTCGTAAAGCCCTGTTCTGCAGCCTTGCTCAAGATAAAGTTCATCAAAAGCATGCCGTAAATCGTCTGGGAAATCGGGGCACCGACAAACACCAAGAGAGTGAAGAGAGCGCTCTTGCCCTGAGCATAAGCCTTCTTCCACATCGTGATAGCAGACATACCAGCCGTTCCGCAACCAAGGGCAGAGCCCATTGCCGAAATGCCGAGAGCGGCAGCAGCACCCATTTTAGCGAGAGTAACCATTGTATTCGGTTCCATTGTTTTTTCCTCATTAAGTAGCGGGATTTAACCCTTGGTTTAATTTTTTTGCTTGGCGAAAGGAGTAAAGGCAAAGCCGCTCCATTCAAGTCCAAGTCCATTTGAAAATTCGAGTGTGTTAAGACGTACGGCATGCACCGCAACACCCATCACGGCAAGAGCAATGTTCAAGCCATGCACAAAGAGCAGGATGATGGCTGCCCCCGCAACACCCACGGCAGAACCAAAGAGCGGCGAAAGCATTCCGTTGAAAGCTTCTGCGATGGCGGCACCGGACATACCCACAGCAAAGAGACGGATATAGCTGATGACATCGGTAAAGCTGTTCACAATATCGAGCACGAGCATCGGGATGCTGATGAAGTCCTGCTTGAGGCGGCTCGGCGGCACCGTAAAGAGCAGCAAGAGCACCACTTCGACGATGAACATCGGGATGACAAATGCCGGCATTTCGATTCCAAGCACCATGTTGCATGCAAGGAAGAACATGACCCAAGCGCCAATGAGCCAGCCCACCTGCGCCATGAACGTCGAGGACTTGCGCTTGATACGCACGACAACGTTCCAAGCATGGGCAATGCTCAGGTGCACCACGGCAATGCAGAAGCAGAACAACTGAATGTGCTGCATCTGGGATGCACCAACGCTCTTCGGCACAAAGCTTTCCGGCAAGAACGTAAAGCCTTGGCAGAACTGCCTGTAAGTTTCAAATTTCGCCGGATCCGTCGGAGCAGAGCTGCGAATCCAGTAGAGCACGTTACGCACGCCTTCCGGCAAGAAATCATAGTTAGCGATATCGAGATAGTAGCTCCACCCTGCAAGTTCCGGCGTAAGGCCTAAGAAGTTTGCATTGATGGCGCCCCAAATGATAGTCGCCCAGCTCATCAAATAGACAAAATGGAACCCGGCACTGCTCGCCCTCGGCATTTTCTTTCTCGCATAAAGCGCAATGCCAAGGAACAACAGGCCGTAAGCCATATCGCCCACGATCATCGCAAAGAATAAGCTGAAGAAGCAGAGGAACACAGAGCTCACATCGACTTCGTTGTAGCCTGGAGAAATGCCGATAATGTCGTAGAGGCACTGCATCGGGCGCGAAAGCTTGTTGTAGCCGAGGAGCGTCGGGATGTTATCTTCGTCCGTCGGGTCTTCGACGCGGATACCCCAGCCGTTCGCCTTGGCCGCCGCCTTGATTTCGGCAACGCGCGGTTCCGGGCAGAATCCCTGGAGCGCAGCAATTTGGCTATTCTGGAGCATACTTGCAGAAGCTTCCACGAGATTGTAGCGGTCCGTCACTTCCAAAAGACGCGATTCGAGGTCTTCCTTCACAGACGCAAGCTGAGCAAAGCGTTCGTCAACAGCCGAAATCGTCGTATTCGATTCCTCTTCAATCAGTCGATATTCTTCGAGCGATTTGAGAGGCATGGCAATTTCGGTAAACACGCCTTTCACCTTGGCAGGGGCATTGCCCTTGTTGATGACGGCGATATAGGTTCCGTTTTCATTCTTGCAGAAGACATGCTTGTAAGCATTTCCGTCTTCAACTTCAAAAGGTTCCTTCGAAGTATCAGCAAGATAAAGGCGAACAACTATACCCTTTGCCGCGAGCTCTTTCACAGTGCGCGGATCAAGATTTCCAAAAGCACCAAGCTTTTCGAGTTCCTCCTTGGCTTGTTCCAACTGGATTTCGGCATTTTTCTTGTCCGAAATAAGCGTCTGGATTTCTTCGACAAGCGTTACACCGCTAGCACCTTTCGTCGCAGGCGTTACACCCTTGCGCACTTTATCAGGAACGACTTCCATCGCCTTCTGCACGCGCGCAACAGCGCCCTTGGCACCATTGACAGCAGCACCGGCAGCAGTCTGTAGCGGAGTCAGATGAATAATTTCCATCTCACGTAAAGCCTTTAAAGTCTCTTCCTTGCGGCTCGTGAGCGTAAGGACTGTCACCTTCTTCATAGGAGTAATCATGCGGCAACCTCCTTACTCTGGGCATCGAGTGCAAGCGCCTTCGCCGTAGCCTTGCCCTTCGCGAGCTTACTACGGGCAACACCGCTTGTCTGCTGGTCACCCAAGAAGATATTGATTTTGCGGATGTTATCCTTGGATTCGGGAATTTTGACTTTTTCAAACAAATTCACGCGCTGGCTCGTAGTACGTAGTTCCTTCGAAAGGAGCTCATACTGTTTTTCGAGCACGCGGCGTTCGAGGCGAAGAGAAATCAAGCCTTGCAAGCTGCGGATACCATCATCGAGCCACACCGGAGTCGTAAAGAAATCCGGAATAGTCACGTTGAATTCCACGCCGCTAAACGTCGGAATCTTCACGCCGGCAATATTGCCTTCGCCCTGTTCGACACTCTTCACCGAGAGATACTTGTTCCACTCAATAGGTTCAGCAAAAAGCGAAATCCAAGAAGCCATGCTCTTGCGGAGCTTGTCCTCTTCATCGCGCTTTGCCATCACCCTCTCCTGGAGCGTGCGCATTTCCATCTGCAGCTGCTGCTTTTTCAAAAGCAACGTCGGCAGATAACGCTGGAAGCGTTTCAATGCGTCACGTTCCGCCTTGAGGGCGTTTTTCGTTAACTTGACCTTAGCCATATTACCACTTCTTCGGCCAGTATTCGTTGATCATCTTGGTGGGGATACCGGTTTCTTCAGGCGTGAAGCAGTCGGCAAGAATTTCCCAGCCAAGGTCCAAAGCCTTTTCAAGAGGAATGTTCACGGAAAGGTCCATCATTTCCTTTTCGAAGCGCACACCGTACTTCAACAGTTTCTGGTCCCAGTTACTCATGTTGAAGCCCATGGACTGCTTTTCCAAAGTTTCCTTGTAGCTTGCGTACAACTGAATCATCGTATTCATGATGGTACGATGGTCGCTACGGGTCTTGCCGTTCACCTGCTGTTTCAAGCGGCTAAGAGAACCGAACGGTTCGATACGGCCCTTGCGCAAGTAGAACTGACCTTCGGTAATGTAGCCCGTATTGTCCGGTACCGGGTGCGTCACGTCGTCGCCCGGCATGGTGGTCACGGCCAAAATCGTAATGGAACCCGACCCTTCGAAATCGACAGCCTTTTCGTAACGGCTAGCGAGCTGAGAGTAAAGGTCACCGGGGTAACCGCGGTTCGACGGAATCTGTTCCATCGTAATGGCGATTTCCTTCATGGCGTCTGCAAAGTTCGTCATGTCCGTGAGGAGCACGAGCACGTTCTTGCCTTCAGTCGCAAACTTTTCAGCAACGGCAAGCGATGCATCCGGAACAAGCAAGCATTCCACAATCGGGTCAGATGCCGTGTGCATGAACATCACCGTACGGCTAAGGGCACCGTTCTTTTCAAGGTAATCCTTGAGGTAGAGGTAGTCATCGTGCTTTAAGCCCATACCGCCAAGGATAATCACATCGACTTCGGCCTGCAAGGCGATTCGTGCCAAAAGTTCGTTATACGGTTCACCGGCAATCGAGAAAATCGGGAGCTTCTGCGAAACGACGAGCGTGTTGAACACGTCAATCATCGGGATACCCGTACGCACCATCGTTTTAGGGATGATACGCTTGGCAGGGTTCACAGACGGGCCACCAATCGTGATGCGTTCGCCATCGACTTCCGGGCCGTTATCACGCGGCTTGCCAGCACCGTTAAATACTCGGCCAAGCAAAGCTTCGCTGTACGGGACCTTCATCGGTTCGCCAAGGAATCGCACTTCGGAATCGGTCGAAATACCGCGAGCACCAGCAAACACCTGCAAATCGACCATGTCTCCGTCAATGCGGATAACACGGGCAAGAGATGTACCGAAAGAACTTGTCACCTGGGCGAGTTCCTGGTTGGCAACGCCTTCGGCTCTCAAAGTAATCACGGAACCGGCAATGCGTTCAATACGATGGTAAGCAACATTATGCATTAGCGGAAACCTCCTTCACGGAAGCGAAAATACTGGATTCGAGATCCTTGAATTCCTGACTGTCAAACGCCACACGGTTCCAGTCCTTGGTTGCCTGCGTAAGCTTGAGGAAGAACGTACGGGCGACATCCTTTTCCGTAAACGTCATCGGAGTCTTGAGGATGGTGTAAATTCTGTCGAACACGTACTTCTGGCGTTCTGCAGAGCAAGCGGCGTCGATTTCGTTATAGGCGTCCTGCTGCAGATAAACAGCATCCAGATATTCGGATTTCAGATAAATTACAAAGTCGTCGATGGAGGTACCTTCTTCGCCCACCACCTTCATCATGTTGTTCACATCCACGCCGTTCGCGAGAATGTGACGGGCTTCGGCCACCTTCTTCGAATCAATAATGCCTTCGTACTTGGACCAGGAATCCAGCGGATGGATTGCCGGGAAACGGCGTTGGTCAGAACGTTCACGGCTAAGGCCGAGGAACGCGCCCACCACCTTCAAGGTCGCCTGAGTCACCGGTTCTTCGAAGTTACCACCAGCCGGAGAAACGGAACCGCATATCGTCACGGAACCCGTCTTGCCGTCCTTGAGGCGGACAACACCACCACGTTCGTAGAACGAAGCAATCACAGATTCGAGGTAAGCCGGGAACGCTTCTTCGCCCGGAATTTCTTCCAAACGGCCGCTCATTTCACGCAAGGCCTGAGCCCAACGAGAAGTCGAGTCTGCGAGCAAGAGCACGTTGAGGCCCATCTGGCGGTAGTATTCAGCAAGCGTCACGCCGGTATAAACGGAAGCTTCACGAGCAGCCACCGGCATCGAAGACGTGTTACAAATAATCAGCGTACGTTCCATCAAGGACTTGCCCGTACGCGGGTCAATCAATTCCGGGAATTCACGAAGGGTTTCCACCACTTCACCAGCACGTTCACCGCAAGCAGCCAAAATCACGATATCCACGTCGGCGTAACGGCTCATGAGCTGCTGCAGCACGGTCTTGCCGGCACCGAACGGGCCCGGCGTACAGAACGTACCGCCCTGCATCACGGGGAAGAACGTATCGATAATGCGCTGCTGCATCGTCAAGGGCTTGGACGGGCGGAGGCGTTCTTCGAAAGCCTTGATTGGCATCTTCACCGGCCAGGTCTGCACCATCGTCACATCGACTTTTTCGCCCTTGTCGTTCTTGAGTTTCGCGACAACTTCTTCGACAGTGCGGTCACCGGCAGAAGTAATATAATCTACAGTCCACTTGCCAAGGAACTTGAACGGCACCATAATGCGGTGCGTGAACACACCTTCCGGAACTGTACCGAGCGTATCGCCAGCGACAACAACATCGCCCGCCTTCGCAACCGGAGTAAAAGCCCACTTCACATCACGCGGGAGAGCCTTCAAGTACTTACCGCGCTGCAAGAAGAAGCCACATTCGTCAGCGAGCTTCGGCAGCGGGTTCTGTAAACCGTCAAACACCTGCGTAAGAAGACCGGGGCCAAGTTCAACAGAAAGAAGTTCACCGGTAAATTCGACTTCGTCGCCAGCCTTTAAGCCAGTCGTATCCTCGAATACCTGAAGTTCAGCGTAATCACCACGAATGCGAATCACTTCGCTCTTGAGGGGAATGATTTCAGCCTTACCATCTTTGTTCTTCGAAACGAGCTTTGCATAAGCTACTTCGTTCTGGGAAACAGCGCTTTCGAACTTGACTCGAATCAAGTTTCCGTTCACGCCGGTTATTTTTCCGATACTAGCCATTGAAAATGGACCTCCAATCATTCCTGCTTAAACGCAGGATCGTTTGCATTAATAACATTGATGACGGCTTTGTCACCCGCAGCTTCGTTCATTCCCGCCCAACGCTCGCATATCCTAAGTTTGATTGCGTAAGCATAGACGTGTTTGACTGTTCCCTCGCCCACTCCGGCAAGGGCATCGACAAGCCAGAAACGGGCGCGGTCGATATCCTGTTCCTTTTCAAGCGGACTGGACTTCATGAACGCGTCCTGGATCATCTTTGCGAAAGTGACGTCATAACCAGAAAAAGAACGTTCCGCAAAACGCACTTCAGGACCCCACGCTTGCGCACGGAGCCTTCCGGAAACATTTTTCATCTGGATTTCACGGGACTGGTAATCCCGAACAAATTCATCATCGCATTCTTCGCCCGCCAAGAGGGCGTCGAGTGCTTGAAGTTCAGGGGCGTCCAGCACACCTTCGCAACGGCCACGGAACTCGGCCATGCTAAGGGGCGGAACGTCGCCCAGTTGCAGCATCGGAAGCGATGCCATCAAATATGCTGGACTGCTCATCGAACCGCCTTACTTGCCTTGGGCGGCCTTGTTTACAATCTTTGCGAGTTGCGGTCTGAGCAAGGCAGAAAGCGATTCCGCCATCGCCTGTTCAGTAAATTCGTGACTGACCTTGCCCTGGTTGAGCTTCACGCGGAATCCGAACTTGACACCCTTGTCACTTTCGACCTTCACGCCAGCCTTGAGCTGCTTGGCAAACTCACCCATGACAAAGCTCGAAAGAGCCTTTGCATCGGCTTCGGAAAAATCGATTTCGATATCGGAACTGTAGCTCTTTGCAATCGAAAGAAGCATCGACTTCACAGTCGATTCATCAAGAGATTTTTCAACTTGGAGATTCAGGAGATCTAGAATCATTTTTTCAAGATTCTTGCCCACCGAGAGGAGCAAATCGCGGGCGGCCTGTTCCAAAGTGCGTTCGCTGCGTTCCGTAAACGCGACCGCGTCCTTGTCGGCCTGTTCCAGCTTGGCTTTGGCCTCTTCTTCGGCAGCCTTCACGATTTCGGCGGCCTTTTCTTTTGCCTTTGAAATAATAGACGTTGCTTCGAGTTCTGCTTTATCGACAGCATCCTTCTGGATGCGTTCCATAAGAGCTTGCAAATCTTCTGCCATTTAATTCTCCAAATTAAGGAAAAACACCCCCAAATAGGGCATTTTCATTAAACACAGAAAAGAATATACAAGTAAAAAAAAGAAAAAGACAAATTTTTCGTTAAAAAATTGCGAAAATATTATTTACCTGCAAAAAAAACGGATAAAAAGACAAAAATAAAGGATAAAAGGATATTTCATTGAGCTTGCAAAATCCATGCCGTAACGCAAACTTTACACATAATGTAGGATATTTACACGCTCCGTAATAGACTTTACAGGGGGTGTAACCGTATGGAAATACATTCCCAATTCATATTTTTTCAGCTTACTTTTGGAGCCGAGTTGAGGACTTGATTTGCCCATTGGCGAAATCCCGAGATTTAATCCAATATTTCTGATTTTTTCTACGCCAAAATGTTTGCGAACCCACATAAATCAAGGTATATTCAGAAAGTAGGTCTTATAGGGGCTCTTTAGGAGCTGAGGTAAAACAAAAAGTTAAAAAAAGGCACAAAAAAAAATACCCGCAGCAAACACCACGGGCAAGAGATTTGGGAAATATGAAGTTTATTAAGCGAAAGCAGCCTTCAATACACTGCGAGCGACAGCCTGATAAGGCAACCCCATTTCAGCAGCTTTAGCCTTCATTTTTTCGATGGTTTCGTCATCAAGCCTAAGCGATACCATTCTCATGCGTTTGTGCCCCTTAGAGAGTGCAGCTTTAGCCTTGGCAACGAGTTCAGCAACCCGTTCGTCATCCAATCCCACAGTTTCGTCAAGCTCGCGTTCGACTTCTTCCAACTCATCCGGTGTCAGATGGTTCTCCACCACAACATGACCGGCGGCCATAAGTTCCTTCTTGAATTCTTCCTTCGTCATACTTCACCTCCGTGCGATCTTCTCACGGTAACCACCGTGTACATGTCGGATTCAACGATAAGAGTCCATGAAACACTGTCCACGACACCGACGAGCTTGTAACGTCCATCATTCGCAGTTTCGATGCGATAGCTGGAATTCATAAACTTTCCAAGCATCTCAGGGGTGAACCCTCTTTCAACCATCCTATCGAGTGCGTGTTCCGTGATGTTCATGCTTATAATATACAAATATATTGCTCTTTTGTCAATACATTTTTTAGATTATCGAACCCAGCCCCATAAACCCAAATGAAAAATCCAATCAATAGCCGGATTCAGCGCGTCGGACTCACCCCATTTGGCACCCCCACCCCTAACAACTCTGTCTTATAGGGGCTCTTTAGGAGCTGAGGTAAAACAGAAATGTACAAGCAGGAAAAGCTGGAAGACGGTTAGAGTTTATCGTCTTAATGTTGCTGCGGCTGTGTTTTGCTAGCTTGTATATACATGTATTTTTGTGGATATTACTTATGTTGTTTTTGCAATGCTGTTGAATTTAATTTTATGGCTTTTTTAAATCTTCGAGAAGTTCACGGAGTTTCTTGTCCTGATATCCCTTTATAATTTCGAGCACGTTTCCACCGGCAAGGTCCATAGTTGCGGCTTGTTTGAAGTCAAGCTTGATGAGTGAGTCTTTTGCATAGATGAGTGCATGGACAACATTTAGTACATTGCCTCCGGCAAGGCAATGGGCTTCAAGTGTTTTTATGTCAATAGGGATACCAGCCTTGCAACTGTAGATGTACGCTTCGACGATTGTTTCCAGCGGAACTCTACGGAGCCGCATCCCGATAAGCTGGAAAATGCTTATTTTGGCGTTGGAAAATTTGCACTGGAGCCAGGGAGAGAAAATCTTCTTGAGAAAAAAGGATATGCAACCAAGGATGATGAGGGAACTCGCTATGATGATTGTAATGATGATGTCGTTGTTCATTTTGTTCTCTTGGGAATATCTTGTTATGAATATATGCTATTTAAAACGATTCAGCAAGCGAAAAACGGATTATTGTTGGCTACGGCGGTGGCTCCGGTTGACAAAGAAACAAGAAAGATTGAGTTCTACAAGAAACATGAAGGTGATAAAATCTGGCAAGTTCGTTATGTAGGTCTTTGCGGTCATCAGGCGATATCCTTTGATAAGAAAAAAAATTTTATTCCTTTTTGGTGATTATCCAAAGAATTTTACGAAGGAAGAAAAAGCTTTATTCGATAAAGAGAATCCTTATTGGGCAAACTTTTTTAATAAAGATTAACTGTGGATTACTTCTTTCCTTGGGGTGTTGAATTTTGCACATACCACTTTTGAAGTTCAAGCCGACAACAATTGCTTTTAACGGGGCGTTGCGGGGTGGCCCCGCTCGAAGGGGTAGCGGCCCTTCGGCAAGCTCAGGGACCTTGGTCCGCTGAGAATGCCGAAGGAAGCGAGGGGGAATCCTCCCCCCACCCCTATAAAACAAATTCCTAGATTCTTCGACTCCACAATGTTTCGCTCAAGATAACACGCTTCAAATTGCACTTTCTGACCACTAACCACCAACCACTAACCACTATTTTTTCTATTTTTCGTCCCGAAAAATTATCTTCAAGGATACAAACCATGAAACGTACACATAACTGCGGCCAGCTTCGCAAGGAAGATGTTGGCCAGACCGTAACACTCGCCGGTTGGGTGGATCGCCGCCGTGACCATGGTAGTGTGATTTTCGTTGACCTCCGCGACAAGTATGGCAAGACCCAGATCGTTTTCAACCCCGACTACAACGCCGACGTGTTGAAGACAGCCGAACAGCTCCGTAACGAATACGTTATTTACGTGACTGGTAAGGTTTATGCCCGCGAAGAAGGCAACACCAACGAAAAGCTCGCTACGGGTGAAATCGAAGTCAAGGCTGACAAGCTCGAAATCTTGAACGCCGCCCTCACTTCTCCGCTCGCCATTAACGACCCGAACGAAGAATGCAAGGAAAACGACGACCTCCGCTTGCAGTACCGCTATTTGGACCTCCGCCGTCCGTGGATCCAGAAGAAGCTCCTCCTCAAGAGCCGCTTCCTCAAGGCAGTCTATGACTTCTTCTATGCTAACGGTTTTGAAAACATCGAAACGCCGTGCCTTTGCAAATCGACACCGGAAGGCGCACGCGACTACCTCGTGCCGTCCCGCGTGAACCCAGGCAAGTTCTACGCCCTCCCGCAGTCTCCGCAGCAGTACAAGCAGCTCTTGATGATTGCCGGCATGGACCGCTACTTCCAGATTGCGAAGTGCTTCCGCGACGAAGACCTCCGCGCTGACCGTCAGCCGGAATTCACGCAGATCGACGTGGAAATGTCCTTTGTGAACCAGGACGAAGTCATGGAAATGTTCGACAAGTTCGTGACTGAAGTTTTGGGCAAGGTTTGGAACTTCGAACCGCCGCGCCACATCCGCCGTATGAAGTGGGCCGAAGCTATGCTCAAGTACGGTTCCGACAAGCCGGACCTCCGCTTCGACCTCGAAATCCACGACGTGTCCGAAATCGGTGCAAAGTCCAACTTCGGCGTGTTCAAGAACTGCGTTGCCGCCGGTGGCAAGATCCGCGGTATCGCTGCCAAGGGCTGTGTCGATTTCACCCGCAAGCAGATCGACGAACTCACCGCTTACGTGGGCAAGTACGGTTCTAAGGGCCTCGTGTGGATGCGCGTCAAGGAAAACGACGAAGTGGAAACCCAGGTCGGCAAGTTCTTCACGACTGAACAACTCAACGAACTCCGCGACGCTGTTGGCGCTAAGTGCGGCGACATGATGTTCTTCATCGCAGGTCCGGAAAAGATTGCAGCTACCGCTATGGGTCAGCTCCGCTTGGAAGTCGCCCGTATCAAGGGCCTCCGCGATCCGAAGAAGCGTGAATTTGTATGGATTACTGAATTCCCGATGTTCGAATACAGCGACACGGAAGGCCGCTACATGGCCATGCACCACCCGTTCACCAACCCGCTTCCAGAACATTTGGACATGATGCTCAGCGGCAACCTCAAGGATTGCAATGCCGAAGCTTATGACCTTGTTCTTAACGGTGTGGAAATCGGCGGTGGTTCTATCCGTATTCACAACCCTGAAGTTCAGGAAAAGGTGTTCCGCCTGCTCGGCCTTACCGAAGAACAGGTTCGCACCAAGTTCGGCTTCTTCGTTGATGCCTTCAAGTACGGCGCTCCTCCGCACGGCGGTCTCGCCTTCGGTCTTGACCGCGTTGTCGCTACCATGGAAGGTGAAGAATCTATCCGTGACTACATCGCGTTCCCGAAGAACACGAGCGCTTCTAGCCCAATGGACCAGAGCCCGAGCGAAGTCGACCTCCAGCAGCTGCAGGACATCCACATCTCCGTGCAGTTGCCCAAGGGTAAGTAGCACCTGCGGTGCAGTTACTAGTTACTAGTTATTAGTTACTAGAGACGCAAAAAAAATTTGAGAGTCGAAAGATGTTTCGGCTCTCTTTTTTAAACCCCAAAGTGATTTGAGTCACACTTCGTAAGTGTTTCGCCTAAGCGGAACGCTTTTTTGAGCCCTTTCGTATCGATTCTTTTACAGAATTGACAATTTTCACAACATTTAATGAAAAAAAACAACAAATATGGTTAAATATGGAAAAAACGACTTATATTCCATAAAAGAGTGTGGGGGTTATTTTTTTCTTCAAGGGATGAGAGATGAAAAAAAAACACCTTGTTTGGATGCTCGCTTTTGCGAGTACATATTTTTGCAGTTGCTCTGACGATAACGCCGCAGCTCCTTTTGGGAATGCCGCTCAAATCACCGAGAGTTCAACCTCAACGGATCCATTAGACGACCCGAACAATCTGGGCATTTTGCCTCCATTAGACGGATCTTCTGCGTCCACCGTAAACCCAGCCGATTCTAGTAAGCAAGTTTCACCTTCGACAGGCAAATCGAGCGTTGTCGCGACCTCCAAGAGTTCTTCTTCGACAGCATCGACTACGCCCAACCCATCAAGTGCTGCAAACACACCAAAGAGCAGTTCGGCAAACTCGCAACAAATTCCGGCTGCAAAGTCGTCCAGTTCCGTTGCCATTTCGAATGCCTCTATGACCGCAAATTCCTCTAGCGGTTTAAAGGAATACGATGACAACCACAAGCCCAAGGAATCAGTACTCCCGAAAGCGGGCTTCTACAAGAACTTGACCATTGAACCGCTTACCCCGAAAAAAGGCGGCCAAATTCACTGCACATTCGACGGTTCGTTCCCCACGGCTAGTTCAGAACAAATTACCACCGCAAAGCAAATCACCGCAAACACGGTCGTCCGCTGTTCCGAATTCGTGAACGGTCAAGCTGTCGATACCACGACACAGACCTACTTCATCAACGAAAGCGTATCGATGCCGGTTGTTGCCATTACAGTCAATCACCATGACATGTTCGACTCTACAGACGGTCTCTATGCCACAGGCAACCTCACTGGCGGTGCTGGCGGCATGGGAGGTATGTGGAATATGGGCGGCGGCAACGTAAACGACGACAACAACCCCAAATGCACGGAACCCTGCAAGGGGGCCAATTTCTGGAAAGACACGGAACTCCCCGCTCACGTGGAATACTTCGAAAAAGGCAGCTCCACCACCGAAAAGACTTGGGAAATCGATGCAGGGATTTCTATCATCGGCAACTGGAGCCGCTACAAGCCCAAAAAGAGTGTCGCCATCAAGATGGATAACGACGACTACGGCGACAAAGTGCTGAAATACTCTTTCTTCAAGACGCGCCCCGAAGCGAAGAAAATTAAGAGTTTCAACCTGCGCAACAACGGCAACCGCTTCTGGACGGACTACATCGGCGACGCCATGATGACCGCCCTCATGGAAGGGACCGAAGTCGATTACCAGCGCAGTCTGCAAGTGGTTGTGTTCTACAACGGCGAATACTTTGGCATCCACGACTTGCGCGAACGACTGAACAGAAGTTTTGTCGAAACAAATTACGGCATTGATTCCAAATCCATCAACATGGTCAAGAACTGTAGCGAAGGAAGCGATTGCCAAAACGGTTGGGCCGCAAGCGGCACCAATGGGGCCTCCACGACAGAATTCACCCAAATGGTGAGTTCCGTTACAGGCGGAAACTTTGCAGGCGAGAACAACCAGAATTACGAACAGATTAAAAGCAAACTCAATGTCAATAGCTTTGCACAGTATATGTTCGCCGAAATGTATCTCCATAACGGAGACTGGCCGAACAACAACGTACGTGCTTGGGGCGGCAATGGAGTACCGTTCAAATTCGTTATATTCGATACCGACCATGGATTCGGATTTTCTCCCGGCATTAGCGGCTTCGATGTAGATAACCAGAACATGTTCAACTGGGTTCTTGGTCAAGACATGGGAAGCCAACAAGGTGGAAACAACGGCAATTTCCCTGGTATGGGAGGAGGATTCCCCGGCGGCATGGGCGGCGGATTCGGCATGGGCATGGGAGGCGCATCATCTACCGTTGGCAACATGCTGAAAAAACTCCTTGAAAATCCGGATTTCAAGCGGCTCTTCATCAATAACGCCTGCATCCTTCTCAATAGCTACCTGACTTATGATAAGGTGCAAACGACGGTGCAAAAAATGATGTCAACAATTCCGTCTGCAGAACAGCAGCGTGACCAGCAAAGATGGCCGAGAAATCAAAGCAAGTTCACGTGGGATCCGAGCGGAAGCAAGCTTACCGCCTATGCCCGGAACCGCAGCGAAACTATCAAGAAAGAAATGGTTGAACGATTCGGCCTAGAAAACGAAGTCTCCATGACTGTCACCGCAAGCGGAAACGGAACCGTTCTTGTTGACGGCATGAAACTGCCAAGCAAGAACTATCAGGGCAAATTCTTTAGCAATAACGATTTAATGCTGACAGCCGTTCCCGAAAGCGGAGGCGTATTTACGGGCTGGTCGGACGGTTCCACCGAAAACCCGCACAAGGTCAAAGTTGGCGCGGGCCAAACGATTACTGCAAATTTCAAGTAAAAATCAACCAATGCAATGTTCCCTGCGGAAACCCCGCAGGGGCTTTTTTTATATTGTGAGCATGTCCAGAGCCGCCAAAAGACGCCGAAAAATGATGATGGAGAGTCAACCGATGGAGAGTCAACCTCTCCCACTTCCGCCTCCAAAAACAAAGCATAATCTTTCCTTCAGAAAAAAGACTCTTATTATTTTATTCGTTCTAGAAGCGTGCTTTGTTACAGCTTTTATCCTTTTACATGCAAAGGCTCATTCATATTGCCTCGGAAACATCATCGACGAAATCTTTTTGGATACACTCGCCACACGTGAACTATACATTACTTTGCTTAGAATTTCTTTAGCCTTCCTTTTAAGTTTTGGTATCGGTATTATTTTGCACCTCTTTAAGGTACTGCCCCCAAGAAGAAAACATGAAGAACCCACTTTAAATAAATTCTTTATAGAAATCCTCCTTTTGGTTTTACTCGCCATAGGCGTTTCCATCGAACAAGTTATCGAACTTCCGGCAAGGTTCACACAAAAGCCGACACTCCAAAAAGAAATCCTTATCGACAAAGATACATGGACAACGAAATCTGGAATGCATTACGACCTTATATTCAGTAGCAAATCGAGCATAACGGTCAGCAAACGCACTTATTTAGCAATGGATATCGGAACTGAATTTTACACGGTTTATCAAGGGTCTTTTCTTATAGATTATTTCCCGACGGATAAATACTCTTTGAAGAAAGATTAGAAAGTATCTCTGACAAATTTTGTAGATTGACAATATGCCGTTCACTCAAGAATATTGGAGCATTATTTGGAATTGTAGAAATAATCAGCAAGGTATTCAGCTAAAAGTAGAAATACAATCAATACAGTTATATCATTTGGTGAAGTAAAAAGCGATTATCTAAAGATAATGAATAGCTATATTAAAAATATATCCCCCAAACAACAAAAATCTCCGTAGCAATGTGCTGCGGAGATTTTTTTATTGAATAAAAAAGGTAGCCAGATTGCCAAAACACTCATTTCATTTCGTGTTTTGCCCTTCGGGCTTCAGTTTGGGTTTCGGGGTAGCCAGATGGGCTGCGCCGGCTTCGGTTTCGCTACCACCCGTTTGAGTTTCGGGGTAGCCAGATTGTTCTTGCCGCTATTCGGCTACGCCGATGCTTACGCATCGCGGGGTAGCCAGATTGCCAAAACACTCACTTCGTTTCGTGTTTTGCCCTTCGGGCTTGCTTGAGCTGCGCTCAAGTCAAGGCCAAAATCCGGCTGTGTTCGCTTCGCTCTCGCCGGATTTTGTCGAACTGACTTCGTCAGTTCTTCTGGCGTACCCTAAAATACATA
>Ga0247611_10005880_pt1 | contig 15949 bp, 23 predicted proteins | sample 177DNAGHGhighgp2_FD_192422 | JGI IMG/M metagenome (GOLD analysis project Ga0247611, IMG submission 192422) | Sheep rumen microbial communities from Palmerston North, Manawatu-Wanganui, New Zealand - 1770 DNA GHGhigh gp2 | ecosystem: Host-associated > Mammals > Digestive system > Stomach > Rumen...
ATAGGATTGCATCCAAATAAAATTAAAAAATAATACAGTGCCAATAATGGACACAAGATCTGAAACAAGAGCTATCAATACCCGTTTTTCAAAACGTCGTTTTACAGGGCTCTGGACATCCGGAAATAAATATCCGCACAGATTGCATGCAGGCAGTGAATCAGCCTGTGTTGCTCCGCAATTAGGACATGTCTTCATAAAATACTCTCCAACCTAATACTATGTGAAATATTAGAGTTATATACTGTTTAAGTCAGTGTTAAGCGTTCTTTTCCCGAATGATATAATTATCTTGTCTGAGGGAGCGATCCCATAGTCGAGAGAATAAACAGGATAATGCAATAAGGATGGGAATAATATGAATATTTCTGATCAAATAGGATGTATGAATGACAGGTAAACTATATGGCCAAATTGATTAGTTATGTTTGCACTCGTTGTGGCGGTGTTCTCAATATCGACAGCGATCAGAAGATCCTTGATTGTCCGTTTTGCGGCACAATGGTCAACTTGGTTGAATATCACAGGAAAGATATCTTAAGTCAGGCTGAATTGTGCCTGAAGAGGATGGAATACAAATCCGCGTACGAGAGATACAAGGAACTTTACGATAAGAATCCAAAGAGTTTTGAAGCCCTGCTCGGACTTGTCCTTTGTGCCGGCAAGATACCTGATAAAAAAGATCTGGTATATCCAAAAAAGCTCATAAGACATGATCTGGACAAAGCGAGAGCTGTTCTCGCTCAGCATGCTGAAGACTGCTCAGGTTACGAGTATTTCGAGCATCTTGGTACTGTATTAAATCTTTGCGTAGAATACCGCAAATTGATCGAAGATAGAGACTATAATGCAAACCTGACCAGGACACGACTCAGAAACCTTGCGAATAAACAATATGGTAATCCTGATCTGGCGTTAAAAGGAATTGCTTCATGCGACAGGCAAAACGCGGATTTATTAAATCAGAACATCAAAGAGCTTGAGAGAGAACTCAGATTAAACTGCGCCAAATTGAAGATGACTGAGCCCAAACCTGAAGAGCAGGTTGTTTACTCTTCGAGTATTAACAAAGCTGATGTGAATCCAGATGCAGAATCTATTTCCAACATTACTTGCATTAAGTGCGGCGGTCAGCTGTTGATTGATGCGAAGAGAAGTCTTTGCGAATGCGGATTCTGCGGCGTTGCGTACGGCACTTCACTTTTTTGGGGTGAGCCAAATAAAAAGGCTAAGGAAGCTCTGGTAAAGCAGGAATTCAGCGAAGCATACCAGAGATACTCATATATGCTGATGCTTGACCCGCATAATTTCGAAGCTCTGCGCGGAAGCGTGTTAAGTTCTGCAAAATGGAGCTGCATAAAAGTCGAGGACGATATCTCTAACTTCTGGGTAAATAATCTCCGTTCGCGCATTGAATGCGCGCTCGAAAAAGCTCTTGACAGCGACAAGCCTTATTTTGAAGAGCTTATCAAAATGGCGGATGCATACAGACTGATCCTCGCAGAAGACAACAAGCTCAAACCTCTGGAGAGGCAACGTAAAGATCTTCTTTACAGGAGGGATCATATAGTTGTTGATTACAATCCCGATGAAGAAAACAAGCCTGCTCTGTATGCCCACAAAACTATATCTGATTCGATCGCTGACATCGAAAAGCAGATAGACAAGATTACTATCGACAGAAATAAATATGTGGATAAGGTTAGTGAGATCTGCAGACGGATACAGGAGATGGACAGGCAATGGATGGCCGGAAAAACTCAGAATAAGCATTAAGAAAATTGATTAATGGGCAAAGACGGCAATTCTAAATCTTTAAGGAGACCGTTATATTTTCAGGACAAGTCCGAGTGGATCAATTAACAGGATATACATTTGAAAGGACAGGAAAAATGACATCAATTGCAAATCCGGATTATAAGTACTACCAAAAACTTGAAGGCACATGGAAAGATGTGAAAGGTTCATGCGAAGCTGTTCTCAGCCGTTTTGCCGGAATAGAGATACGGTATGCGTCCGGAAAGCTTTCCTCCTCATACGGCGTAATTGATGCCATGCAGCTCCGGCTGAATCAGGGCGGAATGATGATCGGAATGATGGCAGCAGCTTACACGATCCATGATGGTGAAGAGATAAAGATAAACCTGAATAACCGTATTGTATATGAGGGTGATAAGACAATATACAGAGTATCGGAGGCCTGGTATGGCAACGAAGAGCTTCATCTGGAGATGATGGATCTTAATGACGGGCATAAAGAAGAGTTAGTCCTTGCCAGGGTCAAAGAAGATGTCCCTCTTGCCGAAGGTGAATTTCAATGTTCCTGCGGGTACAGGGGAGAAGCAAGGAGATTCTGTCCGAACTGCGGCAAGGAGATAATTTGAAAAGGTGAAGGAAAAAGTGACAGCTTTGATATAACTATAAGATGAGTAATACACTGAAGTTATTAATCATTTGGCTGAGTCATTTTAATTAACAGTTTTATTGACTATGACAGATCAGGATTTGAAGAGGAATATCATTTTGAAAAAGGGACTACAGATTCTATATTATGTTTCAGTTGTAATCAGCGCTTTGGTGGGGCTGTGGCATTTTTTTGTACCATGGATGTTTCAATGGTACGACTACCTTCCGACGCAATACAGGAACCTTATAGTCGGGATTGATTATACGAACTATTGCTTTTCGTTGTTGCTGTTTGGTCTGAGCGTAATGTTGATATTGTTAGGCAAAAGAGCTTTGGCAATGAACCGGGAAGTGATTTATTTCTATTTCTTTCTTACGGTGGTTTGGATTTTCAGAGCATGCCTTGCCAGTTTCATTGAGCCGTGGCCGTTGCAGCCAATCCCGGCAGCTGCGATCGGGCAGCTGATCGCGTCAGATGTATTGGCTGTCATGATGATAGTTGTCAGTGTTAGCTTTGTCAGAGAACTCAGAAGAAAAACATAGAGCGGATTATAGACAGTATAATTGCTTTCGGTGAATGAGGTGACTGATAAATGAATTGTCCTTTTTGTAATGAAGAGATGGAGCATGGTTTTCTCTATTCGGACCCGGGAGGTTTTCCTTGGTATCCGGAGGGGGAGAAGCCTATAAAATACATACCGGAATTCCGCCGTAAAAAGAAGGGTGGTATGTATTTCGGAAGTGAAAAAATCGAATATTGTGAGTATGATACGCTTTCAATGTATATATGCAGAAAGTGTAAAAAAGGCATTGTTGATCCTTTGACTGAGAAGAAAAGCAAGTTGCTTATATGAACTGCTTTTGCATAATATTATCGGCAATATTTTTTCGCGAACCCGGTGCAGATAAAGATTCATACGGAATGCCTGTATTTCAGAGGTTTCATTCGATAATGATCTCGAAAGACCCTGGCAAATCTTCCCTGATTCGCATAGCCGATTTTTCTGGCTATCTCGAGTATGGACATGTCTGTACCGGTTAAGAGACGGGCAGCCTCCCTCATCCGGTAAGAAGCCATATATTCGGAGATGCAGAGGCCATACACTTCCTTGAAGCAGTTTTTCAGATATGTCTCACTTATCCCGAACTGATCGGAGATCGTCCTTACGGGGATATGAACGCTCAGGTCTTTGATAAGGATATCGATGAAGTAAATCTCATAACCGGTGTAATGACCGAGCGGATAGTAAAAACTGCTCAGGTTCTCCTTCTTGCCGATACATACAATGCCGGGAGACAGATAACTGACTTTGTCATCGGTTTTGCGGAACTCGCATCTTCCTGACAGGCAGTAATTGATCGTATAGAGCGGTATTCCGGAGTTATTCTTCTCGAAGGGCATTATAAAACCCTCTATCTCGTGCGAGACCAGATAGATTCCCCGTACGATCGGATATATGGTCATCTTATGATGACTCTCCGGCAACAACGATATCATATTTGTTGTATGATCCAGCTTCAATTAAGAGCATTACGGACATACTGCTGTGCTTCGGCAAAATTTTTGTCTTCAACTGTTTCGCCCATTCCCGCAGCATAACCGCCTGAAGTGTGAACTCCATCAGAAGTCTCAACCATAATATAGTAAGTGCATGCATCACAAATGTTGCCGTCTGAGCTGATGTCTTCCTTAAGATCCATGAATCTTACTCTGGTCAGAACATTTACCATGCTTGTCCATGACAACTCATCAGTCTCATATTCCTTGATTTTGTATCTGTCTTCAGAAGGAAAATCCCCTTTCAGATAGTCGTATCTTCTGTCTGCTTCGGGATCGACACTATACTGTGTAACCTTGTAATCTGAAGTGATCACAAATACTTCATCGTGATTGATGTCTCCACCGTAAATAACATAAGTTACCTTCTTTACGTCATAAGGTCCTCTCTTCTTGGCGCATCCTGCAAAGATACACATGCTAAGCGTCATTAAAAGCACAGCAACAACAATTCTTTTAAGCTTTTCCACAAATCATATACTCCATTTTTCAATTTCATTTTTATGGCAAATAGCAGGTATCTGCTTGACCGCATCTGCCATTTATACAGTTGATCGGTATGAATTGTTGCAAGGCATGAGATTGAAAAAACACTTTGCCAGGATGATATAATCACTATATCAAGAATGATTCTTGGTCGGAAAAATCAACAGTAAAATGAACTAATGCAACATTTATATATCTCCATTTGTATTTAAAGTATCTGTCGTAACTGGAGGAGAACTTAATGATGCTTAACCCAAAACACATTTTGATATGTATCCTTGTCGCAGGCTTTGTTTTCACTTTGCCGGCCTGTTCTAACGTGACTGATACTAAAGCTCCCACGTCAGCAACCTCAACAAGATCGTCGAACTATAAGGCGCCTGATATGCCGGATAACATGGATCACGAACCTCCGGCTGGAATGGGATTCGACATTTCAAATGAAGATATCTTCGAGAAGGGTTATTATGCAGTTCAATACGATACATTCTCAGGTGCTTATTTTTCGTGGTCATCGACAAACAATTCCGATTCAGACATAGAGTGGAGCGTATATGTTTCCGATGAGAAACTCACGGAAGATGAGATCAAGGAGTTATCCAAAACGAAATCTCTTGGGGTCAATGAAGGCTCAGACGCAGTAGCAGAGGGGCAGTGGATAATTGTTATTTGTAACATAAATAAAGAGACTGCAGATGCACCGGTCGACTCGACTTTCCATCTCTCAAGTTTCAGGGACTATGCATGACGGCTCTCAAGTCCTGGTATAAAGATGAACAGATTGAGAATATGATGAGAGGAAAGCCGGTATGGAAAATAGTATTCCTTGTTCTTGGGGCAGTTGCTGTCCTTTGTGTGGCCTGGCTGGGTCTGTTTTTCCTAATATCGAATTTAAGTAGAATTAATCTTCGCAACAGCATTATTTCTGAGTGTCCTTTCTCGATTGCCGAAGATGCAGAATGGAAGATGTATTCCAATAACAATCAGGCCAGTCTGATTGCTCAAGTCAGTGAACACAACGGTCAGGCTAATCGTATGATACTGGTCATTGATAAATCAGCAGATCAATATAGTTCGGCAAGTGTTATAAGGAGCGCGGTTTTGCATCATGACTATTTCCGGATTTCATACTCTGAATGGGAAGATAACTGGAAAAGCATGGAAGAGAAGGATGTCTATGAGACCGGTAATTTCATCTATTTGAGAGTGCAGTATGACAGCAGGTCAACGTTGACAAGAATTAAGATAGGTTACGGAGCTGCTGATTCAATAGATTCGAGTAATGGCGAGGGCGTATTATTCACATTCTCGGAGCAACTTAAAATAACGTATTACAATTATTATGGAACTACGATAAGCATGTCACAGAAGTACGACGAGAAAAAATCCGCTTGGAGTGAGGTTACAACTTACGAAGGTGAAAGAGTTGCTTATGATTGAAATATGTTTAGGGATAATATCATCGAAATATAAAAAGGAATAGTGAGTACAACAAATGAAAAGAAATAGATTGATCATAATATAGACAGGATAATGTAAAAAGGAGTAGAACATGGAGTTGAATCCAATAGTTAAGGAAGCGCTTGTTGTTATAAATTTCGTCGACAGGTATCAGAAACTGTCGGACGAATATAGTTATGATAAGGTTCCTTCTGAACAGCGGCTAAACAAAGTCGATAAGTCCGAGATCTTTAAGATCCTTTCTAAAATCGGATTCGAATCTTCGTATGATTCGCACGAGAGATTTTTTAAGATCAAGGAAGAAAAAAACGGGAAATACATTTTCGGTTTTCATATTATCCTGCGTGGCTATGTTGATCTTATATGGGTAGTAAAAGAGGACGATAATGTGCTTTTGGGATCTCCCTGGGGAACTTACTCTAGAAGACTGATAAGTCTTGATTATAAAATAAAGCACCCGTTCTATGGCTCCTACGATGATGTTGAGCGCATATTAAACATAGCTTTTGAAATGTATAAGGATTTCAAAAATGCGGTGTTAGCTCAAGGCTGACTGCCGGATAGAATCTCGATTATAATATACGTGGTTATAAGATAAAAACTATTAGTGTATTAAATACACAGTAAAAGCGTCTGAATCAATCACGGAATTTTTTAAATATACTCTTACTAATCCTTCTTTTTGGTTTCTTGAATCCATCATAAGACATACAGAATTTTAAGCTGTAGAATGCAGCAAACGAGATGTCGGTCAGATAATTATTTCCTGAGATCATCCGGCAAATGATCACTGATACTGACAATATCCCTGCAATAACCATCAAATGCCTTCCGTACTTCTTTAAGGATGGGATTGCTAGCGAATATGCGGGGAAAATAACGATGAATAAGACTGCGTACAATACATGACTGCTTACAAAAGAACCCTGATGCGAGGATATTAGATCGTTTAGTGACATCAGAAGTTTGCTGCCCTTCGGGATCTGATACCACTTCATGAACCCGGCCGGGTTTCCTTCTGATATGAGCAATGAATAAGATGGGCGTTCTATCATGCAATTAAGGTAATGCGCAATGAAGAATCCTATTGTGAAGACCAGTATTAATTTGATTAGAGTTTTTATCTTGTCAGGATCAGCTTTTTTCCCGTTGATAACGATTCCCAACATAAAAAAGGCAATGTAAATGATCGATCCTGTTATAAGGCTGCCCCACAAAGTTCCCTGTATTTCAGTGAGTTTCCCTGCAAATAGCGGATCGTTTAATATCTTCGCTCCGCAAAGCGCGGCAGTCGAACAGAACAGGTAGGTAAAAATGGCGGCGGTAATTACTCTTCGCGAGACCTTTAAGTATCTTTCCCAAAGCTGTCTGAACAGAACTCCCAAAAAGAAAAAACATGAACCGCAAAAAACAAAGACCGTAAAAAAACTGATCAGCTTAGCCGGAAGACTGTCACCTATATAGATTTTTTCTGAGATCTGAAAATCAAAAAAAGATCCTGTGATGGCGCCGGTTATACATAGTGCTATCAGGATAAGATAAAGGATTGTCCTCTGATTCTTTTTCATACTGCCTCTGATTATTAAACACGTTCAATTTATGCTAACACGCAAACTTCCACATTTCAATCATTAAGCCGGAAGTCATACAAATAAGATTCTCGCAGATGATATAATTATCTTGTCTGAGGGAGTGATCTCTTAGTTTAGATAATTATCAGGAAAAGAGACAATGTTATATAAGAGCATAATAGTAAAAGATAGGACCGGTAAAGAAATTGAGCTTCGCAATGCCGTTGTTCAGGATGCTGAGGCTCTTATAGAGTATCTTAAAAAGACTAACGCCGAGTCTCCGTATCTTATTTGTGAGCCGGAAGAGATTACATTAAGCATTGAGCAGGAAAAAGAGATCATAATAGGAAAAGAAAAATCTGAAAGAGAACTTCTTCTGCTTGCTTTCGAGAACGGCAGACATATAGGAAACGTTTCTCTTATGAGTGTTGGAACATCCATAAGATATAAACACCGGTGCTGTATCGCAATCGCATTGTACAAGAAATACCATGGAAGAGGTATTGGGCGCCAAATGCTCAATACAATATTGGATGTTGCAAAGAAGAACGGATATACTCAGGCAGAACTTGAGGTGGTGACGGAAAACTCCGGCGCCGTTCACTTGTACGAGAGCCTTGGTTTCCATAAGTATGGTCAGCTTCCAAACAGCATGAGATATAAAGACGGACAAACAGTTGATTCTTTTCTGATGGTCAAAGAGTTGTAGTAAAGAATATCAGCAGCAATCAGAACTAAGGAGAATTAACAGTGGATGATTCTGAAATTAACAAATTGAGAAATATACCGCCGTTTTACGATAACGTTCTCTTGCTTGGAGGATACAAACTTGAACCTGATCCATGTAACAAGCGGCTTGAGTATAAAGACCTGGAAATAGAGAAGCAAAACTTCTCGAAGATCAAGGAAGAATTCCAGACATTGTATTCGTTCGAAAACTGTAAGCTGACAGGAGTGAAAGTCAGCTGGGGCAAATTGAACTATATAAAGATAGCAGGCTGCAATGCTTTAGGCAGTTCTTTTACACAAGTTGAATTATCTTATGGCGAGGGAATTGCGGACAGCCGGATGGAGAAAGGCAAAATCAGGAATTTCGGTATACATAATATGCCGATATATCGCAGTACCTTAATAGGAAGCAAATTCGAAGAAAGAGTGTGTCTCCATAATATCAGTTTGGTGGAATGTAGCGGAAAGATGCTCAAGGCGGATAATACTGATATTAGTACGCTTAAACTTACTGAAAACAAGTTCACGGATCTGCAAGTGGATCACATATTTGGACAATTCATATACTCCCAAAGAAATATTCTTTGTGATGTTAGTATCGGTCACGGACGTATCAAGGATAGCAAACTCATTGGAGACAAACTTGAAAAAGTGAAGTTCGACGAGATGAAGTTTGTGAAATGTTATTTCAAAGACATAGACTTCTCAGATACTGAATTCGAGAATTGTACATTTAGCGAGTGCCTGTTTGATGATTGCACATACACGGAAGATCAAGGTAGATTGTTTGGTATAGAATAGTAAATAAACATGAAACGGAACTATGAGAATAATGATTATCAAATCTAAGATTATTTCTTTGTTATTGGCATCTGTGCTATTCATATTCTCCGGGTGCGCATCAACGAGCAAAGAACACCCTTATGATTCTTCATTTGCCAACGCAAAGGAGTTCGCCGAGTGTTGGTGCGGCCCTTGTGAAGAGATTGAATCTTATACCGTCACTGCGGGTGATGCAGAAGTCCTCATACACAAATTTACTGATACCGAATTTGGATTCACATATACTGTTGAAGAGAGGTATCATGAGTATTCGAATAAGAGTAAGCCGGTTGCATCTTACTATTGCAGAGATTTTGATTACTACTACCTTAAAGAATTCCTCAACAGAACTGACCTGTCACCGGTGACTGACAAATATGATATAACGATCGAGCAGGATGAGCTGATCGAGACAAAAAATAAAGATATCTACAACATATATTTTAATGGTATCTCGATGTGGACAGACAGGTCTCTGACTGATGCAGAGGGCAGCGAAGTAATGGAGTTTGTCTATAACGCTCTCGACAGCTTTGACACCCGTGATCACTTCACAAAGGATCCTAATTGTACTTCTGTAAGCTATGCTCTGTATTGTGCACCCAGAGAGGAAGAAGCTGCGGTAGGAACACCGCACCATATGTTTTCTGGTCGCTACGGCTACAGGCAATGAGAGCCCAACCTAACGCTTGCGGCATTATTGAATAATAGAATGGTATATCCTGAATAAAACCTAAGCCCGGGAGCAAATCTCGGGATTAAATATTGTGGTTAGCTATTCATTAGATTTGGTTAAACAGGTAAGTAATACACAACCCCCATTATTATAGTCCCGTTATCAAAGAGTGACTCATCAAAAACTGCACAAAAATGAAAGTCAAAGATAGTCAAAAATGATTAGCACTCACCTCTTGCGAGTGCTAATTGACGGACTATAATGTAGTCAGAACAAAGGAATGAGGATCAAAGAAGAGATCAGACCTCCACCTCTTGCTCGGATAACAACAATTCAAAGGAGATGATCAGTATGTTGATGTCCGGTTTATTTGGAGAAGATTTGTTTGATGATTTTTGGGGTTACCCTACGAGAGAGCTTGCTAATATCGACAAGCAGCTTTACGGAAAACACGCACAGAACCTCATGAAGACCGATGTCCACGAGAACGAAGAAGATTATGAGATGGATATGGATCTTCCGGGATTCAAGAAGGATCAGATCCAGATCAATCTTGAGAATGGTTACCTTACCATCAGTGCCGCTAAGGAGCACGACAGTGAGAAAAAGAAGCATGGCAAGGTCATTCGTCAGGAAAGATACGCTGGATCGATGCAGAGAAGCTTCTATGTCGGTGAAGGTGTAAAGACCGAAGACGTTAAGGCAAAGTTCGAAGACGGTGTATTAAAGCTTTGCATCCCGAAGAAGGAACTTAAGGCTCTTCCTTCCAACACAACGATCGCCATTGAAGGCTAAAGAACAGTTACAAGAACAATGAACAAGGCTCGGGGCTTACATCTCCGAGCCCTTTTCATTACCGGTCATCCATCTGCGTTTTCTTTACCAATGATCCATATGCTTGTTTTTATCGTAAGCTAAAACTAACCATCAGTTATATAATTAAAAAGTAGTCAGGATTACCTTATCTTGGCTACTCTATTAGCATAACCTGTATTACTTTTATAGAAAGGACCCTGCAAACTATGAAAAACTTAGGATTCGGCATGATGAGATTACCTGTTATATCAGGACCTACGGATTTTGATTATGAAAAGCTGAATGCAATGGTAGATGCTTTTCTTGAAGCAGGATACACATATTTTGATACCAGCTTTGCCGAAGCTGAACATGTTGATTTTTCCAAGGGGCTCGAGAAGCAAACGGTAATTACAGATGCAGGCATTGACATAACCGCCAAGGTTGAACAGGCTGTGGAGTGGTTAACAAAGAATACATTCTGATTCACATAAGACAAAGCCTGGGAGTAAAAAACTCCAGAATATAGTGACCCAGCGAGACCGGCAGAAATGTCGGTCTTTTACTTCTGAATATTGCGCAATGGGAGAGGGTCAAAATGGGACAAGATTTCGAAAAAAGTATAGGAAAGGCCTCAGTTGTACGCTGTAGTGTACAACTGGAAGCTGTTTTGGGCATTTTTAGAGGACTGGAAGGAAAATGTCAAAGCTTCTTTATTGCCGTGTTATAATTCTTCTGAGGGGCAACCCTTAGATAGGATAATAAGCAATCAGGACTTATGAATAAGAAGATTATGGATCATTGAGATTGAGATGATAAGAGAGTTAAGCAGAGAAGATTTTCTGAAAACCATGAAATCAGGCATGAAAGATATAACACAGGATGCCGAAGCTGTTGTTGACATATGGGATTATGCCGAAAGCCTTCTCCACGAAGATCTGATTTCTCAATATGGATTTGAAAACAGGCTGATCGAGGCAGTTTATAGTGATGAAAAAGGGTGTTATCAGCATGTCCTGTTATTTACGTCACAGAGTAATTGTTATATCGTTATCGTAATCGATACCGAGAAAAGAGTCATTATAGGACATCATTTTCTTAACCTGAATGAAGAGTATGGTATTGATTAGATAATAGACAGCAAAATGAACAATAATTCATACGACAGACACTGCGCAATCATTAATGCATCCCTAGTATCTGTTTTAATGCGGTTGCCTTGCTGCGTAAGCATCGTAGTCGGAGCCAGAATTACACATTTAACACCTGCCGAAGTAAGCTGATTATATAAGGAATATCCTAAACATCCTGCTTCATATCCGCATTCAATATCATAAATGTGTAATTGGTACTGTGGACATCCATTCCTATCTTTAGTATTCTTTTCATTGTGACCTCCTTTGTATGTGGTAATTCCCATAGCTTTTGTTTGCAACTTTAAGCATATAGGTAAATCCACGTTGCTACAAACGTGAGGTCATTTCATATTATCTAAGAAGCTCGCGAAAAATGACTCGCAGGCTTCAATTATTACTGGACTGCGGCTGAATATGAATAGTCGGTTATAATGCCATAACAGATGCAGATGAATGGAAACCTGCTATACAGAAAGCACCGAACTCCAAAATCCGTGATAGAATGTATTAGATACAGGAAAACCTTGAAAATACTGGGTTGCAACTGCCGGTTGACAAAGTTCAAGGTCCGGTTGGTGGATTTGTTAAGAGCCTTTTTGCTAATCTCAAGCCATCAAAACCCGGAGGTGATGTAAATGACAATTGCTGACAGAATACAGAGCCTTAGAAAGGCGAAAGGCATGTCCCAGGAAGAACTGGCTGACAAGGTCGGTGTATCAAGGCAGGCCGTTTCTAAGTGGGAAAGTGAACAGGCAACCCCGGATCTCGATAAAGTCGTGATCATGAGCGATATTTTTGAAGTTACTACGGATTATCTTCTTAAAGGGATCGAGCCGGTTAAGTCCGATGATCACAAGACGATGGCTGATGTTATCGATCAGAAGGTACTTACAGAGAAGAACGGCAAGCGCGCGAAAACTGTCCTTAAGTGGTTTCTCATAGGATTCGGTATTTTGCTTGCCATAGATCTCATATCGATGCTGGTTTATTTCCTGGTCAACGGATTCCCCGTCTGATCTGATCCTCAAATAATCTGACACTAAAAACATCAGCGTTTTCGCTGTTTGTATTAATGCGCTCAAAAAAGGAGTTATCCATGAATAAGATAAAAGAATTCATCAAAAATATCAGTCCGTTCAACAACCGGACCGACATGCCGAAATTATTGTATGTCATCAAGGTCATCCTGATCTTCTGTGTATTCAAGTTCGGTGCAGAACTGGTTGGCGAAGGCATAGTCCTGGCGATACACCTTGCCTGCGGTAAGAACCCTCTGCAGGGTGAGATGTTCGGCGATATCACGATCACATTGATCACTTACTACGGATACGGCGTCATGATAGGAATAATAATCCTTCTCTGGAAGTTGTTTCAAAGAAAGACTCTTACAGAACTGGGCTTGGCGAGACCTGCATGGAGCTATTTCGCAGGAGCCGGTGCAGGAGCACTTCTTTTGCTTGTTTCAGTTGCTTTGGCAGTTCTTACCGGCGCGTTAAGGTATAACGGCGTTTTCCGGAATATCGACACTGCGATGGTATTCCTCATGCTCGGAGCTTTTATTTTTCAAGGTGCCTTTGAAGAGGTGCTCTGCAGAGGTATCGTTCAACAGCTTTTGCAGAAGAAATCCATCCCTGTCGCTGTAGGTGTAAGTACAGCCTTATTTACCATTCCTCACATCGGGAACATGGACTTCAGTGCCCCTGCCATTGCAGTAACGGCAGTTATCAACCTTATCCTGATATCGGTCATCTTCTCGCTTCTTACTATCCGTTTCAAAAGCATCTGGGCGGCCTGCGGCCTGCATTCGATATGGAACTATATCCTGTACAGCATCCTGGGGCTCAATCTGAGCGGCAATGATGAGATCAATGCTGCCGTATTTGATATGAGTTCTGTCGGAGACAATATATTAAATGGCGGAAAGTACGGTATCGAAGCAAGTATCATCACAACCGCAGTATTAGTAGCCGCTGCAATCGCACTGATCGTGTTTAACATACGGAAGCCGGAACGCGGATGATCAAATGCTATAATTATCTTGTCTGAGAGATCCCATAGTTCAGATAATCAGCAGGATAAGGAAATAAAGAAGGTTAATGGATATAATTAATTATTTTACAACCAGCGACAAAGAATACTGGCTCGCAAAGATCGGCAAGTGCGATTGGGGTGCAGGCAAATATCTGTGTGAGCTCATTCGTAATGATGCTTTTTTCGATATGGCTGGTCAAAACTCGCGTTTATTGCTGTTGGTCGATGGTGGTGAATTGATCTCTTTTTGCACACTTGCAGAGAAAGATGATATACAACCTACAGAATTAACTCCCTGGATGGGTTTTGTATATACATTTCCTGAATACAGAGGTCACAGATATATAGGAAAGCTTTTCGAAGAGATTGGAAATATCCTAAAAGCGGAAGGATCCTCCAAGCTTTATATTTCCACCGATCATGAAGGGTTATATGAGAAGTACGGCTGCACATTCATGACGGAGGCAAAAGCTTTAAGCGGAGATGATTCAAGATTATACGTGAAAGAGTATTAGATCAGCAGGATAACTGACTATCAAGTATTATGATGGAGTGTTTATGATACGTGTTTCGATGAAAAATGACGGATTTGAAGGAATCCTGTTCTTGGGAAACGGAAGCAAGGACAAAGTAATAATAGTTATGTCCGGATCCAATGGTGGAATGAGTATGGCTAAGCATGAGGCAGAGTTCTACCATAAGAACGGCATTCCGGCTATGTCGCTTGCGCTATTCAAGACAAAGCAGACTTCTCCCAACCTGGTAAGTGTTCCTGTTGAATATGTTGAGAATGCTATAAAGTACTTAAGAAAACAGGGTTATCAAAACATTGGTATCGACGGGGCATCAAAAGGCAGTGAAATGGCTCTGGTTGCAGGTTCTCTGCTTCCGGATATCTCCTGTGTTATAGCGAGGGTTCCGTCCTACTATGTAAGCGAAGGATTATCGGGAAAAGGAAAAAATAAAGGACCTTCGAGTACTTCTTGCTGGAGTTATCAAGGTAAAGACCTGCCGTATGCCGCGTATAAAACACGAATCATAAATATGCTGGAAATCCTTAAAAAGGAAAAAGAAATAAGGATTCGAGACATCAACAGTGATAAAGACGTTACCCCGGACACTATTATTCCGGTTGAAAACATAAAGGGGCCGGTTCTGTTTCTGTCATCTAAAAAAGATGAAGTATGGCCCTCATATGAAAGTGCGTGTCTTATGGATGAGAAACTTGAAACAGTATCATTCCCATATAAGCATAAACATATAGTGTTTGAAAATATGAGTCATGCTGCCGTAGTTCATCTTCCTTGGATATATAAGATGGCCTTCAAATCGGAACGACGTCACCCAAAGGCATGTGCAAAAGACAGAAAAAGAATGAAAATGGAATTGCTTGCGTGGGTAAAAGACGTATGGCAGTAAGATTATCTTTTGAATTTAATGAAACGGTGAGTCCTTAACCCGGTTGTATGGTTAGGTGTTCTTTACAAAAGATCAGAACTGAACCCCTCTTTTAAACATAAGATAAGTGTTGATGAAGGAATGGTCATTCCGCCCTCTATCCATTTGATAAGCATTGAGTTCATACCTCCCATACTGTATGCAAGAAGATATGGAAGCTGATCTCTGTAATGGTCAACTATCTCTGCGGATCTTACGAATCTGAACACTTCAAAAGACCGGTCATACGATTCTTCAAAAAGCTGATGAAGCAGGTTGCTCTGTTTCATGAGCTTCAGTGTTTCGGCATGCTTTTCCCAGAAGTCGAAAAAGCATTGCATAATATCCCAGTAATGATGTGATCCTTTGTCTTTCATCGATAACAGGCATTCTTTATACAGTGAGTTAAAAAGATGCTTAAGCACCTCATCTTTGTCACTGAAATGCCGGTAGAAAGTCTTTCTGGATACCCCGGCCTCCTGAGTTATCTGGGTCACCGTTATCTCTTTATAATCGTAGATCTTCATTACCTTGAGCAAGGCCAGGGCAATTGCTTCCTTTGATCTTTCTGCGATAAGTCCGTTTGTATTATTCATAGGTAACAGATCCTCCGGATGTGTGACACATTAGATAATTTGCTTGCTATCGTTTACAAAGCGATTCTATAATACTCTCAAAGGGGTTACAAGTGTTACCCCTTAGGGAGGTTAATTTTGAAGAAGGTTATTTATTTTTTCAGCGGAACGGGAAACAGTTTGCGGGCCGCAAGGATAATAGCAGATGAGCTGAAGGATACCGGGATAGTTAATGTCAGAAATGATCCTTCCGGATACAGCGCTGA
>Ga0247611_10005881_pt1 | contig 15943 bp, 22 predicted proteins | sample 177DNAGHGhighgp2_FD_192422 | JGI IMG/M metagenome (GOLD analysis project Ga0247611, IMG submission 192422) | Sheep rumen microbial communities from Palmerston North, Manawatu-Wanganui, New Zealand - 1770 DNA GHGhigh gp2 | ecosystem: Host-associated > Mammals > Digestive system > Stomach > Rumen...
AAGCAATCGGTGCCAAGAATGCATTCGGCGACAAGGAAGGCTGGCTTTCCATCTCCATCGAGGAAGCTATCGCAGCTAATCCTGACGTGATCCTTATGGACTGCAACTGGATGCCTGATGCAGCAGATCAGGTAAAGGCTCTCCCCGGCTGGGAGAATGTCAATGCCATCAAGAACGGCGCTGTCTATGCTGTAAATGAGGACCTCTGCTCACGTCCTAACCAGCACGTTGCCGAAGCAACACTCGAGTGGGCTAAGCTCATCTATTCCGATAAGTTCAACGACTTCACCAAGACTTTTGATGACACTGCAAATGATTTCATCTCAAAGGTCTTCGGTTAATTTCCGGTTAATACCCGACGAGTAACTGTTATGACTAAAAGAGGCACAGGACTAAAGATAGCGATATCGGCCGTCCTGTGCCTTTTTATTTTGCTTCTGGCGATCAGGCAGGGAAGCGTCTACATCTCGCTTAAAGACCTCTTTGGTATAATCGGAGGCCACATCACGGGCAAGGGCACACCGGACGGAATTGAGCCCATGTTAGATTCCATTTTCTGGACCATCAGAATGCCCAGAGCCCTCATGGCGTTTATGGTCGGAGGCGCGCTCTCCATAAGCGGCGCGTGCATGCAGGCGCTTTTGCAAAACCCTTTGGCTTCTTCCTACACTTTGGGCGTCTCATCCGGCGCATCGCTCGGCGCGGCGCTCGTAATAATCCTTGAGATATCTATTCCTGTTCTTGCAGGATTCATGCTTCCTTTCGCAGGCTTCGTATTCGGCCTCATAACAGTTGTCGGTGCACTTATGCTGGCGTCCGCGATCGACAGGAGCGTATCTAACACGACAGTCGTCCTGATAGGTATGATCCTGTCGCTATTCGTAAACGGCATAATGAACTTCTTATCCTCTCTCTATTCGGACAATTCAAAGCAGCTCCATCTCTGGATGATGGGCTCGTTCTCTGCAAGGAGCTGGACCCACTGCTCTATCATGCTGCCGGTATGCATCGTCGGCCTTATCTGTCTTATGCTGATGTCTCGAAAACTGGACATCATGAGCTTCGGCGACCTTCAGGCTCAGGCCATGGGCGTGGATTCGAAAAAGACGAAGATCAGCTCTATCCTTATCTGTGCGCTCCTGACCGGTGTGTCAGTGGCATTCACAGGCGTCATCGGCTTCGTAGATCTTGCTGCACCTCACGTCGTAAGAAAGATCTTCGGACCTTCGCATAAACTCGTGCTGCCGATGTCATTCATCTATGGCGGCGCATTCATGGCACTGTGCGATCTCATATCAAGGACTTTGTTATCACCGCGCGAGATTCCTGTAGGCGCAGTAACGGCCCTTATCGGTGCACCGTTCTTTGCCTATGTTTTCTTCGCTTCAAGGAGGAAACGCTGATGGAAATCAAGGTTAAGGATCTCAGAGTCTCATACGGCAAAACAGAAGTCTTGAAGGGCATCGATCTTACGGTAAGACCGGGCGAGAAAATCTTCATCGGCGGCGCAAACGGCTCCGGCAAAACGACGCTCTTAAGGGCGCTGTCAGGAATAATTCCTCACCAGGGTCAGGTGCTTGTTGACGGCAAAGAAGTCTCTTCCATGAAGCGCAAAGAAGTGGCTAAGCTTATAGCGCTGATGCCTCAGACAAGCGATATTTATTTCCCGTACACGGTTAATGAGACTGTGCTTCTGGGTACATATGCATCAGCAGGAAATTCATTCTTCGGCACCGATGCAAAGGCCGTACAGTTCGCAAATAAATGCATGGAAGACTGCGATGTTCTGGATCTTAAGGACAGGCACTTAGACGAGCTCTCAGGCGGCCAGCTCCAGCGTGTTCTTCTTGCAAGGACTTTCGCGCAAAAGTCACCGTTCCTGTTCTTAGATGAGCCCGGGAACAATCTTGATATCAAATACAGGGCAGAGCTCTGCGACAAACTGAACTCATGGGCAGCAGGAAAGACCGGCGATATAGATAACACACTTGTCGCGGTTTTCCACGACTTAGAGCAGGCAAGAAGGTGCTGCAAAAGAGCTGTCATGCTGAAGGACGGCAAGGTGATCTTCGACGGCGGTATCGATGAGGGATTAAAGCCCGAGATGCTCATGGAAGTCTATGATTTTGATGTGACTAGTTACAGCAAAGTCTGATTGTTACGCTCCATACTATTCCAATTTCAGATATTTCTTTACCGGTTATGCAATCTGTAAGGCTTTGAGAACGTGTTTTGTGCGCAAGAGATATTGTACGTTTGATATCACTACGTGTAGAATACTCAACGGGGAAATATAACATATTTGCCACGAATCTAATATTCGCATTTGTTGTGTGGGGAGTGAACAGATTTTGTTCCATAAGCATTGAAGGATAATTCGTAATGATCACAGATACGTTTAGAGAAGAACTCATTTCAGAATTAAACAGCGGGAGTATTAATTATCAAACACTCGCGAAATACAAATACATGGGAATGGATAAAGATACCATGTATAAAGTTTTGGACTCCTTAAGAGTCGAAATGAGAAAGAAAGGTGACGAAGAGCTTGAAGATAAAATAATGGATGCTATGGATCTCGTCGTCGGATGGTGTAGTCCTCAGTTGAAGCTTTTCCCTGATCAGGAAACTACCAAAGAGAAACAGGAAACTATCAAAGAGAAAAAAGTCTATCAGACCAGAATGACAAAAAAACCAATAATGTTCATTGGGACTTTTTTAGCTACTGCCATTCTTAGCTTTCTGCTCCTGGTATATTTGTTCTATCAATTTGATATTAGTTCCAGTGTTCCGTTATTTGTCTGGATACTAATACCTGTTGTTTTGGGAGCTATAGTTGCACCAATAGCAACCTTTAATAACAAGCAGGTAACAATCACGATCGATGGTGAGACATTTACGTATGTTAAGGGCGAGGATAAAGCAGTATTTCCGATTCAATCTTTTCGAGGAACACATGTGACCCAAAACTACATTAACGGTGCAGCCGTTGATCCCACGAGATTCCTGAAGTTCCTTTGTGAAGACGGAAAGATCAGACAGTTGCAGATTCCGTTCGGTGAGAAGATATTTTCCGATATGGTTACGCAATTGGAAAAGATGAAGCGGGCAGACATCAGCGAAGAATCAAAAGAGGTGATGAGGGAATCATTTTCTAATAGCAGTAGCTTTGAGATTCCAAAGGAAAAGCTGGCTCAGGCGTTTAAGCGTATAACCAGATTCCGTATCAATGTAAGCTTGCTTATAGCATTTATCTCGTTGGCTGTTTGTGTCGTTTCATATATTTACCTGGAGTTGATGTTTTTCATTGCGATGACATTGCTATTTGGTGTAGTTGGGCTCACACTTGCAATTGGAGTTTATCTATACGGCAGAAAGGAAACCAAAAACGCTTTGGCCAACACTCCGGCCTTTGTATCAGTTGAGCCATTAAGAATCGTTTTTGAGAAAGACAGTTACGATGCTTCAGACATCAGCAAGCTGCTTGCCTCACCACCCGATTATAATTCGCTGGGCACGAATAATGAATTCAGGATGATTGTTGTTACCGACAGAAACGGTGTCGATCACAAGTATTATTTTGGAAGAGCGCCCAAGGACAACAGAAGCATGGTTTATGAAGACTATTCCAATCTGATCGCTGTTCTTACAAAATGGAGTTTCGCAAACAACATAGATTTCAGAATGGATCTTGGTTAGGAAACAAAGCAAAGAGAAATAGTTATATAGAGGACTATGTGGAGGAATGTTATGAACTTTGAGACATTGTTGGTAGATGTTAATAGTAAACCTCTCTATGAGTGTTCTGTATGCAAAGAAATAGGATTAATATCTAGGCCCGGCGAAATACCTGATGATTTCCCGATTAATATTTGTCATAACTGTGGCTATATTTGGAAATATAATCGCAATCTTTATGACGAGAAATTATGGTTTGATTCATGGAAAGAAAATGGTTCTATTGTACTCTATGACTTGCCACTGAAAGAAAGATGTCAACTGTTTGAGAAGATAACAGACTCTGTTAATCGAAAGAAGTATTTCTGTTTAACTGATGAGCAAATCAAAAAGAGAGAAATTGACATACGGGTTTTTACACAGCATGGTTTTAAAAGAAAGGTCAGATTAAAAAGAATAATCGTTGACTGTGTTGGTGAACAAACAGAATCTTACAGATATGAGACAAACAAGTTGATTAATATCGCTGGTAACGACGGATACATTTCGATAGTAGAAAGTCATAAAAGTGTCTTTTTATTGGCTAGTGATTATTTGTCAGTGGATGGGGAAAGTGTTTCCTGTCCCGTAAGACTCTTTTATCCTGGCTTGATGCCATACTTGTTTGCTGGCGTATATTCACTTGATAAACCGTGTTTACTTAGAGATAAAGACGGAAAGACTTATAACATATCTATTAAATGAGCATGGGATGAATGGACATGGAGATTTCTACTGTTAGATTTTATGATGATAAGGATGAGAGACTAGAGTTTCTGTTGAAGAACTTCGATTATATTGATGGCAATGAACTGATCGCGAAAATCATGTCAGATGAATTCGGATTTGTTCCAGCCGGCCAAATCGATGGAATCTGGTATAAGATAATCCGAATAAAAAAGAACGATTTGGTTTATGAATTGATGTGGCATGAGGATCTTGGAAATTCAATATATAGCTTGACTCAGAACGATTATGAAAACGACCTTTTAGAGTCGAGAATGAACAAAGTTGTTGAAATTCTTAATGCAAAGATATGACATATGTTAATGACTATAAAGATATATTTGCTCTTACTGATTGTGTGTATGCCGAATTTGATTATCCGGAAGGCCTCAGAAATCTAATTCCTTATGAGCCTGCCACAGATGGAAGAACACTGTCAGAGCACCTGACGGATTATATTATCGCAGGGAAAAACAAGTGGATAGTGAATTAGATAAGGAAAAACTATGATTGATATAGTAGTATCAAGACTCATGGGAAAAAACCTCATATATAATATTCTTCTTGATGGCAGGAGAAAATAAACATGAGCGGAGAATTAAAGCGAAAACTCGAAGAGAATAATAACAGAAGAATATTCGACATCTATAAGAATGTAGATGGCATTAAGATATTACATGTCTATAATAGCTCTGATGTTGATGAATACTACAAAAAAGCGTTTGATGAAATAATAAGTATTAATTGCAAACCTGCTTTTATGAAGGAAAAAGGGATGAGTTCTTTCCAATATCTTGGTTTTGTGTATGAATACATCGGTGTCAAACCATTTAACTTGAAATGGCTGATTCCCTCTTTTGGAGGAAGCACACAATGGTATGAAGTAGAGATCGTAGATTTGAATATCTTTTCGAAAAACTATTTTAAAAATGAAACATTTTTCGATTTTTCAGCGTTTGATTTGGAGAACGGAATGGCTTTCAACATCGATTTTGCTGAAGATTGTTATGAGTATTACATAAATAAGCTTTAGGCGTTTATATACTATCACGGGTAAATAAAGTAATTAGAGATTGAAATGTTTATTGGATATCCGATGAACTAAATAGTGGTATACAATATTATAAAGATTATAATTTTAATATCGGCACACTAGCTACTCCAACTAATGGTCATAGCGTATATATTCCGTTAACTCATGGGCAAAGTGGTGGCCATAGAATGATAAAATCTTCTCAGTTTCCTGTTTTTATGGGGTGATTTTAATGTACGAGATAGAAAAAATGACAAATCATTTTATACCCGTTGAAATAACTGGTTTTATAAATTCTGTTTCTACATATGAGATTGAAATAGAACACATTACGGAAAGAGCGATTAATATAGCCATAGATGATGTTTCTTATTATCAAGAACAGAGAGATTTATTTGATTACGATATTATTCCAATATCCTGTGTTGATGAAGATTTTATATGTTTGTTCTTTAACAAAGAAAAGATTCAAATCATATATTGGAGTAGTGAACGCGCTACGATAGACAAAGAGCTAGGCATTATCTCACTGTATGATAATATCAATGACTTCTTGTTAAATTGTAATGTAGTCGAATTAAAATCATAAGGTGAAATGGAGGACATTATATGAGTTTAATAAGATGGTTAGAAGAATGGTATAAATCTCAATGTGACGGGTGGTGGGAGCATGTGTATGGCGTGAAAATAGATACATTAGATAATCCTGGCTGGAGAGTGACGATAGATATAGCGGACACAGAATTAGAAAACAAAAAATTCGATGAGTATAGTCTTACTAATAATGAGGATGAGGATTGGATTTTTTGTCGTATAGTAGGACACTGTTTTGAAGGGGCTGGAGATCCGTCGAAATTGGAGGAGATAATACAAAGATTCAAGGAATGGGTTGAACAATGAGTGCATTGCCCAAAGAACCAGCAGTAATAGTCTTTTAATGGGCTTGCCTTGGCAATATGGAGGATAGAAACATAATGGACTTTTATGAGCAAACACTTATGAATAACATTAACCAAGTCAGTAATTTCAATTTTAGTGATATTAAGAATCTTGATAAATACCCGTTAGAGATATCCACCCGAGTTCTAAAAACGTTAATCGAAAGTGCATGTTTAAGTCAGAATTATAGATCAATAGAACTTGGCAGAGAGAAAATTGGTGAAATAGATAAGACGTGGCTAAAAGAACATTTTATTGATGTAGTTAATTCCTGTGTAAAATTCAATGATGAATGGGAATACAGAAGATTGCTTGAATTGGTATCAGTAACATTACCTGATTTAAAGCAAGACATAGTAGCTCAAGGAATTAACTCATCTAACGGAGAAGTTAGAGAGGCTGCAATGGACTTTAGAGAGTGAATCGTTTTTTATCACGTTCATGAACCAATAGATCATTTGGTTCATGTGGAGTAGGAGGCGGGTGAATAGCTATGAAATATAAATGCTTTAGTAGTGAAAACGATAAATATTGGATTGAGCTAGACAGTAATGGTTATAACTCAATAAGGAGACTGAATAATGGACGAGTTACTTGATTTATACAAACGATATGTAGACGAAGAATATACAATTGCAGATGTATCAAGAATACTTTCATATATTGCCGTCCCTCAGTTAAGTGAAGCCTATATTAGGCAAGTTGAGAATCAAATCGAATGGATACGATTTATGTGTGAACAAGATGAGCAAAAAGAAAGAGTAATATCATTGCTAGATGAGATGATTGATAGGATTAAAACAGAAGAATAGCTTTGATGTATCCAACTGATTCCGAGGGGAACCTACAGGGTGCTTCGACGGTCCTTGCTCCTGATAAAGCACGACTAAGCGGTGAATACTATAAGCTCCCTAAGGAAACAATCTTGTCTGATAGGAATATTGTATATACTGGGATGTCGTTTTTAGAATGGATGTATCACTTATATGAATGTTACTGTGATCCGGTCAGTATTAAGATCCAATGAGATATTAATGAAATTTATAACAAATACATGAAAGCCTAACAACTAGTTGAAGGGGATAACAACATGGTCGAAATGCACGGGTGGATTACCATAAGAGAAACATATGAAGTTACGGATGATGCTGATAACATTCATGCTATTGTTGATGATATCAATCGTAATCTGGACGAATTAGGCTATCCTGATTTAAAGCCGAAGTGGATTAATGGTGAATGCTTTTTTCAATGCGCTTTATCCACTAATCATTGGGGTGAACACAACCAGGACATTCTAAACATATATTATCTTATTGCTAAAAAGGCTGTAGGCAGTTACGGTTTGTTGTATGTTCATGACGATGAATCTGAAACCGACAGTAATGTTTTTGTGGTTTATAAGCTGGCACGGGGAAAGGTCGAAAGAACAGTTGATACTCTTCTCTCACCATATATTCCAACGGTCGAAGACAGTGTTTAAGATTGACTTATGTCGAGTTGGGGATAATTCAGATAAAGTGAGGGCTTGTGTATGTCTAGTATTGGTGGGGAAAAGTTACAATTATTCAATGAGTATTAAGGTGAAATGGAGAACAATATATGAGTTTAATAAGATGGTTAGAAGAATGGTATAAATCTCAATGTGAGGGCGACTGGCAGCATTATTTTGGTATGAGAATTTATACAATAGATAATCCTGGATGGAGAGTAACGATAAATTTAGAAGATACAGAATTAGAAGATAAAGATTTTGATGAGTATCGTCTTATTATTGATGAAGATGAGGATTGGATTTTGTGTTATGTAAAGGATTGCCGGTTTGAAGGTGCTGGTGATCCGTCAAAGTTGGAGGAAATAATCCGAAGGTTTAAGGAATGGGTTGAACAGTGAGTTCATTACATAAATGAGATAAGGGCACTCTTATAATGTGTGAAAGGCAAGGATGATGGTGATAAGCGATAAAATTTTTTATCCGGGCAAGGTTCTATACAACACATTTAATATCAATTTTGATCTGCCATTTGCTGATCAGTTGGAGGAATTGAATGAAGATTTGATTCAAGTAGAGTACGAATGCAATTATTTACTTGATATAGGGTGGTTCCCGGAAGGTAATGAGAATGGGGCAGTAATCATACAGGTAATACATGAGAATCAATGGGCAACACCTGTTTTTCGTTCTGAAGCAGCAGATGCCGATTCGCTGATAAGTAACATTAAAACTATTGTTGCAAGGATTAATGATGGAAAAAATGATGGGAAATAGGAAAATATATACATTGACAATGTTTTCTTCATTGTTGACAGAACAACCTAGTATTACTTTTGATGGTTTAGATCTATTAATCGGTTTGAAAGGTTATGATAATGATGACCGGTATTCTGAATGCGTGATCAGATTCGTTAAAGTTATCGGATTTGAATACTCTTTAATCGGTTTTGGGATTGTTCCGGAATCATACGATAGTATTATTGAGATAAGCGATTCCGATTGGCTGAAAAGAACAGAACAATATAACAAGGAAAAATACGATTATTACAAACCTAAGCACTATGCTCTGTTCTTAGATGATTATGGCCTCTATCAAGTCTTGGCTAATGACGTAGTAATTTCGGATGACATAAAAAATGAATAATAAGGAAACTAGCAAATACATATCATTAATTCTCAGGCACAAGCCGGATGTCATAGGTATCACGCTGGATGAGTACGGTTGGGCAAATGTCGATGAGCTGATTGCCGGGGTCTCGAAAACGCATCCTATTAACATGGATATCTTGGAGCAGATCGTCGCTGAAGATGAGAAGCAGCGATACTCTTTCAATGAGGACAAGACGCTGATCAGAGCGAATCAGGGCCATTCCATACCGGTGGATGTTGAACTTGAGGAGAAAGAACCGCCGGAGATCCTTTTCCACGGCACAGGAGAAAAATACGTAGATTCTATCAACAAGAGCGGCCTGATTCCTAAATCCAGACTATATGTTCATTTGTCTTCAAATGAAGAGACCGCGTACAAAGTTGGAACAAGACATGGTAAACCTGTCATCTATAAGGTGAAGAGCAAGGAGATGTACCGGGATGGCTATAAGTTCTTCTGCTCAGTTAACGGTGTGTGGTTAACCAAGGCTGTTCCGGTGAGATATATTGAGATTAGTGGAAAGTTGAGTTTTTCATAAAATGAAGATCGAAAAAAGAACTTTTCTAATTAGTGTTATTGAGGCTGTGATAGTCTCGCTGGCATTTGTTCTGACAAATGTGTATGAGAATTACGATGGATATTCAAGAAATTATTTTTATTCATGTAAAGAGAATGCTTCATTTGAATTTGATATAGAAGACACAGATGGGACCGTATATCCTGCAGGTACTGTATTTGAAGTGATGTATTTTAATGCAGATGGTCGATTGGCGCTTTATATCTATGACAATTCAATTCAAGCAGATAGCGATAGCTCTGCCATTGCTCTTGAATATGGCATTGATCCGTACATTCGCAGAGTAAATCCCATTGTTGATCTTAAAATTGAGGATGCACAAAACAGTGATGAATTAGCTAAGGTATTTGAGTCGCTGAAAAATAACGTTAAAAAGGAATTCTATATTCGTTGCTTGATAACTGTTGCTATCGGCTTACTGGTGTTTATAGTTTTTTGCGCGTTGTTTGTCCAGATCAACCATGCACTGAGAAACAAACATAAGGTTCAGTATGCAGTTTTATTGGGATTAACCATTATTTGTGTATTTCTGTCTGTCGGCTGGATAATCTATATGGGCAGAGCTTTCTGATTTATGTGGAGAATGTTTTGATTATGTCAGGGAAGCTTAAATCATTAGAATGAAATATCAAATTCTAAAGCAAAATTTATAAATTTATGTATAATGGAATAGTTATTATGGGCAATTTCGATTCATTTGAGCATTCCGTAATGGAGGAAATGTCATGGAACATGTTTTCGAGAAATGCAGGAAAACCGCTTTATGCCTTGCTCTCGCAGTAATAGTTGTTTTTGCGGGAATTGTGCTGGCTTCAAAAGATGTCAGGGCTGCTGAGCTCATCTCCGGAACCGGCTGGTCACTGAGTGATGATCTTACGCTTACCATAGGCGGAGGCGTTGATTTTGATGAAGTAAAGGATTTGCGAAATAGATATCCGGTGAAAAAACTCGTTGTGGAAAGCAACCTTTCCGGAATTAAACCCCATGCCTTTGAAAGTTTTGAGGCTCTGGAAACTGTAACTCTGAATAGTGAAGTAAAGACAATCGGGGAAGGTGCGTTCCAATACTGCAGAAACCTCAACTCTATCAATCTTACCAATGTAGAATTAATTGATCATCATGCCTTTGAAGGTTGTCCAAAGTTATCAAGTGTATCATTTGGCGATAGAATACAAATTGGTATTCATGCCTTCTTTGGCTGTACCAGCTTGTCTTCCGTTGATTTTGGCGGTCTTACTGAAATTGCAAACGCGGCTTTTGAAGGAACTTCTTTAAAAACCCTCGATCTCAGTAAAATTGATACGGTTGGCGAATATGCTTTCAGAAATTGTAAAGCTCTTGAATCCGTTGTTTTAGGAAATGATAAATTGGCTGTGCCTTTTGGCTGCTTCGAAGGCTGTACTAAATTGTCAAGCATTGATCTTAGTAATATTGAGACTATTAACAGCCGCGCTTTTTACGGCTGTACTTCATTAGGAAGTGTAACTTTGACACGCGTACGGGTTATTGATTCTGATGCTTTCACAGGCTGTACAGGCCTTAAATCACTCGATTTACCCGTTGCTAATTATATTGGTAAAAATGCATTTGACGGTTGTACCGGGTTAACAACAGTCAATTTCGGAAGCAGCAGCGTTTCTGTTAGCAAAGAAGCATTTAGGAATTGCTCAAAACTTTCAACAATCAATACAGAAAAGATTTCATCAATTAACGATGGTGTTTTCACGAATTGTTCTTCGCTTCAGTCTGTGGTCTTAGGTTCTGGTGTAACTGCTATAGGAGAAAAGGCATTTTATCAGTGTTCAGCTTTGACTACTATTAACCTTTCCAATATAAAAACTATTAAGGTACAGGCTTTTTCGGATTGTGTCCTTTTGGATAATGTTGATCTGCGCAATTGTTTTGAGATGCAAAAGTATGCGTTTAAAGGCTGCACAGCACTCACATCTGTTGATCTGAGCGGCGGTTACATGTACTTCGAAGGAGTGTTCCAGGGCTGTACCGGACTGACTTCAGTCACATTAGGTGATCAGCTGACGAATATTCCTGATTATGCCTTTGACGGATGCACAAATCTCAGTACGGTGAATTTTGATTCAGTATATGTAATCGGCAAATACGCATTCCGCAACACGAAGCTTACTTCACTTGATCTGAGATATGTTTCTGTTATTTCAGACGGTGCATTCAGCGGCTGTCAGGTCACGGATCTTACTCTCGGTTACAAATATGGTATCTACACTCATTCCGGCAATCCTGACACGGATTCCTTTGTGTTTGATAATATTACCAGCTTCTACTTTTATGGTCCTCAGCGCATTTATGACCAAAGGAATCTCGGCGCTGATTTCCCCAATGCGACCATAACGATCGGCGGCGCATATGATGTTATTTTCGATTACGGGAATGGTGAATCGTGTACCGTCATCGAAGAGGGTGAGACAGTAGAAAATCCGGGTGTTCTTTCAAGAAAATACTTTATCTTTACCGGATGGTACAGCGATAAAGAATGCACCCGGGCTTATGACTTCAGTCTGCCTGTCACAAAGGATATCAGGATCTATGCGGGTTGGATCAAGGATTATTCAGATTCATTTTTCAAGGGTTATACAGTAAGCCTTGAAGGTGATATCGGAGTTAATTACTATACGATAATTCCTGAAGATGTTGATATGGAGAGAGATTATATTAAGTTCACTCTTGATGACGGTTCCGACGAGAAGATCGTATATCTTAAGGATGCAACAAAAGTAACGTATCAGGGTACAACATACAGTGTATTTAAAATCCGTGTTCCCGCTAAGAAAATGACAGCTGTTATTGATGCCAAACTTTATGTTAATGGTCAGTGGGCAGCAGAAAAAAGGTGGTCAGTAAAGCAGTACGCTGATTATATTCTGAGTAACCCGGCTCTGTATAAGACAGCTGAACCGCTTGTCCGTGCAATGCTACATTATGGTGCTTATGCCCAGATCTTCTTTAATTACAAGACAGATGAGCTTGCTAATGCTAACCTGATCAATGACTACACCTACAGTCTTGATGATGCAGTTTTCACTAGACCTTATGACAGTTCCAAGACTAATCTTCCGGCAGGACTTACATTCAGCAATGTCAGTCTGACACTTGAAACTAACACAACTCTTAATCTGTACTTTACGGACAATACAAATAAGAATATTATTTTTAAGCTTGTCAACGGTACAAAGGAGACCACGATCACGCCTGTAGTGTCAGGCGGCCAGAAACTGATCAAGATCTCCAATATTCCGGCAAACAGGTTAGCCGATGATTTTAAGATCAAGATCGTTGTTGAAGGTGACAGTACAGAATATTTTGTAACATACAGCCCGATGAATTATGCATATAATGTCATCAACAGGGAAGAGAACGAAGTAAGGACGCCTGAACTTAAGAATCTTATGAAGGCATTGTATCTTTACAGCGAGGCTGCAAAAGCTTATAAGTAATTGTGATCATTTAGGAGATAAGCCGATGAAAGAAAGATATGAGACTTTGGAATTGAATATATTTACATTTGATAATGCTGATATCATTACCGCCAGCAACTGTGACAGTGAGGTTCCCCTGCAGGATCCTTAAAGGATAGAGGCATTTATAAAAAGCTGCTGCCGGTACAAATGAGCAGAATAAATATTGAAAAAAGAGCTTTGCTGTTTATATTAATCTGTGCGATGTTTTTTATAGTCAGTACTCTAATACTATTTGTTGTGAGTTACTTGTCTAAAGCGACACCTAACATGAACGACGAGTTATTTGTTCCGGTATCTGTTAAGGAAGTGCCTGAAGAACAAGATATCGCTGTTCAGATACATCCGATTAGTGTTGTCGATCAAACATTACGCGAGAAATGCGCGGGTGAGTTCAGACTGAGTGATATCCAAAAAGGCTGGATGACGAATCTTTATGATGGAAATTGCAGACTGATCTTTGAGCTCAAAAATTCCGATTTAAAAGATTTTGTTCAAGACGATGGACAAAAGTGTTACTTTTATGCGGAAATTGTTCCTCGTAACAGACTTAATGTCTATGATGTGTTTGCTCTTATAGGAAAACATAATTCAGTTCCGTTTTCTTCAGGTGATACCCCCAAGTATTATCCTGATTCAGTTGAATCTGCTATAGCCGGTTATTATATGAGCAGAGGTGCTGTTGCCTGTTGGGTCATCCTTAATGCTTTGGTTATTGCTTCAGCGATTGTAATTGAGAGGCGCAAGAAAGATTGATGTTGCAGAAGGCTGTTCACTTGTCTTGGAGCAGCCTTTTCGATTCTTTAAATTCTTAAGCTAACAGATAAACTCTCTGCTTTGTGCAACTTACACCCATTAGACAGTCTTCCGGCCGCCTAAAATAGCAAATGTAATATTACAAATATAAGAATGCGAATGATATTATTTTGCCAATAAGTACGCAAAGGTACTCAAGGAGGGGTTTAACATGGGCAAATCAAAGGCTAAGAAGAAGAGAACATTTAAGGAATTCCTCGCTGCCAAGGACATTAAGATCTCAGCAAAGACATACTTTGTTGATGCAATGGGCGGTATGGCGCAGGGACTTTTCGCTTCGCTTCTTATCGGAACGATCCTTTCGACTGCCGGCAAATATCTCGGCATGATCGATGTTGATTTCATTCAGAGACTTGCACACTTCATCAGCAAGGCAGGTTCACTTGCATCAGCAGTAACAGGTGCTGCGATCGGTGTAGGCATCGCTGCTGCTCTTAAGGCACCTATGCTCGTTATGGCATGTGCTGCAGTAGTCGGACAGTTCGCAAATGCTTATCCCGGCAAGCCTTATGCAGCAGGTCCTTTGGGAGTATTCATCGCCGTTATCATTGCTGTTGAATTCGGTAAGATGGTTTCCAAGGAGACAAAGGTTGATATCCTTGTCACACCTATCGTTACACTAGGATGCGGTTTCCTTTCCGGTTACCTCACATGCCCTGCAATAGCTGTCGCAATGAACTGGCTTGGAACATTCATCAATGAAGCAACAAAGCTTCACCCCTTCTTAATGGGTATCGTAATCTCAGTCGTAGTAGGTATCATCCTCACACTTCCTATCTCTTCTGCAGCTATCTGCGCTTCTATCGGTATCGCAGGTATCGCAGGCGGCGCTGCTCTTGCAGGGTGCTGTGCCCAGATGGTCGGCTTCGCTGTCGCATCTTACAGAGAGAATAAGTGGGGCGGAATCATTTCGCAGGGGCTCGGAACATCAATGCTCCAGATGCCTAACATCGTAACCCACCCTCAGATCTGGATCCCTGCAACTCTCGCTTCCGCGATCACAGGCCCTATGGCTACAATGATCTTCAAGCTCGAGTGTAACGGTGTTGCAGCAGGCATGGGTACATGCGGTCTCGTAGGTCCTATCGGATGCTTCTCGGCTATGTCTGAGTCCGGAACACTTAACTGGTATGCATGGCTCGGCATGTTCTGCATCTGCATTTTCACACCTGCAGTGCTCTCTTTGCTCTTCAGCGAGATCATGAGAAAGCTCGGCTGGATCAAGGAAGGCTACATGAAGCTCCAAGGCTGATTTTCCGCATATTTGCGGGTTATTTAGGACGAAAATGCTTTGAAAATCGAATTGTTGATTTGGTATATTTTCGCCCAAAGTTTACCCAAAAGATAAGGGCAATTTGACACCATTGGAATTTGATAAAATCGAATATAATGCTTACAAGGGAACTTTAATAGGAACCCTCGACATTTAAGTTAGTTTTAAATGTTTTTTGTTTCTCATAGGCGCGGCTTCCGGTTAGGGAGCCGCGTTTGCATTTTCTATTTTTTTTCGAAGCCAACAGCAATAGAAATTTGCAACGCATGGAATCGTACCTTTTTTACCCCCCAAAACGTACGATCTGAGGCGTTGCTCTGTGCAACGGGAAAAATCGTATTCTTTTCGAGGCTGAAAACGTACGATTTAAGGCTTTGCAATTTCCCGGTAAAAACACGGCGAGGGCAATTACAGTAATACTTCATTGTTAACTTGAGCTGATCCTTGTCTGACCGGGCCGGGACAACACGCATTTTCAAAATTTTCCATTCTGTGGTAAAAGTAGCATAGAACAACTACCGAACGTATAGGTTTATCAAGCGCGAAAATAAGGAGGGCTGATTATGCCACCCGGAGGAAGAATGGGCGGCCCGATGGGCGGGCAGTACCTGACAGAAGAAGAGAAGAAGAACCAGCCTAAGGTAACGCCTGAACTGTTAAAGCGCGTTTTCTCATATCTGAAGCCTTACACAAAGCAGCTGATCTTAGTACTCATATGCATAATAG
>Ga0247611_10005883_pt1 | contig 15941 bp, 23 predicted proteins | sample 177DNAGHGhighgp2_FD_192422 | JGI IMG/M metagenome (GOLD analysis project Ga0247611, IMG submission 192422) | Sheep rumen microbial communities from Palmerston North, Manawatu-Wanganui, New Zealand - 1770 DNA GHGhigh gp2 | ecosystem: Host-associated > Mammals > Digestive system > Stomach > Rumen...
AATTAGAAAAATATGATAAGGTTGTCTTTTTGGGGGACTACCTAGACCCTTATGATTTTGAGGGTATATCATTCGAAACGTGCATGGATGTGCTGCAAGAAATCATCGAACTGAAAAAGTTCAATTATGATAAAGTGGTTCTACTTTTAGGTAATCATGATTTGCCTTATTTTTCAGACGAATATTATCGGCTAAGGCGCTTTGGGAAATATTTTCATAGGCATTCGAGTAAATATCACGACGAAGTCCATAAAATTTTTTCTGAAAATAGTGACTTGTTCACATTGTCAACTGTTATTGGCGATGTATTATTCACACATGCCGGCGTTGTATCTTATTGGTTGGCAAATGAATTCGACGGAAAATATGACGATGAAATCAACCTATCAAGCCTGAGTGCGGATATAAACCTCTTATTGGATAAGGGTATTGATAAATTATCCGTTTGTTCTCATTACAGAGGCGGGGATGACTTATATTCATCTTGCGTTTGGGCGGATGTTGATGAGGTTTTAGAAGACAGTCTTAATGCGAAAAATGAAGATATGCGATTTCATCCAATATATCGAATAAAACAGATATTTGGCCACACAATTCAAGCATTTTATGCCAGTGACAGACATATAGTCTTTGGTAAACCGAGGGAGTTTGGAAATTGCAAAATGCTTGACACCGCAAAGGCGTATGAGTTAGATACAGAATCTTTCACTATTAAAGAAGTATGAAAAACGAAAAATTTATAATCAAAAATAACTCTTCAATCCCATTACTTAACATATATGATAATATATTTGAGTTGTTTAATGAGTATTATGACGGCGGTTCATCCGAACGTTTTTCCATGTATGTTGCCGACTCTGATATGCCACTTGACGTGACAATTCGTAAAAACAAATGTAGTATTACTATAGTAATTAAAGATTGATTGTGTATACGATAAAAGGAATTGGAATATTTTCGTTAATTAACATTTTTTCACATAAAATATTTGTCTGTTTCAAAAATACATAGTACCTTTGCACAGAATTTAAAACACGACGATATGAGAAATACAAATGGAAGAGTATGCGGAACGGCAGAAGATAGATTGAACCGTTTTATGCGAATGATGCTTGAATGGCAGTACGACATTCGCCACGGTGTGACTAAAAAAAGCAGTGATTACTGTGAGAAGTATAACATCGGAAAATACGCAAACCGTTATTTCAACGAGTTGCTTTCCAAGAAGATTGACCGCCGTAACGTAAAGGCTGTCATTAAGCGCATCAACGAAGAGCGGAATAACAAATGCAAAAACGCTTGACAATGGACGAAATCCAAAGAAGAATAAGAATAAAAAACAGAAACATTGTTGAACCTTTAAATGCTAGACAAATGAGAGCAGCAAACGAAAACTTCTACGGAGATAGCGGACTCACCATGAGCCGTGCAAATCACATTTCATCATCTGCTAACGAGATTATTCGTAAGCATGTGCAGTTCCTCGCAAGCATGCGACTGTACACCGAATACATTGAATTTGTGTCTGACGACAAGCCCCCAAAGGTGTCGAAAAATGGATGGAGTAATGACGACCTCAAATCTGTCGAAGAAAGTATTAGCCTTATCGCTAAGGCGCATGCCCTTCAGGCATGGATTGGTGAAGCTCTTAAGGACAAGAAAGAGTGGATTGACTACGTCAAGCGCATGTCCGAAAAAGAGTATGCTGATATGATGGGCATCGAATACCCAACCGAGCCGGTTAAAGCCCACGTTTCGACACGCGAGGAGATTATTGCTTCAATGAACGTAAAGGATAGGAATAGAATCCTTATGCTTGAGGCAATGGCTTCTACCTATGGTAGGTACATCCACCCAATTAAGGGGCGCAATTCATTGTCTAACTCGTTCACTTTTGCGGATAGGTCAGGCACAAATTTCTCAGAGGCCATAACAGTATTGGGCCGAATTGAGAACAACCCGACCAAGGTCATCGGTGAGGGTAAGGATGGTATGACAATGTATACCTACAAGAGCAGTTGTGACCGTGATTTGGTTGACGGCTTATTTTCAAAACTATACACACAACAGCGTAAGTATCAGGAGGAACTTAACGGTTGTCTATATCGCATTGATAAGCAAATCAGCGATGAAGAAATCAAGGCATCTTCAGAATACGCAGCAGCTCTCGAAGAATATAACGCCAAATGTCGAGAGATTAGAGCACAACTCAAAGCCTACATTGAGTCAGAAACGGCACGAATCTCAGAACTGAGAATCGTCATTCCGAATGACCTCAAGGGCATCTACGAGTTGGCGCGGTCTCTTGACAAGGCGGAGTAAGGCGTCTAATTTGCTTGTAACCCAAGACTGACGGGTTAGCTGAAAACTTGGGTGAATGCGAATGGGTTGGTGTTCTTTTAAGCATGATTCAAAGTAAAACATGTTCTCCTTGCGAGAACGTTCTTGACAAAACATTCGGTCATAGGCAAAAAACCAGCATCGGTTAAGATATGATGCCTTGTTCTTGTTCTTGCCGCCAATGGCCGCTCTTGGTCTCGATATTGCTTTTGTCTGTAGTAGCACAAACTCATTTGCAGCTTGCAAATCAGTCGCTTTACAGCCCCAGGCCTTAAAAAGTCTGGGGTTTTTGTTTTATATTCGAAAAATGTAGTACCTTTGCGAAAAAATAATGTCAACTTTAAACACAAAGTAATATGATGGACGGATACGAAAAAAGACTAATCGCTGAATACTTTAGCACGTGGCGTGACTGTGACGCATTGGAGTATGCTATCGATAACCAGCAAGAGTTCAAAACTAAAGTAGGTGAGAATCAACTTGAGTTGATTAAAACGCAATATGACCTAAAGGTGAAACTCAAAGAGGTGCTTGAGTTGCGTATCAAAGACCTTGGTCTCGACAATCGTTTTGATGAGTTCCATAGAAACAACGAAGACCTTTTTGGTGACCCATATGAGGAACAGATGCTTAATCGTGAATCCGTATTAGAAAAAGCCTATCACGATTGCATGGCTGAAATGTATAGAAAATCACAGCCTAGTGCATCGTATGATGAGTACGTTAAAATGTACAAAGCTGGCGTTCTTCGTGACGATGACCATGACCGTGTGTACAATCGCCATTACCTTTCAAGGGAAGAGTACGAATACATCCTTGACAAGTATGTGGATGCTTACGGAATGAATGAGCGATGGAATGACTACATAGATACTGTTAAACGATACTTTGAGGATAAATCGCCAAATGATAAGTGGATTCCAGAAAAAGTCGACGAGGATGGATTTAAACACCCGGGCTATCGTGGTTATGAGTATCTGCCGCATTTCTCAAAGGTTATAGAGGGTATCATTAAGGATATGGTCACCAAAAATGAATTGGACATTGAAAAAGCATCTATGGCAATTTATGATGCGGTTATCGACAGAATTGAAACCTGTCAGCATTTTTATAAGTTTGATAGGGAAGAAAGTGGTTTCCATGTTTCCATTGGGCTTGGCGCGTCGCCAACAAGCAACAAGGAAGCGGTTATCAACTATTGGAAAGAAAAGGGCGTTGACATTGAAATCGTTGACAGAAACCCCGATACGTTCTGGGAGAAGGACTATTATGGCGACGACTACGAAAGCGAGTATGATGACGTCGAATACGATGAAGTTGCCGACGATAAAACCGAACAAACTGAACAATGTTAAAGTACATTATTGTATATATTATAATTTGCGGTATTGTTCTCGTTTGGTTGTGTGCTGACCATCTTTACTACGAGAATAAGAAGCCAAACCTGAGTCGTGACGAAATTGAGGACCGCATCAAACGAGCATACAGCAATGCCGATAATGCGGACAAAAGAGACCAACGAGAATATTTTCTTGATGTCGCAAGTTATTGGGAACATGAATTAAAAAAATTGGATAATGAAGTACATGGGGTCTAAAAGCCGGATTGTAAAAGATATACTTCCGGTTATGCTAAGCAACTACGATGGTAATGTGTTCATAGATATGTTCTGTGGTGGGTGTTCAGTTATCGAAAACGTCCCAGACAGTTACAGACGAATTGCCAACGATAGTCAGTACTATCTAATTGAAATGTGGAAAGCATTGGTTAACGATGAAAAATTTCCGCATACAATTGACCGTGAGTTTTATAAGAACGTGAGGGCGTCGTACAATACCGACAATGGGAATTATTCTGATGCCCTAATAGGATGGGTCGGATTTATGGCCAGTTTTAACGGGCGATTCTTTGACGGTGGCTACTCAGGCCATAATGTCGTAGGAAAAAACGGTAAACCACGTGATTATATCCGTGAAAACATAAATAACACATTAGCACAAGTACCGGCATTGAGGGGCGTAGAATTTCATTCGGTTTCGTATGCGAACTTTGCCGTCCCTGAAGGCTCACTTGTATATTGCGACCCACCATATAAGGGAACTAAGCAATACCTGACCTCAAAGAATTTTGACTATGACAAATTTTATGATTGGTGTAGAAAAACAGCAAAAAACGGAAACAAAATTTTTGTCTCCGAATATAGTATGCCTGACGATTTTATTTGTGTATGGTCTAAAGATGTAACAAATGCAATGCATCAGGTAAATACGAAAAAGCCAACCGAAAAACTGTTTACTTTAGAATGTTGAACAGTCGATGTTTGGGTTATCAAGTTTATCCAAATCAACTCGAATTGGGGCTTTTCCGTTGTTTAGGTTAAACACTGCTTCCATAGTGTCATCATCCCTATCAATACTTTCCAAATAGACATCGTCTATTGTACCGACAGAATTTCCATTTACATTAATCGAAACAGTGTCGTCATCTTCTTTGCTTACGTTTATTGTACTAAGCGCATCATTAATCATTTGCTGTACTTCTTCTGGTGTCATGCCTTCTCCGCTAGGTTTATATTTTTGTTCAGGTATTTCAACTTCGCCAAATTCATTGCCATAATACCAGTTAGCATATGGGTCTCCAATATTCATTGACATAAAATTTTTCTTTTATTACTATAAATAGGTAAAGATTACTCTATATTCAAAAAATATAGTACCTTTGCAGAAAATAATTTTATGAATACATCATTTGAATTATTTGGTGCCGAATGCGATTCGGGGTGGTATCAATTAATATTACCTATTATAGAATATATTAACGAATATAACGCGAATATCGATAAACAGCGCAGTAAAGATAATACAGAATCAATATCGCCAAAAATCGTATTCACGCAGATAAAAGAAAAATGGGGAAAATTAGATATCTCATTGAATTTTGGAACGGCAGAACTATGGGATATGATTGAAAAAGCAGAAGAAGATTCTTATAATGTGTGTGAAATATGTGGTTCAAGAGACGACGTAGGATGCAAAGAAAGCGAATGGATAAAGACCATTTGCCACAAATGCGCAAAAGAACGAGCGCCGTTGCTATGGCGCTCAAACAATACCGAAAAATTGTATCATATTGATGCGAACGGTAAAGAAACTGAGATTACGGAAGATGAAAATGCGCGCGAAAAAATTATTTGAATCATTTTATAAACAATAGACTATTTATTTTTCGATACAATTGAAAAAACAATAGTGGCAATAAAGCCGCGAATTATTTAATAACTTTATAAAACATTAAAAATTAGAAAATTATGAAGAAGATTATGTTTTTTGTAATGGCATTGGTGGCAACAACTTTCATTTCTTGTGACGGTTTCTCAAGTAAGACCACAGAGAATGACTCAACCAAAATTGACAGCATTGACACTGTTCAGGTTGACTCAATTACTGTTGACAGCGTTGTTGTTGACTCAATTTCCGCTGAGTAATCGGTGTTGCGATGGTATGTCATTGTGAGAGAGGCATAACTTATTGCTTCGGCAACCAATAGCATTGAATCGTGTGGGTGTGCTACCTACACGATTTAACTTTTTTTTACAATTAAAATCAACAAAATGGTTATATTTGTAGTACCTTTGCTATAGTTTAAGAAAAAAATATTGTTAACTTTATAGATTAATATAATGAATTGTAAAAAAATCGTAACAAGCGAGTATGTTGCGCACGGTCACCCCGACAAATTAGCAGATATTATCTCAGATTCAATCTTACAAGAGATATATTCACAAGACAAGAACGCTCGTACGGGTATTGAAACAATGGTTAAAGACAACACTGTAGTACTTGGCGGAGAAGTAAAAACAACTGCGGTTGTTGACTATGAGAACATTGTACGTAATGTCTTCGAGAATATTGTAGTCTATCCACATAATCACAACCTAACGCCTGAGAATATAAAGATTATTAATCTTATTGGTGTACAATCACCTGAAATAAGCGCTATGGTAGATAAGGAAGACGGAGACATTGGAGCTGGCGACCAAGGTTTCTGTGTTGGTTACGCAAGCGATGAAACAGAAACCTACATGCCGCTTGGTGTATATCTAGCAAAGAAAATCTGCCAACGCACAGCCGAATATCTTGGTCCAGATGTCAAAACACAAGTAGTTGTTTCATATGACGAAAACGGTGATGCGTCTATCGAACACATATTAGTTTCGGCACTCCATTCGAACTATGACATAAGCGTTGTAAGAAAATGGGTTAAAGAATCAATCGTAAGAAATAGCCTTCTTGGTGTATCAGATGAGATATGGTCTAAGTACATCAAAGATAAAGAAATACCGATTCAGGTTAATCCGTACGGAGAATGGAAGATTGGTGGTCCTATTGCAGATTGTGGTGTTACTGGCAGAAAAATAGTTGTCGACCAATACGGCGGATATTGCAATGTTGGTGGCGGTGCCTTTAGCGGAAAGGATTTGTCTAAGGTTGACCGCTCAGCCGCATATATGGCTAGATACATAGCAAAAAATATTGTTGCAAGCAGGGTGACATCAAACGCAAAGGTAGAATTGGCTTATATCATTGGTCAGGCTAAACCATGTGCGTTCAATATTGAGATTGACAAGAACTGCGAGTTGGTAGATGACATCAAAAAGTTTTTTGAAGATAACCTTGACCTAACTCCAAAGGGTATTATTAATAGATTCAGTAAGAGCGATATCGATTTTATTTTCTGTGCGAAGAACGGCGCTTTTGGCTATACAGCACATGATATGAAAGCACTTTCTCATGTCCCTTGGGAGTATGTTGACTTGAACATAAAATTACGTGAATATTTGTCATTGAAATAAAGAAACATTATAGATTAAAACAGTTTAAAAAAATGAGTAATTTAACTAAAGGCAAAAAAGTACGCATTAAAGCGACAGGCGAAATTGGCGTTATTAAAGACATTGAACGAGTTAAACGCGCTGACGGAAAACACGAGGACGTTACATTCTTGGTTAAACGTCAAGATTCCGCCGGATGGGTTCAATGCGAGAGGCACGCACTTGAATTGCTTGTGCCTGTTAAAAGTGATGATAAGTCTGTTTACCCCAAGGTGTACACAATTAAAAAACATGCCGGCATAAGAACCATCACGGTTGTCGGTGTAGTAGACATCTTGAAAGAAGAGCCGTATACGACAATTGAAAACGGTACTATTACAATCGATAAGGGTAAGTCAAAACGGTTCGCTATCGGTTGGTCAATCTGCCACCCTGACGACGCTGATGGTGATTTGGGCTTTAAATTGGCTCTTAAGCGGTGTGATGAGCGCCCAATGGCCGAATACTATTGCGCTTATTTAGGTGAGTTCAGAGAAGATATCGTTATGGCAATGCTTAACGTGAAAATGAACTATATTGAAAACAACCTTGACAAGTTTATCAATAAGACAAGATAATAATTGGCTAAAACGTCCGATGAATGCAGTCAGAAATGGCTGCATTTTTTGTTTTTATGGCATATTTATTGGAAAAACGTATTAAAATGAGAAGATATCGTTATAGCCTTAATGAAGCGGTAAATCCGCTAGATAAAATACAAGCGCTGATAGACCAAGCAAATTCCGCATACGAACAAGCCATTGAACACCAAGGTGAAACAGAATGGCCACTAATGGACAAAGAGGGTACTATATATGGCCTAAGTGGAAACATTAGATTAGATAAACGCGGGTATATTATTATACCGATTAACGGAAGCCCATACAGCTCTTATGAACCCGTAAAAATAAGGGTATTTACGCAAAGAGGAGGAAAAATAAAAATCATCCCAGGAGACTATTGGGATGAGGGGTGGAAAGATGCAAAGAAAATACTTAACAATATTATCCGTGACGCGAACATCGGAAACGCCCACTTCAGTGAATATGACCCATCTTGGGAAGATGAGGGTAATAAGAGCGCATTAAGAGGTATGAATAAAAGAATCGGAAGACGTGCTGACGCAGGGATGGAATATTTAGAAAGTATCATACGTGAGAGCGTACACAGGGCATTACGTGAGTCAGCAAACAGTGAAACATGTCCAGATTGCGGAATGCCAATGCAACGCGAAGACCAAGACGCTTTTGGACAAGATTATTTGTATCATTGTGATAAGTGCGGTGTATACTATACCCCTGATATGAGCGAATGGTATACTGAGGATGAACTCAGGGGCATCGGCGATGAAAACCGTCAGTTTGACGAATTATACTAATCGGCAAAAAATGGACTTAGCGGATATATGAGATAAGCGTTCACTCGTGGACGCTTTTCTTGTATCCATTGAAAAATCACGCGTGTTTTTTTAATTCAATAAAAAAACGTTATGGCTAAAAGTGTAATGAGAACAGTGTTGGTTATTTCATATGATGATGAAGACCCACAAGCAATTATTGACAAATATTCTGAGGATACAAAAGTGAAACCGTATATCTATATGAAGAAAAGTGACGCAGGAAAATATAAACAGGATTATATAAACCTACTATCAGCGATGATTTCTTCTAAGGACATACCAATGAGTGACAAGGCCAGGGAATTTTATAAAGATTTAATGTACGCTGTAAAGGAAATGTCTGATGAAGCGTATTTTCTCGAAAAGACCGATTGGTGCGATTACGACAAAGATGGTAATGCAATTACTGACAGAAATCCTAATGCTTATTACAAGTGGCAACGGTGCTTTCAGTTTAGACTTGACAAAGACGGTGAGGAGGCAGAATTCAGCAACCCGTTCCACCTTAAGGATGGTACAAAAGCCTATCAAGCACATCTTAAAGATATTGATTGGGAACGTGAGCACGGATATAATAGAAGCCTATATGAAAACGCTTGGGACATTTGCGTAAACGGTAAAGAGCCGTTCACAGACGAAGAAAAACTTATCAAAGCCAATATGAGTAATAGAAAGGAATACTTTGCGCAATTTAAGGATAAAGAGCAATATGTAAGACACTCAACGTCATTCTTTACTTATGGAGTTGCCACATCGAAAGAATACCATGAGGTAGATTATACTGTATCAGATAAGGATTGGGTATCTAATTTCTATGAAAAATATATTAAAACACTAGAAGGTAATCCATTATTGAGCATTTATGAAGTGCATGCTATATAAACCCAATATTTCAGACTATTTATAGTAAATAAAAAGTTTTTTGAAATGGGATTAACAATTAAAACTAGTGATATCAGAAAAGCGATTAATGAAGTAATCAGTTCGAAAAAGGCACAGCGTTTGATTAAAGAAGCCATGTACCGCAACATGCCAGGAGATGGCGAGGATTTTCCCCCATTTAGCGGACGCAGGCCAAAAACCGTAAAAGCAAGAATCAATCAAATTTACAGTTTAGTGAGCAAGTACGGGCTGTCTTCAAGGAAATATACCGATGACCATTGGCAAGCAACCGATGACTATGATAGAATTCTTAGGCATCTTGGATATGAAGTACATTGGGACGTGAAAGATGGTGGATATGGTGATTACAGAGACGGTAGACCAATGTCAAAAACTTACGGTATTACGTTAGTAGCCGAAGACGGTATGGAAATTGAGGGCTACATTAAATGCATGGCCGCAGGTTCTGTTGAAGACCCGTTTGACGCATACGACACTTGCATGGTTCTATGGAATAAGCCGAAAAGGTCATACAATGAAAGCATTACAGCGCAATCCTTAAGAAACTTGGTACGTGAATCGATTAAAGCAAGCCTCAATGAATGGGATGCTGATGACCCAGATGAAGGGCCTGAAGATGACGTTTATCGTGAATCACCAAGCAAAGAATATGCCGGCGTATACGACCTCGATACGGACGAAATATTTGAATATGAAAATACGCCTGACATTGAAATCAATAGCGACGAATTGGGCGGTGTCCATAAATATGTTCACTTTTGGGCGACACCTGGCAATTACAGCATCAGCAGCGAGGATGACACATATGATTCGCCCGGATATTGGGATTGTGATATAAAAGACTACGACATATCAACAGACGGAATTGTATATCTCACAACTGTTTATGAAAATGATGGCATTGCAATGTACGATGATGAAACCCCTTCTGAGAACTTCGGAGGATTCAGTGAAGAGCAAAAAAATAAAATTTCACGGTTCGTAGACGAAAATTGCGGAACAGACTATTGGGATTTTAGATAACAATACCGAAAATGTAGTAAAAAAAATGCGGACAATTTGCCCGCATTTTTATTTTGTTAATCCTCATCATCATGGTGATGCGGTGGACCTTGTCGATGTTCATACTTCTCACTCCACGCTTTAGTTAAACCTGCTGTTGCAAAAAGTGATGCCACAGAACCGATATAAGCGGCCATTCCACTCAAATCTGTTGCTATCGTATGTGTAAATATAACCTCAACCAATAGCGTAATAACCGGCACAATGAGCAATAAACACCCGATAAATGTAATCACAACCAGAAAAAAGTTTTTTGAACTAATCCCGGTGTTATTTTTAACAAGTTTCTCAATCCATTGTACGACTTTCATAGTTTGTTGTGTGCGTTAAAATATTATTATCTTCTTCTTGGCGAATGCGGCCTTCCTCCGCCATGATGTCCCCCGACATTCGGTCTGCTTCCTCCTTGTCGGCCAACATTACCTCCGTGTCCTCTGTGATTTCCGTTATTTGGCTTGATGCTGCCGGGTCTTCCGTGATGGTGATTTCCGTGATGCTTATAAGGTTTTCTCGTTCCAGGGTTTACCCAACCCCTGTTGTGATTCCTTGAGAATCTATCGCTTCTGTAATAATACCATCTCGTACCGTTGTAATGCGGATAATAATAGTAATTGTCATAAACATAATAGACTATTGTCCCGTTATAATAGTACGGTGTACCATACTTAACAACAACATCAACGGTATTCTCATCGCAAACGACAGCATCCGCGGTATAGCAAGAAGTAAAAGATGTCACAGCAATTACACAAAATATCAAATTAAAAATAATTTTCTTCATAATGGATAATTTTATCATTTTATTATAAATAGTTTGTTATCTGTTAGACTAAATCCGAAAAACTCTGTTTAATAATACAAAGGTACTATTTTTAAGGTGATGTAAACTATTTATATAGTAAAATAAACTTTATGGACAACAATACAATAAGACGGATAGTAAGACAAAAATTATTCGAATCAGTGGATAATGAAATGGCCTGTGTTAATTCTGTAGAGGAATTTTTACAAACCGCTAAAAGGTCGCTTAATAAGGCTATGCAGAAACTGACATATTCGGGCGATTATGAGACTAATACTTATAAACGGATATTGCAACTGCACAACGCAATAACTGATTTAGAAGAAGGGCGTCATTTACAATAACATTAAAATAAAAACGCGCAAGCAACATGGCACAAATAAAAAAAGACTTCAAATTAAGTAAAAACTTCACATACGAAGAAATGACAAACTCGGCAACGGCAAAGAGAATGAACATTGATAATTCTCCGGACGAAAAATCGTTAGAATGCTTGAAACAGTTATGTCAAAAAGTTTTACAACCGATAAGAGATAAAAGGGGTAGTGCAATCACAGTTACTTCTGGGTATCGCTGCGAAAAGCTTAACAAAATAGTTGGCGGGGTTCCAACATCACAACACAGATTCGGTCAAGCTGCTGATATCACATTGGGAAACCCGACTCTAAATAAGAAGCTTTTCAACATGATAGTTGAAATGATTAACAAAAAGGAGATTAAGGTAGGCCAACTTATTGACGAATACAATTATAGATGGCTGCACATATCACTTCCGTACACAAAAATCAATAACATAATACATATCAGATAATAACTTAAATTAACGCTTTAAACTATGAAATATCTTAAACTGTTCGACAACCACTCAGATTATCTTGATTATAAAAGTGACGCTGAACAATTCATTATGCCAAACGTTTCATATTGCAAATTGGAAGATGAGGTGCACTACAATAAATTCAGTGACGAAAGAATGATAGCAACCTTTAACGTGACAACAACAAGTGAACCAATCTATATATTGGGAAGTTATTCTTTATCTGACATCAGCAAAATAGAAATAGACGATGTTGAAATGTCACCAATTTCATACACTTACCAATTTGATACGACTGGTACGCATACAGTTAAATACACGAGGGCAAGCGATTCTGTCACCAACGCTGCGTTTGACGATATGACGTCTTTGGTATCGGTATGGCTACCAGACTGGGTAACCACTGTTTGGCTTAGGGGATGTACATCACTAACATCAGTCCATATGCAAAACAAAGTTACCACCGTAGACGGATACGGATTTTATAACTGTGCAAGCCTTAAGTCATTAACGTTGCCAAATAGCATTACAACCATTGGCAACAATGCATTTGAAGGATGTACAAGCCTTACAAGCATTGAAATCCCCAATAAGGTAACTCAGATTCAGAACGAAACATTTAAGGGTTGCACTAGCCTTGAAACAGTTACACTTCCGCAGGGGATTACAACAATTGGTGCTAATGCGTTTTCTGGCTGCTCAAGCCTAGAAGGAATAACATTGCCGGATGGGCTTACAACAATTGGCCACAGCGCGTTCATAGGATGCTCAGGAATGACAACCGGTGTAGAAATACCGTCAACCGTAACTAGTATTTATGACCATGCTTTTGATGCAAACATACCATCCGTTACGGTATACGCAACAACACCGCCAACTCTGGTGATTGATGACGGTGCTGTAAGTTTTAAAGCGTATGTATTTGGAGAAGGGAGAACGACAGCATTTATTCCAACGATTAATTACCCAATTTATGTTCCGTCTTCTCTTGTTGAAACTTACAAAGCAGCCGACAAATGGACTGTATATAAAAATAGAATCCAAGCCATTGTTTAGTAATCAGTATCTTATTAACATAAAATGGGTAAGATTTGCGTCTTACCCATTTTTAATTTAGCAATGATATATAAGTTGTCCCATCTGTTCTTCCGTTATTACGATTATCCTTTTGGATTCAATCAAATCATCTATATAAGGAATGTTGTTTCCGCCATAAAACTCGTCATGCAGGCCGTTTCTCCACCCGGCGTCTAGAATAACAGGCATTGCGTCACCGTTTCGTTTTGCAAGTCCCCAGTTATTTATAACTGTCAAATCCCCGATTGGTACGTTATTAGACATTACGTAATCATAAACCTCATCGAATAATCTGTTTTTGCGAAGCACTTCGATTTTATCGTCATTATATATTCTCCAATCATATTTTTTTTGTATGGCATCAAGAGACCATATAAATTCAACAAACTCACTCCATTGTCTTATCCAAGGCGCTTTGTTGTATTTTTTAAGGAAGTAATCGAAATCTTCTTTTTTGGCCGGCAGCACAAATTCACTGATTATCCAATTACCCTTAGCGTCATAATCATATATCTTCGGAAAAATTGAATATTCGCCGTTTGCCCATTTACATTCTTCGATGTTCTGTTCAACACCGGCATCGTTATACGCCAATTTAAACACTTTTTCATCATCAATTTGAAACACAACTCTAGAACTACCAGCGCCGATATAGTCACCAAGATGCTGAATGCAATACTTTACCTTTTCTTTTATGTCGCCAATACCATTCAATACCTCAGTTGAGAAGTTTCCGTCAGTGGCTTCTCTGATGATTTTTGCTTGGCGCTCGGTTATAACGATTGTCTTATAATTTCTATTATCAGTAAACAGCTTCATTTAATTCTAATCAATGTCAAAAATAAATAGTTTGAAAACTCAAATGCACAGATAAAGGATATTTATTATAAAATAATAACGCACAAAACGAAACTTTTTTATGAATTACTCTTACGAATTAGGCACATACGGATTCACAACTGATACATCAGTTACATCATTCCCTGAGGAAAGAAGACAATGGAGGGTACGAATAGAAGACCATATAACAGACAAGGCTCAAGAAATTAATGATAATGTCGATGAGGCCGAATCCAAAATAAATCAGCATCTCGATACCATAGAGCAGAAAGTAGATGCTGTTAACAGTTATATTGTAGAAACTATTAAGCCGCAACTTGATACCATCGAGGGAAAAATCAACAACGTTAACAGTTATATTACAGGAACACTCACTCAATATGTTGACCAAGTTGAGGGATATACAGACTCACTTGAGGGAAGCCAATCAGCACAGGACACCATGCTACAAAGAATATACAATAAAGTTAGCGTGCTACCGTCCAATTGGAATTGGGGTTATTAATAAAACAATTAACACGAATATGATATGGCACTTAACAGATGGGGATTTCCAAATGAAGTTGGATTAATTACAAGAACAGACCAACTGATTCAGTCATTATCAAAAGTAACTGTTGACATCGATGCGTCATCAGTTGAAACTGTAATTAACGATGCGATATCAGAATCCGACGAAAAGATTATAGAAAAAATAAACGAGTCAACAAACGAAATAATTGAATCAATGCCGGAATGTGGCGGATGCGGTGATATTAGCTGTTGCACGGCGACAAAATGCGACATAAAAAACGCTGTCGAAGAAATAAAGCAACACATAGATGACACAGTTGCCGGCGATGAATTCCAAAGATTATTTAGTGAGGTTATAGATATTTATAATAGGCAATAATAATAAATAAAATTAATTAATCATATGAAACCGATTTATCCATTCGCTTGGGGTGTTGACCACAACAATTTGTACGAGTCAGTCCCAACACAGAGGAGCGCAAAATACACAAAAACCGCAGACCAAGTGTTCTACGGCACTGAGGCTGACGCGTTCTTTAGCCAAACGGCAACCATGACATACCCGCAAATCAGTAATGTGTGCGGAATTGATTGCCCTGATGAAGGGTGCTGATATGGCGATTATCCGTGAAATCAAACTATTTTATACCGAACACGAAAGGTTCGAAAAAAAACGGGTGGGGTGGTATGAACCTCACCCGTTAATTCATTCGTTAGCCCAATTCTTTCATAATATCATCCCAGGAAAGTTCAGTCTCGACGTTATCTATAGAGTTCATTTCTATAACGTGTACTTCAACAGCGTTATCATCTATCTGCGTGACAGACTTAAGTTTAAACCGTGAATACTCAACAGGGTCTACTTTCTCAACAGGATTTACCCCAATAACATCGCATACTTTATGCTCAATAAATTTTATGTCATTCAAAATAGAGTTGACTTCCATTAGATTCGCACTTGGCCTTATTAATTCTTCTGAGAAAAATCCAAGCATTTTTTTCGCCCTCGTATATGCTACGTATTGCAAGTTAACCTCTTGCTTCTTTTCCCATTCTTTTCTGGCCAACTTTGACGGTAAGGCTGAGTTGCATAATATGATAACCCTATCATTCTCCAACCCCTTTGCTTTATGAATCGTAGATAAACATATCCCATCACTATCTTCCTTGAATATTTTATCTATTCTTGACGTTAATTCATCCCTCGTGCTAATGCCATCAGATAATATATACAACGCATTTATACAATCATATAATTCCATTATTCTAGGCAGCAACGTAGCATCATGAACATCCAAACCAGTATTTTGCATAAGTA
>Ga0247611_10005884_pt1 | contig 15940 bp, 19 predicted proteins | sample 177DNAGHGhighgp2_FD_192422 | JGI IMG/M metagenome (GOLD analysis project Ga0247611, IMG submission 192422) | Sheep rumen microbial communities from Palmerston North, Manawatu-Wanganui, New Zealand - 1770 DNA GHGhigh gp2 | ecosystem: Host-associated > Mammals > Digestive system > Stomach > Rumen...
TATTCATTGCAGCGTTTATATCTCTGTCAAGTACTTTTACTATCAGAAAATACATCGAGAGCCAAGGTTGAGCAATTCATCCCACCCACTGAAGATGAGTGGGTTTTCTTGCTCTATTATATATAAATTCATTTTTATCATATACATTATTAAGTTTCATAATACTTCTCTTAATTGTTTTGTTACATCTTTAATTGGTATTAATTCATATGCCCCATCGTCTTTTAGCCATATAATTCTTCTTGCTATAACTTTCAAGCCTATATCTTCAAGTGGCAATTGATACGCTGATAATTGTAATACGTACGCTCCATATGGTTCTGAGTACATATCTGTAAATGGGGCGTACATCATATTGCCTTTTTTCCTATTAAAGCCGTTATACAGGTCTGCGTTCGTTTTGAAATCCATAATAACGAGCCCGCTTTTATCTTCGTTTTGTTGGTCTTTATAATAAAAGAGCAAATCGAATGTTCCTGCGTAATCTTGTTTTAGGTTGGTTAATTCTTTATTTTTGCCAGAATAGACTTTTGTTTCAGCAAGAACAAAATGTAGATTTTCGTTTAGTTCGTCATAGAATTTTAATATTGCCTCTTCTTTTTTTCTTGTTGGTATAAGCCAATTTTTATCTTTGATATATTTGCATTTATTTTCTTCTGTTATTTTTTCTGGGTGCCCGTTTCTAAGCCATCCCAATGATTCCCCATATGCATGCACGAGGCTGCCGGTTGTTGTTGCTCTGAGGTTATTAAATTTCCATTTATCTTGCCAATATTCTTTTGTCATACCATGTGTTTCGGCATATTTTTCTGCTATAGTGTCGCCATCAAATGGTATTAAGAATTGGTGCGTTACGTTTGAAACACTTGGCAATTCTTTTCCATGCAAAAAATATTTGTGAGGTTCTTCATCGAACTCTAGGTCTTTAAACTCATTTAATATTTTATTTCTTATTTCTGTTACTTCATTTGGTTCATTTGGAACTATTATGTTATTAATTTCTTCCATTATTCTAATATTTTATTACAAATATACAAAAAATATTTTTAAAAAAGAAATATTTTAAATAAAAATGGCAGCTTTTTTAGCTGCCATTCATTTTAGTCCCATTTTTGTAAAATCTTGGTTATTAGTCCATTTCTTACAATATCTTCCTCATTAAACTCTGTTATTGATACTTCTTCCATATCTTTTAGCTTTTCTACAGCATAGTCAAGTCCTGATATATCATTTTTATTTTTGATACTTCTTCTATTAACTTGTTTTGAATCTCCTGTTATTACTATTTTGCTTTTTTCTCCTATTCTTGTTAATATTAATCTGAGGTTATCTTTTGTATATTGTTCGCATTCGTTTACAAGTATTAAAGAGTTATCAATAGTTTTTCCGAGTAAGAAATTGACATATTCATGTTTTATTATTCCTGAATTTATCAATGTATTTGTCATTTCGCTATAGGAAATGTTTCCACTTATTTTAAGTATTTTATTGATTGTTTCTTTATCTGCATCGGTAAATACTTTTGTTTTTTCATCGAAATCACCTTTTAGAAAGCCTAATGATAAATCTTGTCCTCCTGCTTGCGCTGTTGGTATTATCATAACAATATTATCAAATTTGCCCTCCTTTAGTGCTCTCAGACCATATGCTAATGAAATGAATGATTTTCCTGTGCCTGGCGAGCCTACGCCAAAACATATTTGTTTATCATTATTCTTTAGTTGATTTAAAAATTGTTTTTGTTTTTCTGTTTTACATTTTATTTCTATTTTATAATTTAATGCTTTTAAGCTATTAATGCTTATCATTTCATCAGGATTAATGTAATCTACTACGCTTTTTCCAAGTTTTTCGTTAATTAATTCCAAATCAAATTCGTCTAGCCCTTTTAAATTCTTTTTTCTTCCCATAGTTTTTTTATTTTTTTATGAAAAAAGCGAGTATTCCTATTATATTATCTAGGAAGACTCGCAATATTTAAAATATTAATAATATAAGCGTTCATAATGTTAAAGTATACTAATAAATATTTTCATATATAAAAAATTAATATTATTTAATATAAAATATTTTGCTATATATAATATTTTTTATATATTTGCATCATATAAAAATAGCTAATGAAATGAATAATTTTTTTGATGTTTTAAAACGTTCTTTAGAAGCGTTGGTATACGTTATTTGCGTTTTATTTTTAATAATTGTGCTGTTATCAGTTGCAATTTTTATTATAAAACTGACGATAGAAAAAGAAGTGTTTAAATACCACATGCTTGGTGTTTCAATAATAGCTTTATCAATATTTTCGATAGCATATATAGCAAAGTATAACAATAAATACAGGAAAAATGATAGTAATACATCCGAAGGACAAGACGACTTCTTTTTTGAATCGAATTTATTCAAAGAGGACAGACGTAACGCTAATAGACGAGACGTGGAATAACCGTAGCATACGGGAGGCCATAGGTAGCTCGCCAAAAGAAGAGATAGTGATGATGCTGGGGCATGGTTATAACCGTGGAATGTATGCCCCATATGGAGGCAATCAATTCGCTCGTGAAATTGTAAATGGCGAATTGGTATATCTATTGAGAGAGCACACATGCATAGGTATTTGGTGTTATGCAAATTTATTTGCTGAACATTATAAGCTGAAGGGGTTATTCACTGGTATGATAATATCTGAGCCTCAAGAAGCTTATGACATGCACATTGACATTGAAGGAGAAGACATTTTCAGCCTCAATAATCAATTTGCTGATGATATAGAATATTGCATAAGGCATTACTCTTTGGAATTAATACCAGAAACTATGAAAAAGCTTCAAGACTATCATTCAGATTTGACTGATTTTAATTATAGCAATATATTTTACTATAAGTAAAAAAAGAGAACTATTAAAGTCCTCTTTATGAATATTTGTTATTTAAATCATTAACAATATCAAAATGTAGTACGTCATGGTGGATTATTTCTTCCATGCCGTATTTTATTTTTACATCCAAATAATATCTTTGTGGAATTAATATGCTGGTATCAATCATTGTATAGTTTTCAAGGAATGTTTTATTGACAGGTTCCCATTCAAAAACATCTATTTCTCTTGTGCCATCCATAACATATAGTCTTGATTCCATTCCGGATATCAATTGATAATCTTGTGTTGAATATTGCAATCTTGCATCAATTTTTATTTTTCTAATATCTCCTCTTTTAATTTTTTCGCTATTGTTAATTCCACTAACATTTGGAATAAGTCTATCATTTTGTTCTATCTTATCTCCAATATTAAAGAACATATTTGGGGCTTTTAATGTGAAATCAAGTTCAACAGAATTTAATTGAGAGCCATTATATATGATATTATTCCATGTATCATAAAGCATAGTATCTGGTTCTTTATCGTTGTGTAAAATTTTCAAGTCAATATAATATACGCCTTTTGAATAATGTTTAGCTTCAACATTTTCCATTAATCTACCATTTGCATCAGTAATTACATTATCGTAATCATCTTTTATTGTAACTATTGGTAATTGGTCCAAATCTGTTAAATTACCTCCCAAATTACAATATAAATAAAGTTTATTATCTTTATCAATAACAAAATTAGCTCTGTCATCATCTATATAATTATAATACGTAGTTTCTACAAATGGCTCAAAGAAGGTATTTGTTTTATTGGTAAATAGGCTTATATAATTATCAACATTTGAAACACTTTTTGTTTTATCTTCACCAAGTCTTTCTAATGCTGGCGTAAATGCTACGCCTATACCATTGTTTTCAATTTCACCTGATATAAATTTATTTACAATATCAGTAATATCAATATTGATATTTTCATTGCCTACTTCAAAACGTTGCCTTGCAAAAATAATTTTACTTCCATTTTCAGAAGAAAAATTATCATATTCTTTAGATAATGTATCATTTGAATAGACTCCTGGTTCGTCCCAATCTATTCCATTTCTCCTTTGAAACCAATTACAACCGTCTGTTGATGTTAGTCTATTTTTGCTTATTTGCGCGGTATCATAAAAATCTTTATTTAATGCATTTCTTGTATAATCAAAGCCTTTTCCGCTATCCCATGTTTTAGGAATTAGGAAGAATATTAAATCAAATGAAGATGCTCTTTTTTTAGTACCATTATCAATGGAACTTATTTTGCAATCATGTAATGTTGTGAAATCTAATGAGCCTGCATTTGTTATTTTAAGCCTATGTTTTATTTTACTTTTATCTGGATATGTTCCATCTTTCATTAGTTTTTTTATTTTGCTATGGTCAAAATAAATTAACATTCTACTTATATTTTTTCCATACGAAATTTCTGAAATCGGATTTAATGATGTGTTTAATTCCGACCCCTTAATAATGCTATTAACCTTATTTATGTAAGTTCTAGTTATCATATTAATTTCTTTTTTTTATGATATTCTTATATGTTTGGACAAAATTTCTTCGTAAAGTTTATCTAAACCATATGGCTTAATTTCTGCAATGCTACTATCTTCTACTGGTGGCATTCCGCCCATAGGGTGAACGTGTTTGTAGAGTGCAATGATTATTTTTTCTAATAATTCAATCAATTTATCTCCTAAAGGTACTTGATGAAGCGAATTCATTATATTTGACATTTCACTTTCTGGTATTAATTCTTTTTCATCTGTTAAATTGAAATAATTTTCATCCTTATGACTTATTAAGTTAATTTTATCTGCCACCAAATTAATAATACTATTTGCTTCCAAGTCTCTGCCTTGGCTGTCGCTTGTAAAATGGTTTTTATATTTTAATTGTATATAAGCCGGGTCTATTTTATTAAATATCACAGACCCCATAAGTTCGGAATAACTATTTTCATCATTATTTGTACTTTTGGTACGTATTCCGCATCTTATATCAACTTCATTTGAATTACCGCGATTAGTCTCTCTTAATATAATATCTTGAGTTCCTCTGCCAACCATGGCAACATCACTAATTTCAGGAAAAGAGCCTACTGTTTCCTCATAATTTGACATTGATTCAAATGGTGTAACATCTCCGCCTTCTATTGTAGATAACGCCTCACCTTTGCCATAATTATAATGACACAAATTGTTAAATTGGTCTTGAGATATTATTGGCCCAAGATAATAACGTTGAGTCTCATTGTTTTTTGACATGGTTGTTATCACCAAAGCACCTTCGCCTATTTTTGGCACAACACGAAAAGACTTTGGCAAACATGGAAAGCAATAAGGAAGCCTTGAAAGTGGTATGTCACCATCTTCAGGAAGCCTTACTTTTATTCTTAAAGCGTCATATTCATCATATATTTGCTCCACTTGCCCTTTCTTTACAATCTCGTCACCTTGATTCATTGTTTAAAATAGCCCTTTTGACCTGTTATTTAATTCATTTTTAGCGCTAATGTATTTTTCATCCAATTCTTTCATTTCCGCTATTAGCAATAAAATTTTGCTCTTTGTTTTTTCATATTTGTTTTCGAGATTAATCATTTCAAATTTAATCTCACTATTTGACATATTTTTATAATTTTCGTTCATTGTATTACCGCTTGACCTTGTGGAAAATTTATGTTTACTCCTTGGCTAATAACAGGACCACCTGCATTTGCACCTGCCGTCATTATTGAAATGGTTCCTGGTGCATATGCTACCTGAACACTTGCATCTTCAGAAAGTGCCCTAAACACTTCATTTATTATTGCCCTAGCCAAAATTAAGGTTTTATTCTCAGTTCCATCCGGTAATGGATTAGTGGGTATATCGTGCTTATTTAACTCACTTATTACATTTCCCAAAGATTTAATAGAAGAAAGCCCTGGTTTTTGGGTACATGCCACTGCTGTTAACATACCAGGTAATTGTGGCGCTGGTGTTTGTTTAAAATTAAACAAATTTTTTAACTGCTCTGCTATATATGTTGTATTTATTTTAGCCATTATTATATAAAATTTAACAGTCGCTTATTTTTGGTACATTATCAGAAACTATTGAATCATAAATATCTGCATAATCAACGTTATCTAAAACGGTTGGCAAGTCAATGTCCAAATTCTCAAAATGCTTTTTATTTTTCTTTTTAAACTTATTAATTAATGATGATATTACTGAACTCAATCTTGTGGTAGTCATAATACCTATATTAAACCACCCATATAATAGCCTCATTAATGCCAGATATCTTTCACTTCTTTCTTGCTCTTGCGCAACGGCCATTTTTAAAGCCATTGGAGCAAGTGAGCTTATTATGAAGTCCAATATCTTTTGCAAAATTAAATCCCTTATCTCAGAAACAACCCCCTTAATAACGCCTTTCATTGCTTTTAACAAATCCTCTGCATTTACTTTTTTAGAAGAATTGTTTATCATTAGCTCTTCATTAACCATTAAAATCATTAATACCTTTGGGCTTAATATAGATTCAACTATGCTCATAGTTATTTTACCTAGCATATCAGTTAAAAAGTCTATTTTAACAGTTGAACTATCTTCTAATGCTAACACTTCTTTCTGTTCGTCAAATGTTGCACATGCTTGCTCCAATGCCTTACTGATTATGGTTTTTTGTTCTTCCAATGTTCCAGTCTCAGGATAATCAGACAAAATATCATTAACCTTTGAAAAATCTAAAGAACTGCCATCATTATATCCTTGATTAAAAGGCTGACAATTATATTTCAATTTTTCGGTCTCTTCTAACAATGTTTCATATTGTTCATTAGAAAACGAATAAAAACAATCATTTATTTCTTCATCATCTTCATATAAAATATTTCTAATCATGTCCAATAAACGCTGTTTGTCAGAGAAATATGGATATTTATTTTTATCTTTTGTGTTATTAAGTGATAAAGAAAAATTGGCATTATATCTAGGATTAACTGAATTTTCAAATAATTGTTGACAAATTACTTTTGGGTCGAATAACTTCATACCCATAATAAAGTCATAATTAAATTCATATACAGTTAAGCCATTATAACACTCAACAAGATAATTATTTGTGTGCTTTGGGGCATTATCAATAATATTCTTTAAATAATATTTGCCGGTTTTATTATTCACCACCAATATATCACAATCATCTCTATAGATTTCTTCTTCTATATAATAATAACTTTCATCATTTTCTGTTGTGCCAGAAAACTTTAACGGAGGATTAATCGCACTGTGTTCACTTCTAAATGAATAGTTTCCGCTTTGAGTTGCCTCTCCATTTGCGTCAAATAACAATCTAATTGGTTGCCACCTTAATGATAATGTTACTTCATCTTCTTCTTTTGATTCCAAATTAACAGAAGGTAACATCATATACGGCTTTGGCAAAATAGTTAAATTAAAATAATCAGGAGTATCAATGTTATAATATGAAGATTCTACACTACCATTTTTAACGTACCTTAAATTACATATTGCCTTTTCGTTAGAATAATCACGTGGTTTATCATTACTTTTAATGCCAATATTATTTGAATAATAATTTGTTTTATCAACATACCAATTGCAGCTAAACCAATCTGATGACAATGGAACTAATATGTGGCCTATAACCTTACCTTTTTCATATATGTTCTTAATACAAATTGAAATGGTGTTTTTACTCCCTTCTTCATAAAAAGTATCACCCGGAATTATTGTAGATTCACTAACGCCATCGCTACTACAGTTATTAGGTAATACAAGCTTAATGCCAACTGCTCCCAATAACGTGTAATAATTTTTAGATAGCTCTGGAAAATCATAACTGATATAAAATGGGTAAGTTTTCTCCTTTGTATAATAAGTTAGCCCATTGCTTCTTCCACTAAAATCAAATTCAGTTAATATTTTATCTAAATTTGTTCCTGCTATTATATTATTAAAATGAGTTTCATTATTTTCTCTATATGCCCTATTTAACTCCGTTATTAACTCCTTTTTCTTTGCATCAGTCACATTAGTTCCATCAGCACCGTTTATTAAAATTAAATTAGATGCTTCTATTATTTCTCTACGGCTATTATAAGCATCTTCAAATTTTTTATAAACATCCTTTTGTCTATTCACAAAGTTAATGTCAATTGTACCTGTATATACATCCCCATCAATGTTTTTCCAAACATCAACGTTTCCTAACCCTTTAATTAAAAAACCATTTTTACCATTTCTGCGTTCCCTCTTAACTAAATGCGGTACTTTTCTATTGGCTTTATGAATTACATACCATAAAAACGCATTAAAATCATCAGCCCTGCATAATTTTGCAAGCCTTTTGGTAGAGTCACCCCTTTTAATTGCTGAAAATAAATCATCATCTGAATCATATGATTTTTCAATTTCTTTTTTAATTGTTTCATCATAAACAGAATCAGATACACAGCCAAAATATTTTAAAATACCCGGCTTAGTAAACGGGGATAAATCTAAAATTCCGTTAGGGTCAATTGCATCTATAGGTATGTTAAAACCGCGTTCGCTGTTATCAGAGAAAATTGAATTGGTTGTTCTTTTTCTAAATTCTAAAGGTATTCTTGGGTCTGTGTTACATGAAACCAAAGACTTAATATTAGAAAGCAATGTTGCCTTTACTCCAGTTTCAACGGCAGGCAAAGTGTATACCAATATTTCTACAATCCATTCCCTTAATGCTTTTTCAGATACGCCTAAAGTCTTTAAAATACTAAATAAAAAGTTTAATGGACTAAGAGAAAAATTAATACCATCCTTTGATAAAGAAATACCATAATTCCCAAGATATACATCTAAATAATCATCCGTGGATAACGACGGCAAAAGCTCAAGAATAGATAAGGCCGTGTCTAATTTGTTAAACACTTCCCTCTGCTTTTGAACCTTTTTATAATATCCCGGGGCTAATCTATTGCCAACAGTTAATGCATCTGCCCCTATACTTGATGGTACTGCCATGAAAACATTTATTTTTTATTTAATTCTATAGTCTTAATTTGCTCTTTAGACTCATTATGCATCGTTTTAACCATTTCCTTAATCTTAGAAAGGTCAAGAGTTTGCTTGCTTGCAATTACACTGTCACTCTCACCCTGTAAAGAATTGCTCTTATTCAGAATTTCAGACATTAATTTTGCAATCTCCAACTTCTTAGAAATAGCCTTGTCTTTAATACCCATATAATCGTTCATGGCCTTTGCATAACGACTCTTGCTGTCCATCACCTCCTCTTGCAATCTGGTAGAATTGGCAAGCTTATTTATCTCATCCTGAGCCTGCTTAAGCTGCTCATCAGCCAAATCATAAGTTATCTGAAGCAAATCCTTTATGTTCTGAACATCATTTAATTCTATTTTAAATTTTGCCATAAATACTTAGTTTTCTTATAAATACTTAAAAAAATATTTTTTACTCGTTTATGATTATTTTCTTTAAACTATAATAATCATCCTTAAAAATACGCATCGCATCCCTTATCTCCTTCGTATTTAAAAGAGTCGTTTCCTTTAAAAATAATAAAATTGAACTTTTATTAAATTTGTTACTGCCCATCTGAATAAATAAATCTTCCCAATTGGTAAGCAATTCAATTAAAGCCTTGCCAACCTTAACCTGATTATCAGTTAATTTATTTTTATCCGCCTCCGATATCGTTTTTTCAATATTCATGGCAACCCTCTTCATTAACTCATTTAAAAAAGCTATCCTACTAGAATCATCACTGTAAGAATATTTTACAGCATTGGTTAAATCAGATAACTCCTCCGTATTATATGCATCATAATAAGAATTGCGCTTCTGATTCTTGGAATATTGATTTATTTTATAAATTAAATAATTCTTTATAATCGTTCCACAATAGCTATAGCTTTTATACCCACTTTCTGGCTTAAAATTTTCTATTTTTGTCATAAGAAACGACATTGTGTCATCAAATGTTTCTTGAAATGTTTCATCTGGTGGATAAAGGTTATATCTTCTTATTATCGATTCTGCCATTTTTGTAAAGGCTGGCCTAAGAACTTCGTTAAATATTTTTTCTTTTTCCACAATATTTTCTTCTTTTAGGAATTTCTTGAAGCCTTCTTCTTGTTCTTCGTACCAATATCCCTTTCTATTTTTGCCAGGTTTCCTGCCCCTTTTTGCCATCTTTTATTATTTTTATTAAATCATTTTTATTTTTAATAAGTTTTTCGCCTAAAAATGTTTCTTCTTTTTCATGGGTATAATAAATAAGCTTTATACCATGTTTCTCACATAAATGTTTCTTATTAACGTCAGCTTTTTTTGTTTTTAAAAAGCCATTTTCTCCACCAAAATATTCAACCGGATAAAAATGTTGTCCGCCTTGACATTCAATAGCAATATCATATTCAGGAAGAAAAAAATCTAAATGTTGCCTTCCAATCCATGGGATAACATTTTTATTAGCCTTATCTATAAATTTAATTTCATTTTCTTGTAAAAGTCCGCAAACATCATTTTCCAATAGACTATTTGAGCATCTTGGACATCCGTGGCCTTGCAAATGATTATTTGGTGTTTGCCAAAACTCGCCATGTACCGGACATGTTATTTTGAATGGCGTATAGCAATTTAAATATGTGTCTTTATCATAGATATATTTATTTAAATGCTTTGAATTACATCTTTCTACTACATTCTCGAATGTAGAAACCTTGTCAGAGGCTCTCTTTTCATAAGAGCATTTTGGGCATCCTTGGCCATTATAATGTTTGATGGCTGTTTGCTTGAATTCTCCATGTTTAGGACAAATTATATTCACTTTATGATGAGAGCCTTTATATTCCTGTGGTGGATAAATATATTTATCTCCATGCATTTTCTTTGCTTTGTTAAGAAATTCTTCAAAAGTTTCTAATTTATAAAATTTTCTATTTTCTTCTCTACAAAAATGGCAAATTTGTCCGGCTAAATGATTATAAGGTGTCATTTTAAATTCACCATGTTTTTTGCATGTTATAATTATTCTTCTTTTTTCATCAGGTGCATTAAAATAACTTTCATTATAAAAATATTTGTCACCATGTACCTTAGTGGCTTCTTTTACAAAGAAATCAAATGTCATTTGGCTAATATATATAATCATTTAAAGGTGGCATTAAACTTAATTAATGCCACTGTGTTATTTATTCATCTTGTTGTTTTTCGGGGTTATAGATAAATTTTGAATCATCTCTGGTTTCTTTATAGAAGCTTTCTTTTTTAGCCACGTTAACCCAGAAGTTACTTTCTTTATCATCAATTGTTTTCTTGTATGTTTCTATTAATGAATTTGGTCTTCCGAGTCTATGTACATATCCTACCTTTGGTATGACATATATTTTTTTACCTTTATATGTGGCTCTTAAAAGCCATTCATACCAGAATGTTAATTTAACTTTTGGTTTAAGTCCTCCCACTTCATTCCAATCGTCTGTATTATATATGCCGCCTGTCATATAGAAATCGAAGAAATTTTGCAGGCAATCATTATCAATATATCCCAACTCATTTGAAAAGCTTGATGCAAGTGGCGCTTCATTTCCTATACCGGCAAATTTTTCATCCTTATCATCAATTAAATCTTCCAATGGCAGAAAAACGCTAATATCTGAATAGAAATCGACATATTTTTTAAAATTATCGAACCATATTGGTGTATATGTATCGTCATATTCTAAAATGCTAAACCATTTTGAATCTCCTACGGCCTGGTTTACAAGCGTGCAAAAGTCACTTTCTGATTTTTCATTTTCATTTTCGTATAATACAACGTTTGTATATTTTTTGCATGATTTTTTAATTTTATCACTAAGGCCGTGTTTGCATGATATTCTGATTTCCAAATCCGTTGGAACAGATTCTATTGCTTTGTATAACAATGGTTCAATAGTTTTATTAAATTCATGCAATGGTAAAATTATAACTAAATCCTTCATATATTATAATGGTTATTTTTCTTCTTTATTTTCTTCTTCAACTCTTTTAATAAGTGCTTCTAACTCTGCTTTTCTTGCGTTAAACACTTTTGTTAAATAAGTTGTAAATTCTTTTGTTGTTCTTTCTAAAGAATATAGCTCCGTGGCTTTTTTGGCATCGTTAAAAATTACTTCTGGCACGCTATCTGTTGTCCATGAACGAATCACGCTTGCCAATTGTCTATGCATTGAATGGAAATCGTCAAACCACACACAACAATTTCTTAGTCCAACAGAGTTTTCATCGTCAGAATCCATCCATTTTAATGGGGCTTCAGGTATCTTAGCTATAACTATTGAACCACTTTTCATGGCTTCTAATGCGCTATATCCAAAGCTTGTATCTGTATCTACCCATACTGTAATAGCGCCTTCTCTCAAAGCATTTGAAAAGCCCTCCTTTGAGAAATTTCTTAAATCTTTAAATGAAACCCATTTATATGATGGATATTTTAAATAAAATGGCTTAATGATTTTATATATGTCTTCTTGATTTTTTGCAACGATGTTTACAACCATTTTCTTAGGCTCTATGGTGTTTCCAAACATTGGGTCAATATAAGGTGTTATAACATTTGTATGAACATATGGGTAAATGTCTTTAACTAATTCTGCGTTATAATCAGTATTTGTAATACAATCAAGTATTCCAAAATCTCCCCACTGCGCAGCAAATGGCATTTGCTCAATTAGATAATCATAATTTTGCAAAATTGCAATTCTCTTACATGGTAATTTTTTTGTTTGATTCATTACTTGGGCAAAAATTTCAGGGATAAACACAACATCAGACGGTGTTATTTCAATCTCATTTTTTGATACATCATAATGCTGAATATTGGCATATTCCTCTCCAAGCCATTCTGAAACCCCAACAAATTCGTCATTTTTGTCCAATTGATATAACATGCCAACATTATAACCATCATTTTCTGCTATCTTGGCCAATTTATATATGTACTCCAAGCTTCCACTAGGTACTCCCTTTGTATCAAGGACAAAAAAGTATATGTTACTTTTTTTAGAATCTATTTTTGATATTTCTTCCCTTACCTTCTCTAAGGCCTTTAATCTTTTTTCATCCATTTTTACTTATCTTTTACTTCTTTTATTAAACCGTGGCTGACCATGGTATTAAGTACCATTTTTTCCCCTAATGACAATGGGGCCAAATCTTGGTCAATTTCTATGTTATCTAACACATCCATAAACGTTTTAAGCATATCATACTTTAATGTTGACGTGGAACTATCATTGCTTTTTACCTCCCTTACAATTCTTGTATTTGTTTCAAGCTTATTTGTTTCAGGATTAATTGTCTGAGTTTCAGTTATTTCTACATCGCTTGTACGCTCATTATTGTTAAATATAAAGCTATTAATGGCGTCAAGGTCATAAATCAAATTAGAATTAATTTTTTTACCCATCGTTTTTATTCTTTACTGTTATTTTTTTATTTTTTCAAAAAATTCATTATCATTAATTACTTCTTCTAAAGAGTTATACAATAATTCCGAAGCATTATCGTCATCTTTATTTTCAGTGTTTATTATTTTAACCACCTTTTTATCAGATGGCTTTGTTTTAATAATTTCATTATTAGAAGTAATTATAACATCATAATTTTCCCATATTTCATTAACATCTTTTGGGAATATTACATATCTAACCCTGGTGCCAATCTTGCTTAAAAAGAAATAAGTAGATTGAATGGTTAAAGCTTCTTCATTTAAACTAAAATATCCAATAACATATTCTTCATCTTCAATATTGGTCATTTCTGACATCCAATTATTTATTTCAGTCGGAAGATTTTTATCCATAGGTTTTGCACATGCAAATATCTCATACGGATAATCAATATAAATGAATTCATTTTTTTCTGCTTTGCTGTTAAAATTCACATATTTAAAAATGTCATCCGTATCGTCTATTTCATCAATATCTAAAGACGGGTTAATATCTTTTTGGTAATATTTTAATATTTGCTTATTTATATTTCTAACAACCCCGTTTAATTCTATACCTATCTTAATCATTTTTTATAAAAAATATCATTAATCATTATTAAGTAAATACTTAGCATAACATTCGGGACATATTATTTTTCCTTCTTTATCTGTCATAAATCCATCAAAAAATATATTAATGTCTTTATTACAATATCCACATTTTTCTATCTTATTGTGACGTAACTTAAAAAAGTCAATATTATTAGTATCTACAATTTCTGTTTCTACCCTTATTTGCTTCTTTTCCTTATTATTATATTTCTTCTCAAGATTATAATTGAAAAATTTCTCAGTCAAATCTATTCTACTATAATCATCCCATTCATATACTAACTTATATTCTCCATTTTCATGCTGTACACTAATAAGCTCAGGCATAATAAATGTATATGATATTATGTTAGGCTCTTTATCAGTAGCATTAAACGTGGTAAAACTTAAACCACTTAATAATGAGGCAAAATCACATCTCTTAGCTCCATATGAATCATGTTTATTAAACGCGTCATGTAATTTTGAAAGCTCGTTAACAAACGGCTTTGACCTAAACGAATCTGGATTCATTATATCGCTAAAATGAAGCGTTGTGACAGCGTTTTTTCCATCTTCTATATAAACATCCACCAACGTCAAAAATTCTTCCATCTTGAGCTTTACAATTCCATAATAATCAATATTAACAGTATACTTCTCTATACCATACCCATTGACACGCTTTAACTCCGTAAGAATATCATTGCATATTAATTTATTTTCCTGAGAAAACTTAATTACCTTCTTTTTCTTATAATCTTCCTGCTCTTTAACTGCTATGCCATTGCCAACATAATTGTATTTATTAGATTCACGCTCAACCTTATATGTCCTATATCTTAGTTCCTCTACCTCTTGAGTCACCTCACCCTTTAATAAATGCTTTGAAACCCTTTCATCAGACATTTGGTTGTCTATAACCATTCCATTGTCATCATGCCTCTTTCCAGAACCAATTATCTCATTATCAGCAGCTTTTAAACCAAACGGCAAAGCATAAAAAATGTTTTTTATTTTTCTAAAAAAATTATTCATATAATTTGAATAGCTTTTCTTCAATTATTTTATTAATATGCATTAATAACGAAAATAATTTTGTCCTCCTTTCATGCATATCTTTAACATCATTGGGCATCCTTTGAAAAAACTTATCATCATTAATGGTGGCATAAGTTGTCAAACTCTTATCATAATCATTGCATATGGAAGATATTAAACCCCTCAACATTGATAACTCCTCCAGCTTTTTATTTTTTAAAAAATTAATTAACTTTTCCATTATTTATAACGTTTATTATATTGTTTATTTCGTCATATGAATTTATGAAAATTATCTCAATACCATGTTCCTCGCATAAACTACGTTTTATAGCATCTCTTTTTACTTGGTTATTGAAAGATTCTATCCCTCCAAAAAATTCTATAGGCTCAAAATGTTGTATTCCTTGACATTCTATCGCCACATTATATTCTGGTAAATAAAAATCCAATCTTAATAGGTTTTTATACTTTAACCAATCAAATGTTTTTTGTTCTTCAAAATCAATACTTTCATCTATTAATTTTTGCTTAGTTTGCCTCTCTAGTGAAGATTGAATGCAACAATTACATTTTATATTACCTTCTCTCACCGACATAAAATCACGATATACTAAAGAACCACATTTATTACATTTAAAAACTAAAACTGTTTTATTGTTAATATATTTGTTTTCTAAATTGTTGAATTTAGTGAACTACCCACAAACTAAAGATTTGTGAGCTTCTGACTTCATAGCTGATTGCCCTTGAAAGGGTCTTATATCTGCTCCATCAGTGTAATCGACAGTCCCTGCCGATATATTGCTTAATCCTTCTGAAAGGATATTCATTGCAGCGTTTATATCTCTGTCAAGTACTTTTACTATCAGAAAATACATCGAGAGCCAAGGTTGAGCAATTCAT
>Ga0247611_10005885_pt1 | contig 15940 bp, 13 predicted proteins | sample 177DNAGHGhighgp2_FD_192422 | JGI IMG/M metagenome (GOLD analysis project Ga0247611, IMG submission 192422) | Sheep rumen microbial communities from Palmerston North, Manawatu-Wanganui, New Zealand - 1770 DNA GHGhigh gp2 | ecosystem: Host-associated > Mammals > Digestive system > Stomach > Rumen...
TCCCTTATCATCAGCAAGTGTAATTGTTATTTCTAATTGATTATTAAGAAGTTCTTTATTATCAATTTTTATTACAGGTTTATCATCTTTATCAGATAAGTCTTCAACTTTACCAGTATCTGGCCAAGTAATTGTTGTATTAGCTTTCTTTGTTGTTGGTATAATACCATCTTTAATTCTTATAACTGATACTTTGGCATAAGGATATTTATTACTTAATTTGACAACTTCACTTCCTAAATTTGATCCTCTTTGAATAGCTGATGATGAGAAGTGAGCGATATTGCCATCACCAATATAAACCATTATATGTGATCCAACAATGATTACTAAATCTCCTTTTTCCATTCGACTGTAATCAAGGGATGAAACTGAAACATTATTCATTATAAAATAGAAATAACGCCTACTATGGGCATCTTCAACAAATTTAGATACAACATATGGATTACCAGAACCATAAGTTGTATTTACTCCAAAACAATGATAATAAACGTATGATGCAAATGAAGAACAATCAAATGTCCATTTTTTAGCATTTATTTGGTTTATACCTTGATAATCTTTACCCATATGAGATAATTGATTATTAAATCCTTCTTTTCTTGTTCCTTGATTATAAGCAAGAATACCAAAAGGACCATCTCTATGCTCATTTCCATTGCCTTTTAATATCATATTTTTGGAAAAAGCTGCTATATCATCTTGTTGTTCTTTTGTTAAATCAGCTTTTGGCAATAATGGAATTAATAAAATTAAGAATATAATTATTATTTTTTTCATATTATCACAATATTATTTTACCAAATTATTTCATTTTGTTGTATAATAAATAACTAGTTATTTTTATATATGTAAAGGAAAAACGCTTATGGAAAATAATTATGAAATATTTAAAGAGTTAAAACCTAATGAAAATGTAATTATTTCTAATTATCAAGGATACGATTTAGTTGATCTATTAAGATTATTAAATGGTTATTATTTAGAATATCGCAATCGATTATCATTTAATAATAAAGTATCTATTGGTTGTGAAATTGAATATGAAAATCCTTTAAAAGAAGAATTAGCTCCTGTAAAAGATGATGAAGTAGAAATAAGACCTGGTTGGCTTTTAGTTGAAGATGGCACTCTTGATAATGGAGGAGAGATAGTTAGTCCAATATTCTATAATAATTCATCATCTTGGAAAGACTTAAAAGAAACGTGTGAATTATTAGATGGTAATGTAACAATAAATGATAATTGTGGAGGTCATGTTCATATAGGAGCTCATTTTATGGGTGATAATCCAAGAACATGGAATAACTTTCTAAGACTTTGGAGTAGTTATGAGAATGTCATATATCGTTTTGCTTTTGGCGAATTCTTAAATGCAAGGTCTAATTTATATCGATATGCAACACCAATTGCTAATGAAATTGATACTTATTTTAGTAAGATACAAAAGCAATATGGTAGATATGTTAATTTTGATAATATAATGCCATTTAAGGAATATGAATTTCAAAAAAGCTTATCAACAAGAAAATATCATGGTATTAATTTATGTCATGTTCTTGATTATAATCAATTAGAAAAGAATAATACTATTGAATTTAGAGCAGCTAATGGAACAATTAGTCATATAATATGGCAAAATCTAATTAATTTATATATTAATTTAATGAGATATTCAAAAAGTGATAATTTTGATTTAGATACGGTTTTAAGGAGAAAAAACGATAAAGTAATAAAATATTTAAAACCATATGATTTTACTAATTTATATATTGATCAAGCAATTGAACTTGCTGATTTAATCTTTAATAAGAATATTGATAAGATATATTTTTTGAGACAATATTTAAAAGATAGTGAAAAATCATTTCATTATGAATTAGTTAAATCACAAAAATTCACAGTATAAGTGTGGATTTTCTTGAAAAAAAACACAAAATGTGGTATAATATGCATAACTATGAGGGAGACTATTTATGGCAACAAATATCAAAATAAACAAAAAGAAACTAAGTTTAATTGGAGGAATTGTTCTTGTAAACACCTTTCTTGCTAGTGTTTTTTCACTAGGTGGACATGTTCCTTTTATATTAGATGACACTAAAGAATATTTAATTACAGAAAAACACAATATGAATGGTGAGATTAATGAGAATTCATATTATGCAACTAAATTAGATAAAAAGAATTTTACTCTTCATTATGGAAAACCATTTCTATATAACAATAAGATTTTACGCGAAGTAACATTAAAATTTGAAAATGATAATAATAGGTTTCATAAAGAAGTTAAAATAGTTCCTTGTGATAGTTTAGATGAAGAAGAATATATTGAACAAGTTATTTATAGTCAAGATTATGATGATTATATCGTTGTTAAACAATCAATAAATGGCGAGATTATTGATGATATCGTATTATTAAGCAGTATGGCTTTTGCATCAACAATGATATATTCTATCGGTAAAAGCATTATTAATCGTGAAGAAGAAAAGAAACTAATAAAAGAATAATTTTATTTAAAAGGGGGTTATAAAATGAAATTATTTAAAAGAATTATACTATTAAGTATATTATTATTTACAATTAATATTAAGGTAAATGCAAGTGAAACAGCAACTGTAACAATTGGTTATAATGACATTAATGGTCATGTAATTAAAGAAAAGAAAGATAAATGTATAGTTGGAAAAGATTATACAGCTTCAGCAATAACAATTAATGGTTATGAATTAACAACAGAAACACCAAAAAAACAAACAATTTATTGTGATTCTGAATTTGCCAATAATATTGCATTTGTATATCAAGTTAAAGCAAGTAAAAAAGAAGGTACTGTAAAAGCTTATTACGTTGATAGTAAAGGTAATAAAATAAGTGAACCTGATTTAAGATCTGGAACACCAGGTGTTGATTATTATATAACACCTAAAAAGATTAATGGTTATACTTTAGTTAAAACTGAAGGAGCTAATAATGGTAAGTTTACTGAAGGTGAAATAAAAGTTAAATTTATCTATCAAAAAGATGGTGTGGAAGAACCTAAAAAAGAAGAAACAAAAAAGGATGAAACTAAAAAAATAGTAACAAAAAAACAACAAGTTAAATCAGCAAAGAAAACTACTAAAAAAGTAGAAGTTAAACCTGAAGTTAAAAAAGAAATACAAGAAGATAATCAATTAAATAATTTAATTATGGAACAAATTAAAATAACATTTGATAGAGATCAAACAAAAACTATTAATAATAAATTTTATTTTCGAGTAAAAGTGTATTTTATGAGTCTAGTTAATAGATCTTTAGTTGTTGTAAGAAAGGTTATTATTTAACGATAAAATCATAAGTAACACTTATGATTTTTTAGTAATTTATATTATTTTGTAGTATAATGTAGCATAAAAAAGGGGGATATAATTATGACTAGTGAAATCTTTAGAAAGTATAAACCAAACGATAATATATTATTTTCAACTCTTTCTACAGAAGAGATTGATTATCTTTTAAACATGATTCAAAATTATTATATTTCTTTTCAAAGAAAACTTAAATTGAGTAGATTATACTCCTTTGGATTTGAATATGAATGTGATGATATAGATCATTTTGGAATGGGACGAGAATTCTTTAAAAGAAGATTGTATCCTGATTATTGCATAAAAGAAGAAGATACTGTTCATGATGGAGGTGAGATTGTAACTCCAATACTTCATAATATTAAAACTAATTGGAAAAAAGTTGAACAAGTACTTGCAATTATAAGAGAAAATAGTACTAATAGTGAAAAGTGTGGTGCTCATATTCACGTTGGTAGTCATATTATGAATAATGATCAAATAACATGGGAAAATTTCTTTATGATATGGAGTATCTATGAAGATATTATTACAAGATTTTTAAATGGTGAATTTCTTAATACAAGATTGTATGCATTAGAATTTGCTAAACCTGTAAGTGAATTATTTAAAGAAGTTGTTCTATCAGGTAAACTAAAAGATATTGTAAAAGATAGTGAACTTGATTTTCATGAAATAACAGTAGATAGATACCAATCAGTAAATTTAAATTGTGTTCATAATATTAGTCATGAAGTAGTTAATGATACAATTGAATTTCGTTCTGCTAATGGAACTTTTAATCCGATAATATGGCAAAATAATCTTAATATGATATTACATTTATTATTAAAAAGTAGTCATTTTAGTCATGCCTTTTTATTAGATAGATTAAAAAAAGAATATATGGATTTATCTAATTACTCTAAAATTAATATAACAAAAGCTTTTGAATTTGCTGATTTAATATTTGATAATAATTTAGATAAACTTAATTTTTTAAGACAATATTTTAAAGATTTTAATGAAACAAAAGAAAGTTGTTTGGTTAAAAGTAAGCCATTTACATGCTAATCATGTTTGACTACATATATTAAATGTGCTAAATTTATAATAGAGGTAGATATGGAAAATGATAATAAAGAAATATTAACTGATGAAGAAATAAAAGACTTATCTTTTGAAGAAGCAGCTTTTTATTTACAAACATTAAATCAAGTTAAAGATTACTATGATAGTGTAGGTGATGATACTAATGAATAAAGAAGAATTTGAAAGAAATTACCCAACTACAAAAGGTAAACTAGTTAATGTTTTAATTGATAAAATGTATGAAGAAAAGTTAAAATTATTAAAAACTTTTCTTGAAGAATCTAATATTTTTTATGATGAATCAATTAATGATTATGATGAATTAGTTACTTATTTAAAGAAGAATTTAACTGGTAGTAATAAAGATTTAGTTTTAGAACGAATTAAGGCTATTAGTGATTCCGTAGAAGAGATGGTAAATAATTTATCTAAAGGATCAACTACAGCTTTTTCTCGTTTTGCTGATAAAGTTAAAACTTTAATTAAACCTCTTGCTGTTGGTCTTGCTTTTAATACGGCAATTCAATTAGCACCTGGTGGTAATATTGTTCGTCTTGCTTTATTTGGAGTATCTGTATTATATAACGGATATAAAATTGTTAAGACGAATATTGCTAATAAAGAATATGTAAAAGAATTAAATCTTGATAAATATTTACGTAATTTGGAATTATCATTTTCTGGTAAAAAATTAGTTGATACAAGATTTAATACTAGTGATCAAGAAAAAATAAGAGAGTTCTTAAAATCTCATAATATTCCATTTAATGATACAGGATATCAATCATTAAGGGAGATTATTTATTCTCTTGATTTTGATACTAAATTAGAATTAGTATGTGAACTTACTGGAAAAGATGAAAAAGAACGTAAAAGTTTTATAGATAATTTAGCTCATCAAAAGAAAGTAGAAGATTTTGATAAAGAAAAAAATAAACTATTTGAATTTTTAAAACGTAATAGTGGAGTAGGAGTTAAAGCAGCTCTTGCAACAGGTACTCCTTTCTTATCAGGTTTTGTTAATGGTCTTCTGGCTAAAGAAATAACTGAGGATGTCTTTAAAAATGAATTCTTGGCAAAATTTAGTGGACTTGCTGCTTTTATTGGGACCCTTGCTAACTCTAATAAAATTCTTGTAGGAGTAGAATCATATTTACTTTTATCTTTCTTAGGAAGTATTGGAAAATTAATAAAGAATTTATTTAATAATGCTAAAGAACGTAAAAAGAATTCTGCTTTATTTGAAGAATATGCTCGTATTGAAGCAAGTAAATATGCTCAAGATGACGTAGTTGAAAATCGAAAAGTATTAGAAACTTATAATGATGAAAAAACTAAAGGAACTCCATATATAATTATTGATATTTTAATTGAATATTTGAATTATCTTGGAGTTGATACCAAAGATGCACCTCGTAATATTGATGGTTTAGCAAGATTCTTAAAGAGTAATAAACTTAATAATTCACAAAGAAATAAAGTTCGTCGTTTTATGAAAGAATTAGCATACTTTAATGAACATAAAAATAATAAGTTTATAAGAAAATTAGAGAAAATTTTAAAAGGCACAGGAACAATAGCTGTTCTAGGTCTTGCTGGTATGAGCGTATATGATTTAATATCAGGTCACACTTTCTTTAATGATTTATATCAAAAATTATATTTTGAAGAAGCCGATGTTGCAAGAATTGTATCACAAGAATCTAAAATTGTTAGTACAAGAAAAGAAGCCTTCCCAGAAACTGAAGGATATGATGTCTTTACCTTTAAACTTACGGAAGGAGAAAATGCAGGTTTATATTCAACAAATAAAATTAAACTTCAAAAGGGTGCTGACTATGAGTTATTTGATACCGTTAATGATGCTATTGCTGACTCAATTATTGCTCGTGATACCACATATCAAAGAGCAACTGAATTATTAAATCCAATTAATGATGCTTCACTAACTCATATTAGATCTTATGCTGATTTGATGAATATTCCTGAATATGATGATACAAGAACTCATCTATTAGAAGTTATTGATCAAATAATTATAGCTCGTCAAAAAGATCGTATGTTAGCTAATCAACAAGGTCTTGCTGCTGGTGTTCTTACTGCTGGAACTGGCCTATATAATGAAGCTAAGAAAAAGACAAGATAAAAAATCGTAAGATTATTTCTTACGATTTTTCTTTTTGTTTATAATAAAATAGAAAGTTGTACCTAAATCTTCTTTAGATACGATACCATATTTATAATTATGAAGATCAAATATATGTTTAACAATTGATAAACCAAGACCCGTTCCAATAACATTTCTTTTATACTTTTTATCAATTTTATAATATTTATCCCATATATCATTTATTTTTTCTTTTTTGATACCAGGTCCTGTATCTGTTATAAAGGCTCTTATTTCATTCTTACGTTCAATTATTGTTACATAAACACTCTTTTTTGCATTTGAATAATTAATAGCATTACTAATTAGATTATAAATTACTTGTTCTAATTTTTGTTTATCAGCCATAACTATTATATTTTTCTTATAATGAGTTATAAAACTACAATCTTGAGTCAAACTAAATATTTTAAAGCGACCAATAATTGTATCAACAAGACTAGATATATTTAATTCTTCAATATTTAATTCTTCAATATTATTTTCAAGTTTAGATAAATCTAATATATCATTTACTAATACATTTAAGCGATCAACTTCATCCATTATGATATTTAAATCATTCTCTCTTTTTGTTTCATCTTTATATGAGAAATCACGTACCATTTCAGCGTAAGCTTTAATCATTGTAAGAGGTGTTTTTAAATCATGTGATACATTTGCCATTAAGTCTCGTCTTAATTCATCATTTTTCTTTAGAACTTCTTTACTATAATTAAGACTTTGCGCTAGTTCATTCATTTCGAGGATACCCGTATCAATATTAAAGTTTACATTCAAGTTACCTTTAGATAATTGAATTGATTTATCCGTTAAATCAGTTATTTTTTTAGCCCATTTTTTAGTTAGAAAATAAGCTACTATTGATGATATTGATATGATGATAATTGTAATAATGATAAATTGATTTTTTAAACTACGAATTGTTGAATTAATAGATTCTATATTACTATTAATATATATTATTTTATGATTATCTAATTTTAGACCAATTATTATCATTTTATTATATTTAGATAATGGTAATTTATATCTAAATATTTTTTCATTGCTCTTATGAAATTTGTCTTTAGCATCTATTATTAAATCTTTATTTTTTTTAATATTTAAGCAACTATTAGTAAAATGATTTGTTGAATATGATAACTTATTATCAATTACTAATTCACTACAAATATTACTTTCATATGAATATTTATCAAGGATGCTAGTAATAGAATTATTTTTTTTATATTCTTTTTCAATTTTATAAACCATTTTTTCTAACTTTTTTATAACATTTGATTCATAAAAATGAGTAAAATATATTATTTGGGATATACTAATTATGATAATAACGAATAAGGAATAAAAGATTAAATATGAGAATACATCACGTCTTAATGTTCTTTTATTTTTCATAAAATTTATATCCAACTCCACGAATGGTTTCAATCATATCTCGATATTTTCCTAAATTAGCTCGTAACATTTTAATATGGGTATCAATTGTTCGATCATCACCAAAGAAATCATATCCCCATACTCTATTTAATAATTCATCTCTTGGTATTGCAATATTCTTATTATTTATAAAATATTTTAGTATTTCATATTCTTTTAGTGTTATTTTAACTTCTTTTTCATCAATAGTTAAAACATGGGCTTTAAAATCAACTTTTAAAGTTTTATATTCATATAAATCTTCTTCTTTATGATATCTTTTGGTAATTGCTTTAATTCTTGCAATTAATTCTCTTGGACTAAAAGGTTTAGTTAGATAATCATCTATTCCTAAATCAAAACCTTGTAGTTTATCATATTCATCACTTCTTGCAGAAACAACGATTGTTGGAATATCATATTTTTCTTTCATTTCTTTAAAGAAAGTATAGCCATCCATCTTAGGCATCATAATATCAAGAACTATTGCGTCAAAATGATTTTCTTTTACTAGATTTAAAGCTATAATTCCATTTTCAGCTTCCATTGTTTCAATGTTTTCATGATTACAGTATTCTTTGATAACATTACGAATTAATTCTTCATCATCAATAATTAATACTCTCATTTGCATCACCTATAAAAATTATACTATATAATTGTGAATTTTAAGTGAATTATTTATAGTGATTAATTGAAATAGTAATGTAATTATGTTATTATTTTCTTATAATAGGAGGTCTTTAATGCATACTGATGAAGATGAGCAAGAAGAAGAGTTACGCAAAAAAGAAAAAAAGACTTCCAGTGAACCTTTATTTTTTGATTATAGTCAAGAATATGATGAAGGAAAAGAAGAAGTACGTAATATAAAAAAAATAAAAGAAAATAATAAAAAAGAAAGTAAAGAAACAAAAAACAATTTTTTTATTCTTTATTTCAATAAATTAAAAGATAAAATAAAAGAATTTGATTTTAATAAACATTTTAAAAAAGTTTTTAATAATAAACTTAATATTATTGTATTAGTTTTATCAGTATTAATATTAACTTTAGGAATTATATTTATTCATGGAGTTATATATGGTGAAGAAGATATTATTATTAGTGGAGATTATGTTGATGGACGATATGATTTCAATAATACATCAATTGTAATTAAAAGTGGTAAAACTAATAGAATAATGAAATTAGATGAATTTATTGAATGTTTAGCTCATACTAAACTTGATAGTCTTCCTTCATTTAATCGACTTAAAAATGATCAAAAAAAAGATATTTATAAATCATTCTTCATTATTATGAGATCATTAGTATTATCACGTGGTTATAATAGTAATACTAAAACAATTTATTTAAATGAAAATGATTTTAATTGTTGTGGTAATGTAAGTTGTGATTTAACTAGTGAAGATTATCCATTAATTTTTGATGCATATCTTGATAGTCGACATGAAATAATTGTACCTAAGAGTTTTGATACAGATAAAGCCTTCATTTCTTATACAGAGAAAATAGACTTTAAATTAACAGATGAAATAATAGCAGATCTTATTAAAATGGGTTCTGATGGTAAAAAATATAATACCATTATTAATCATTATTTTGGCAATAAATATAAATTATATGATATTTCTAAACATGAAAATGCTTATAAGCCTAATTCAAATATAAAAACAACATTTTATTGGCCAATAGGAAGTACTGATAAAACAGATGCTAAAAATAATATTTATGCAGGTACTCCAGATAATTCACAAATAATTACTTTCTTTAGTAATAAAACAAAAGGTATTGAGATAGAAGCAAAATACGGAACAAGAATTATTGCTATCAGCGATGGTACTGTTGAAGCTGTTATGCGTAATGAAGAATATGGATGGTTTGTAAAGATTAAACATGGTGATTATACAGCTATTTATGGTAATTTAAATCCTAATGTTGTTAACTATATGAAAATGAATTATAAAGTTAAAAAGGGTGAATTGGTAGGATATTTACATGATGATAAAACTGTTTTAGCAGGTAATGGTAAATTATATTTTCAATTATATAAGAAGAATTCTCTTGTTGACCCGCTTCAATATATATCAGAAGCTAATCCAAGACCCAAAGGATTAAAATATTTAACATATGTTCAAGGAAGCAATAATAAACAAACGATATGTTTAAGTTTAAAAGCAACAGGATTTTCAAATGAAGCCGTTACTGGACTACTTGCTAATATTCAAGCAGAAAGTAATTTTAAACCAACAATATATGGTGATAATGGTACAAGTTATGGTATTTGTCAGTGGCATAAAGGACGATTTACTAATTTAAAAAAATATTGTGGTGATAAATATAAAACTGTTGAATGTCAATTAGATTATTTATTACATGAATTAAGAAATGGTGAAAAGAATAGTTTTAAAGTGCTACAAAGTAAGAATTCAGCTTATCAAATGGTAACTAAATTCTGTCAGGTATTTGAACGACCAGCAGGTGGGGCTAAATCATGTAATAGAAGAGCCGATAATTATTCAAACTCTTTCTATAAATATGTAAAGAACAAGTGTAAATAGTGATGTAAATATAACGTAAATATAAAAAAACATTTAATTAAATAGTATAATAAAAATAGTAGGTGATAATATGTTTTTAATTCCACGTAAAAAAGAAAATTTTGAAATGGATTATAAAGTAATTAATAACTTAAGAGCTTTATCCATTGATATGATTAATAATGCTAAATCAGGGCATCCCGGTATTTGTCTTGGAGCAGCTGTAATTTTATATACATTGTTTAGTAGACATTTATCTTTTAATAGAAAAGATTTGGATTGGATTAATCGTGACCGTTTTATTTTATCAGCAGGTCATGGAGCACCACTTTTATATTCCATTATGTATATGTTAGATATTTTAACGATGGAAGATATAAAATCATTAAGAGTTTTAAATAGTAAAACACCAGGTCATCCAGAAGTTGATATTCCTTTTGTGGAAATGACAACAGGACCACTTGGTCAAGGAGTTGCAAGTAGTGTTGGTATGGCTATTGGTGAAGCACATTTAAATGCGACAATGGGAAATATTATTGATCACTATACATATGTTTTAGCAGGTGATGGTGACCTGATGGAAGGAGTTAGTTACGAAGCTTTAGCATTAGCTGGTAAACTAAACCTTAATAAATTAATAATTTTATATGATTCTAATAATGTTACTCTTGATGGTGATTTAGATAAATCAAGTATTGAAGATATTAACGCGCGATTTAAAGCAATTAATTTTGATGTTCATACCGTTGATGGAGATTCTGTAAAAGAAATAGATAATGATATTATTAAGGCTAAGAAAAGTGATCGGCCATCAATTATTATATGTAAAACAGTTATTGGTAAATATTCAGAAAATGAAGGATCAAATGTTGTTCATGGTAAACCATTATCAATAGAAGATATTTCAACTATTAAGGAAAAACTAGATTTATATGATAGTCCATTTACGGTTAGTATGGATGCAGCAACTTATTTAACAGATCAAATTGATGCAAGAATGAACTTAGAATATAAAGATTGGAAAAGACGTTATAATAATTTGAAAGAATCAAGACTGAATGATTTAAAACCATTAATTGATCAAAATTCAAAATATGAAATGGGAAATATAATTCTTGATTATGAAGGTAAATCTTTAAGAGATTTATCTAATGCTATTTTAAATGAAATAGCTAATAAATTTCCATTATTAATGGGTGGAAGTGCTGACTTATCAAGCTCTTGTAAAACTAATTTAAATAACTATCCTATCTTTGATAAAAATAATTATCGAGGAAGAAATATTTATTTTGGAATTAGAGAACATGCAATGGGATCAATCTTAAATGGTATGGCATTATCAGGACTACGTCCATTTGGAAGTACTTTCTTAGTATTTAGTGATTATTTAAGACCAGCTATTAGAATGAGTGCTCTTATGAATTTACCAGTAATTTATATCTTTACTCATGATTCGATAACAGTAGGTGAGGATGGTAAAACCCATCAACCTATTGAACAATTAGCATCCCTAGAGTTAATACCTAATTTATATATTTATAGGCCATTCGATGTTAATGAATTGATTGCATCATATAAAGATATTCTAGAAAACGAAAGACCATCAGTGTTAGTTCTTCCAAGAGATAATAAAGAAATAAGTGAATTAACAAAAGGTGGTAATGTTAATAAAGGGGCATATATTCTAAAAAAAGAAGAAACTGATGATTATCTTGTTCTTCTATCTAATGGAGAAGAATTAGGATTAACTATTAAAGTTTCTGAAGAATTAAAATCAATTGGTATTGATTCAAGAATTGTAAGTATTCCATGCCCACAATTATATTATGATAATCCATACGATTTTAATCCTGATAATAAAGAAATGTATGCCATAACATATGGTGTTCCAGATTATTATTATCGATTTACAAAAAATGTAATTGGTATAGAAAGTTTTGGAGTAAGTGCTAAAAAAGAAGATGTTTTAGAAAATTTTGGCTTTACTTCCAAAATAATAGTTGATACAATACTAAATAAAAATAAAAAAGCAAATGATGAAGAGAAGGGTAATTATGAAGATAAATAAAAAAGGATTTAGTTTAATTGAATTAATGGCCACAATAGTTATTTTAACAATTATTGGAACAATAGCTGTTGTATCTTATAATTCATATTATGATAAATCTAAAATAAAAGTATATAAAAATTATGAAGAAAGTATGCAAGAAGCAGCTATGGAATATATTATGGATACAGGTGATATGCCGACTACTGCCGATAGTATGAAAATTCCTCTTAAGTTTTTTGTTGGTAAGGATACGTATAACGGCCATATTGCTAATCCACCATATTTAACGGAATTTAAAAGTCCCAATGGAAAAGATGATAAATGTTTATCATCAAGTTATGTATTAGTTAAAATGAATGAGGATAAAGTTACGACTGATGGCAAAATAGATCACAATAAATCTTTAATATATAAAATTTGTTTAAAATGTGATAATTATGAAAGCACTGGTTGTAAGACGCAAAAGTATATGAGAACAAGAATTTGTAAAATGTATCACAAATGCCTAGTTGATGGTGAATTAGTATGGTCCAGTAAATGTGGTTGCCAAATATATGGTGATTGGTCAAGTTGGTCTCAAGTTACTAATTGTACTGTAGACCAACATATTGTAGACCCTTATACTGAATGTAAAGACGAATAAAAACATTAATAGGAGGTAATATGAAAAACCAAATTAATAAAAAAGGGTTTAGCTTAATTGAATTATTAGCAGTTATTGTTTTATTGGGTGTTATAGGTACTATTGCTGTAGTAGCATATAATTCATATTATGATAAATCGCAAGTGAAGGTATATCAAAATTATGAAGAAGGCATGCAAGAAGCTGCTATGGAATATATTATTGATACAGGTGATATGCCAACAGCGACAAGAAAATTGAGATTAACTCTAAAATATTTGGTTGGTGATGAAAAATATAATGAAAAATATGCAATTCCAGCATATTTAACTCGATTTAAAAGTCCTAGAGGTTCTAGTGATACTTGCCTAGATCAAAGTTATGTAGAAGTATCACAAAAGCCAAAGCAAGAAACGACTGATGGAAAAATTGATTATAATAAATCATTAGAGTATAAAGTATGTTTGGTATGTAATGAGTATAAATCTGAAGGATGTTAGTAAATATTTATCTAACATAAGAGGTTAGTTATGGAAGTAGATATAGGATTAAGTTTATTAGAAAAGAAAGTTAAATCGTATAATAAAAACGATTGGGATATTATTTATAAAGCATATAAATTTGCAGATAAATATCATAAAAATCAAAAAAGAGAGAGTGGAGAAGCATATATAACACACCCTCTTGCTGTTGCATGTATTTTAGCTAATATGCATGCGGATACTGACACTTTATGTGCTGGTCTTTTACATGATGTAATTGAAGATACAAAAGCATCATATGAAGAAGTAGAAAAAGAATTTAATCCTACAGTTGCTTTCTTAGTTGATGGAGTAACAAAAATATCTAAAATGACATTACTATCTAGTAATGAACTAATCGCTCAAAATATAAGAAGAATTATTGTTGGTATAAAAAAGGATGCCAGAATTGTAATAATCAAATTAGCTGATAGATTACATAATATGCGAACACTTAATTTCAAAAAAACTGATCGTCAAAATAAAATAGCATTAGAAACACTCGAAATATATGTACCTCTTGCATATTATATTGGATCATATCAAATAAAGAATGAACTTGAAAATATTTGTTTCTATTACTTAAAACCAGATGCATATCGCGATTTAGAAAAGAAATTAAAAGTCATTCATGATAGTTCAAAAAAACTATTAAATAAAATGGTTATTGATGTTAAAACAAAACTCAAACAAGAAGGTATTAAGTCACATATAGAACTTCAATATAAAGATGTTTATAGTGTTCATAAGAAGTTAATAACCAAAGCTACAATTGAAAATATACATGATTTATTATGTATTAAAGTAATTGTAAAAACAGTTAAAGAATGTTATCTTGCTTTAATGGTTATTCATTCTTTATATCCACCATTTACTTATAAATTTAAAGATTATATTGTTAAACCTAAAACAAATATGTATCAAGCCATTCATACAACAGTATTCTCTGAAGGTAATCTTCTAGTTCAATTTCAAATAAGAACTAAAGAGATGGAGAGAATTGCAATGTATGGTCTTACATCATATTGGTTTAAAAATAAAAATATGGCATCAATTAAAATGCAAAAAGATTTAGAAAATAATTTTCAATTCTTTAAATCAATATCAGAACTTGATAGTAGTATTAAAGATAACATTGAATTTGTTAAAAGAGCAAAACAAGAATTATTTTCTAAAAATATTTATGTCCGTACAACTCAAGGAGAAATTATTGAGTTACCAACAGGAGCAACGCCAATTGATTTTGCCTATAAAATTCATACTGATTTAGGCAATACAATGATTGCATCAATTGTAAATGATCAAGCAGTTCCGTTTGATTACAAACTTCAAAACAATGATCGTGTAAGAATTGTAACAGATTCTAAAGTTTTTGTTCCTAAGGATGATTGGTTAAATAAAGTTGTTACAACAAATGCAAGAAGAAAAATTATGGATTTTATAAAATCCCATGAAGAAGAAAGGTAAAAGAATTTAGTATGAAAACAGTAAGAGTAGGTTTAAGAATAATTGCATATCTAATGTTAATCGTAATTTTAGGATTTGTTACGATGTTTACATTAGTGACATTTAATGTAATTGATAATCCATATGAAGAAAAAGTTGAATTGATTAATTTATCACAAAGTGAGATAAGAGTAAAAAGAAATAATAAGTTTCAATTATCAGCAGATGTATATCCAAAGAATTTAAGAAATGCACAAATTAAATATAAAAGTGATAATCCTAATATCGTTGAAGTAAATGAAATAACGGGATATGTATCTGCTAAAAGTAATGGTATTGCAACTATAACAGCATACCTAGTAAAAAATGAAAAAATAAATTCGGAATGTAAAGTTATTGTTTCTGATAATAATGTTCCAATTAATAGCATTTCCCTAAATAGTAAACAAATAAAAATAATGGTTGGAAATACATATAAACTAAATTATAAATTTAGTCCTAGTAATGCTACATTACATGATATATATTTCTTAAGTAGTGATGAGAGTATTGCTACTATTGATGAAAATGGTAAAATTAAAGGAATTAGCGAAGGACAAGCAATTATTAAAGTAATTGATAAAATCTCAGGGGTTAATTCTGAAACAACAGTTAAAGTTTATCCAAAAACGACAAAGAATCCAACAACAGGTAAAGAAGAAACAAGCGAAGTAAAAAGTATTACTGTAAGTGAGAAAAATAT
>Ga0247611_10005887_pt1 | contig 15933 bp, 31 predicted proteins | sample 177DNAGHGhighgp2_FD_192422 | JGI IMG/M metagenome (GOLD analysis project Ga0247611, IMG submission 192422) | Sheep rumen microbial communities from Palmerston North, Manawatu-Wanganui, New Zealand - 1770 DNA GHGhigh gp2 | ecosystem: Host-associated > Mammals > Digestive system > Stomach > Rumen...
AACGCCTTATCAATACGATTCAGTGCAATCTCTACGGAGTTGGCATCAGCCGCTTGTTTCAGATAGCCGCTGCAGTCTTGACGAAACTCAACATTCATTACTACTGTGCTCACTGGCATTACGCAGCAAGCCAACAACAAAATACCGAATAAAGCAATTTTACTTTTCATAACTCTTATTTTTTTATTAAACACTTACAATGTTACACCCATCACCGCTGTTGTCTTGAACTCATTGAAAAGCTCACGTGCCACCTCTTCTAGTTCGGGGCAGTACTTCAAGATACTATGTGGAAGACACTTATATGTTACCTCCAAACACTCTTCGGTAAGGCTCTTGCGCACCTCTTCTGTATCACCACGCTCTTCTAACACCCGCTTAAAAAGAGCATCATTCTTCTGTCTTACGGAATAGTACAAGTCCTCGGGGGCTTTGCCGTCCTCGACAAACACTTTACCCTCTAGGTTCATCTGCCGTGCAATGATGTTACGCATCTTAATCCTCTGTCTGTCTGCAGTCTGTTTGTACCTCGGGGCGATATAAGCACCCACATGCACATCACCATCAAGGAAATAGAAATGGAATATCACATCCTTGTAGTTAAGGTAATAGCCTACCGACCCTTTCTTGTCGGGCATGCCGAAACGTTGGCTCAGATACAAATGTACTGTTGCCATATCGAGATTAAGCATCTCTACGGCAATATCCTCTAGCTCTTTTGTATATACGTACCTCTTGGGCACTACTCTAATCCTTCTTATATCCATACCTCATTTTAATTACATTAATCGCTTGCTCTCTCTCACCATAGCACCAACGCCCATCATCGGACACATAATAGCCGCTATTCGTATCAAAAGAGCTTCTGACAAAGGTTATACCCTTATCCTTGTTCACGCACAACACATCTAGGTCTTGCTCATTGAGTAGCCTTTGGTTTGTCTCTACGAGCTCGTCACAAAGCAACTCACCCTCAGAGAACAGCTCTATCACAAACTTATCCATTTTACCTTTTTAAAGTACTCTTCTAAAACCTCTTTCTTGATATCGTGGAACGTACACCCGTTGCAGTCGGTTATGCAACCGCTCTGACCCGACACATACACCTCACCTTTCTTGTAGCACACCTTTTTCAGCACAACCATATCCTTGATGCATTCATAGTGCCCACCGACCTCGATATCACTATTCACGCCCGTATAAAAGATATCCTTCACACTCTCATACACATACGACTTTGCCGCCTTTGCCCTACGCTCGATAGAGTCAATATCCTCGTACAGAGTGCTGTCTGTTGTCTTGAAGACGATGTTTCGTCCTTTATAGCGGATAAGGAAACTATACAAGCCGTTACCCTCTATCTTTGCGACAATCTTGTGCCCGTTAAACATTACAGACTTCATGTTTGCCATTTTCTTTCTCATTTTACATTAACCTTGTCATAATCACATAAGACTTGTTTCAGTCCATTCATCTGTTGGAAATGCCCCTTGCAGCCTTTGCAAGCAAAAGAGCCAATCATCACACCTTTATTGTAAGGGCAGGGTGTGATACACTCACAACCCTTAACCCGATAACTCATGTTACGCATAAGCAATACACAGAAAACAATACGTAAATAAGAACACACCCGCAGCGACTAACATATAGCCGATAAAATTAAATACCTTCTTCATTTCAATCTAAATATTGCCAATTAAACCCCATATAACTTTTTTTAGTCCCTCGACAACAAGCGGAAATAGCAGAGTGAGCGGATTTGTTTTCAAATTCTTTCTCAGCTTCGCTTATAAAATCATACTCTTTTACTACAATACCTTCTTTTATTTTCGCAATCCTTTTGCTACCATAGCGTTTAGGTATCTCAAAACCTTTTGGCAATAAATAACCCCATCTTTTACCTCTAGCTATATTTTGAATAGTCTGTCTTGGATAACCCATTTCTTTCGCTATTTCTGTCAAATTCTTGCCTTTTTGTACTTCTTCTATTATTTTTATTACTTGTTCTTCTTTTAATTTTGCTTTTATATTGTTCTCACCATTAAAGTTTTCGGACTTCTTTTTCTTCTGTTCTTCTGATAGATTATGTTTTACACTTAATAAACCATTTAGGGCTGCGTGAACAATATTTTCTTTCGCAGTACACCATTCTAGATTATCAACAACATTGTTCTTTTTATTACAATCTTTATGATTAACCTGCGGTTTATTTTCTTTATTTTCAATAAATGCCATAGCAACAAGCCTATGCACCTTAAATGTTTTTATTTTACCATCAATCTTTACAGATACTGTCAGATACCCGTTTTTTTCATTTTTTTGATTTAGCATACGAATACGCATACCCCTATTTTTAAAATAGCGAACCGAACGCACACGCCCCATATTAGAGACTTGTATTGCGCCTTCTAAGATATCTGTATTACGCCACTCTTCTATCATACTATAATATAAATAACAAATTAGACTTGCGGAAACAACGCCACTCGTTGCGGTCAATATCAAAATAAGTCTGAAGACTATCGTTATTTCTACGTGTACCGCTTGTTTGTGGTACTATATTATGTGCAAGCGAGCCTCGGGCATCCCGAAAGGTATTATCCACCTTCTTGAACAGAAAACGGACAACCCCCTTGGTCATCTTCTTGTAGAGCTTCAAGTTACGCCATGCAACCTTCAGAGCCTCGCTCTGTGTGAAGTGGTTCTCTCGTACGAAACGAACTGCGTCCTTCATCAATCTGCTCAAATCATTACGTGTTACCATAATTGCTACAATTTTTACCGAGTGCCTCTCGTGTTTAATATTTAACCTATATCCTTAACCTAAACGGCATTGGATTAATTTTGATATTGCAAAGATAAGCATATTTTCTTAATCACGCAAGTTTTTGGAGAAAAATCTTATCTATTTTAACTTTGTTTAAGTTTTAGTCCGTCATAATCCACCCTTTGACATAAACAAAATGCCCTAACCACTCTACACCTATCTGTATTTTGCCATCAGTAAGGATATGATGTTTGCAGACAGTGAGAAGAATACCAATATAGACACGCTCTTTCATTTCTTCTATATGTTGGTCTATATCTACGAATAGCGGCTTGTTATTGCTAAACATGCACTCGCACAGATTTAAGGTGACACACGCACCTCTAGGTCTTGCAAATCCATTTCTCTCTTCATACCTATCATACTTGTCAACAAACGTTTTTCCTAGGTATTCATACCCATCTTCAATTTCTAACGTCTGTGGCACGACTATTCGGCTATGACACATCTTGCCGTCTTTTTGCTCGGTGTAGTTTACCACTTCCTTGCCCTCACGCATATAGGTAAGGTTATGCTCTCTCAAGATTTCTACTATTGGTCTTTTCATTTCTCTCTTTTCTTTTAGTTGCTATATCCTCAAACGCATATACCACACGATACATTGTGCGGATAAAGAGTTTAATCATGCTCGGTGTCATACGCTGCATACCGCCATGACCAAAGATTACCATGCCATTCTTCAGCTCTTCTATGTTAGCAGCACCCTTTACATAGGCGTAGAACGTCATCATGGATTGACTGAACCCAAAGGCGTTAAGGCTACGGAACATCTGAAGCCTATAGCCTTCTGCCCCATTTAACACCATATTGCAGAAAGCATCGACAGTACCTTTGTCGTACCCCTTACCATCTAGCTCCTTACAGCATCTCGAATACTCTTTGTAAAAATGAATAGACAAGTCAGAGTATTTATCCGCATTAGGCAGAAAGGCACTAGTGGGTATCTCAACACCGAACATGCTACTATACTCTTCCGACATCTGTTCTGCCTCTGTGTACGAGAACTCACTATTGGCGCATACAGAATAAAGGGTGTAGGATTGGAAGGCGTTGTAGGTAGCGCACAGCAAAGCGGCTAGCTCTACACGTCTGTTTCGTCTCATAGCGTTTCTAAACACTATCGGATTGATGTAGTTTCTATTTACCATGTTTCAGCTTCTGATATTCGTTATTTGCCATCTTGTCAACTACCTCATTCCACTTGTTGCCGTTATGCCCCTTGACCCATTGGAAGAATACCTCCTTACCCCTACTGACCTCGAAGAACTTCTCTATGAGGTTGAGGTTTGTCTTCGGTCTGAAATATCCACTGAGTGCGTTAATGGCATATTGGCTGTCGGAATAGACCACGACACTAGCACCTTGAGGAATCCAATTCACTGCACTGATGATAGCCATTAGCTCGACATAGTTATTGGTCTTGTTCAAGAACCACTTTGATGCCCGATGCACCTCATTACCCTTGCTATCGAGTATGACATATGCTGCACCAGCGGGTCTTATCGGATTGTTGTTGTCGTTACTGCCATCGGTATAAGCCACATAGGAGCTCACTATCTCTGCGCCCAAATGCTCTATTATTGCCTCTTTTTCTTCCATTTCCCCTATATCATTTTTTACCATCTATGCTATACCATACCAAGGGACTGACGAACGCCTTTGCTCAACGTGTACGTGTTTGCTGTGACGATGAATCCGTAATTGCGGGTTGTAAAGGTAAAGCCCTCTACGTACATGCGGTTCACACCACGCATCTCGATACGAAGGAAATGTGTCTGCTTGCGACACCATCGTTTCTGTAAGGCATATGACACGACACGCTCTGCAGTCCTCACACACACACCAACCTCTTTCGCAATACGCTTGTAAGAAAGCCCTAGTTCCTTAACGCTGTCATACACCGACTTCAAGACACCTTGCTTGACGAGACGCTTCACTGCTTTTCTCGCACTATTGAAATCCTGACCTTTCTTCGGATTACGTGCAATTTGAAGCGTGCGACAAACATAGTCCTTACGTTGCTGCAGAATAAGTAAAAGGAACGCCCTTAGAGAATTATACACGCTCTTGAAAGACTTGAACGAGAAACGATGAATATCAATGTTTCGTGCCTTGTGCTTAGAGCGCATACAACTTATCACCAAATGCTCGTTGTTCTTTCCGTCAAACCGCACAAGACCCATATCAACCATTATAGGCAGATATTTCTTGAACGTCTCAGTATGAATACGAGCCATCTTCTGTATCTTATATGGATTATAGTTTCTGATTGTAGAGCCACGCCCGCATAACTTCTTAAGATAGAGAGCAAGAGCCACAGCTTTTTGTTTCTGCGTCTCACCTACTATCTCATTTGTTATCTTACGACTTATGTACTCGACTCTACTTTTCATTTTAAAAGTTCAACACAACGGTCTGACCAAAAGTCAATCCCGCAACCTTGAATTTGTCATTTTTAACCTTGTCTCGAGTCTTATAGGACGTACAAAAACAAAGCGAGCCGTTAGGAATTGTCCCTAACGACTCTGACCTTGTTGGATGCAGTCCTCGGGAGACAACTTTTCAGTTGGTGAGAAGTCCCGAAAGTATCTGCATATGTTTGGTGCAACGCAATGCCTTTCGTACCGCTATCCAGCTTCTCACTTCCTTCAAGCATTGCAAAGGTACGAACATTTTTTCGTATTTGCAAATTTTATCCATGATTTTTGCTCATATTTTGGTTTCTTTAACATCTGCCCCCAAAAGATGCCGTTCTTTATATACAAGATACATGGCTCTGCGATACGCCCGTCTGTTCTCTATGTCCTTTTCGGTCATATTCTCATTCTGCTTACGCCTATACTCTTTTCCGTAAGCCAAAAGGCGTTCTCTGTTGTTCTTGTAATACTCTCTGTTAGCCTCTTTCAGCCGCTCTAAATGCTTCAAGCGGTATTGGCGCATATACTCACGCCTATTTCTTCTGTTCTGTTCTGATATCATAAGTAGTACCTTTTACTTTTAACTCTGCATATCTGCCATCAACATTATGTCTCAGCATCTTACCCAATGTGGAATGATTGTCAAATGGGCTACCATCATTAATGAAGAAATATCCGTCTGAATGATATTCCACAGAGCCAAACGGCTTCTTATCATCAAATCTCGTATAAATCAAATCGCCCTCGAATATAGGCTTATTGTCAAAGTCATAAAGCCCCGTAAACTGCCCAACACTCTCGGGGACTACCTCATAGCCGCCGACCATTAACCTATCAGTAAGATAAGGCTCGGTCTTATTGACCTTCTTGTTATGCACCAAGTCACCATAGACCCAACCTTTGCGACCCTCTGCATCCCATCCTCTGAACATTATTACTCTTTTTGCCATAACACTATTCTCTATTAGGATATCTAAACTTGTATTTCTCTCTTACGTCTTCAAGGAAATCCAAATAATTGAAATTCGGATTATCTTTCTTTATAATTTTTAATAGCATCTTACGCTCCATATCGCTAAAATCAGCACTCTCTTGCATCTTTTCGTACAGATTACGATACATGGCTGCGTCTTCCATCCACCCTTGCGAATTTTTTGAAACAGCCTCTAGCTTTTCTTTCAGCTCATTATAAGACAGCTCACGACCACTTTTTTCCAACTCACTGCGGAGCAACTGTTCATTTCTCTCTGCCCTTTCCAATGCCTTGTTTCTCTCAATCTTCGTGCTGACCCAATTATAATAGAACTTCTCACCGAGGTTCAATTGGGCATCCGTGTATTTCTCTTTGTGAAGACATGGAGCTTTCTTTTGGATAAAAAGCCTATTTTCCTTTACCCATATCAGACCCGCATATTCGGGCACTTCTTCAACTTGTATCATGCCATATGGAACGGCATAGTAGAAGTAGTTAGGCAGTCGCTTATTATCCACAACCCTTTCGATGTGCTGTTTGATATCATCATCATCCCAATACCTATACTTCTTCTCCATTTTGCCGAATAGGTCTTGCTCATAGACCTTCTGTTTATCTTTGGCAATGGTAGAGCTGAGGACAATATGCTTTTCTAGCTTATGCTTGAAATCATTCTTGTAGTCAGCACGGCTAATCTTAATCTCGAACTCATGGATATACCCGCTCTTAGTCCATAGGAGCTTATCAGACTCCCATGGGAACACATAGAGGTTATCGACATTATATTTCACGCTGCCATGAGCAAAGAACCCGTTGAGTGCCCTCTGAATGGTCTGTTCTGTATAAACGAAATCACTCATATTCTTCTCTGTCGTTTGGCGTGAAACTTATCTGCATGGTGACACACAGCCACCCGCACAGAATCCTATCCCAACTGACATCAAAGAACGGCAATACATGGAACTCCCACATAGGGCAAAACGTTGTCAGATGGAAACTCAGAAACTTACCTATATACAAATCTGTCTTCATATCTCTTTACCAATTTTCTACGCCAAACGATTTCAAGGCTTCGTCAAGTTGGTGAACAGTGAACTTTCCAACTTTTCTGCAGTTGCTGAAGTTTGTTCTGCCAAATTGCACCAATGCGCCCACGGAAAAGATATTGTTTTCTCTGCACCTACTATTCACCGTATTTGGAATACTTGTCTTTGCAGCAATTTCCCAAATAGGGATAGCTGCCAATAACCTTATCTTGTCGCTAACACCATTGACAACCCAATCGTAATATTCCATTGCGGCATCGGTATTCAAGCCGCTTGCTAATGCGACTTTTGCCAACTCTAATCTAATCTCTACGTCTGTCATAATCAACAAAATAAATCTTTATATAATGCATCATCAAAAATCTCATCGTAATCATGGTCATATTCAGAAAAACCAAATTGTGACATTTCACGGTTCAAATCCGCCAAATCTGCCAAACGCCTCGGTCTTTGCATCCTACGTTGAACATACTTGTCAATCCCAAAATCTTCAACATCTTTAGGCGAACAATATACATTGCCACTACTTGTTATGCTGAAAGGAGTTTCTTTTGTGATTAACATCCACGTGTCTTTGATATGGTTCTTCAGCTCTTCTTTCGGATATGATGTTTCTGCGTCTGAATCAATAATAGCGATAGCCATAGCATCATACAATGCTTGCTCTTCATCGGTCAGCTTAAACCAACTCAGATTAGATAAGCACCACATCACATAGCCGATATGTGTTAGGATAAGCTTTTTTATAGGCTCACCTTTATACTTGCCAAATGTTATCTTTCTGTCTTCTGTCATAATCAGCACCCCCTAAAAACCTCTTGTTTCTTCTCGCTACAAACCTTTACGGGATTGAGTATCTGCACAAGCTCTTGTTTTGTGATATTCGCCCTCATTGACTCGTGGCGTAGGAAACGCTCGTAGTCTGCCCGTATCTCTTCATTACTAATCGTCTGTTTCATAACAACCAATATAACTTAATGTTCGTCTGTGCATGGCACGCTCTTCTTGTGTCATATCATCAAAACGCTTACCATATATTATTTTCATAAAAAACTCTTTTCTATCCATCAGTAACCTATATTATTCAAGCTACAATACAAGCATGGATTGAAATCGTCATCCTCTATGGGGTCGCCTTCTTCTCTCCAAAGCTCTGCCTCTCTTCGTAACCTACGGCAATTCTCACACAAACTCACCATCACCCAAAAATCTTTTTTGCTCTTCTGTTCATTTCTGCATAAGTCATCGAGATAGGATTATCACCGAACAACGAGCCCATACGGAAATACTCATGCTTGCCGTAATGCGGCTTATTCAGCGTAATCTCGTTTCGCTTGAGGTTCTGCAGCACGCTACGGACAACCAAGATAATAGACATATCCCTACTGACATCCATAATGCGCATTTTGTTTCTCACCTCGTTCTCAAAGATATGGTATTGGCATACTATATCAAAGTTACCCAACTTTTCTTTCACGCTATCGAACACACGTAACATCAGCATAGCAATCTCTTCTTCTGTTTTCGGACGATAGCCGTACTTCTGACCAAAGAGATAACCAAGGTCTTCAATCATCGTGTTACCTTTATGCTCTAACCAACCCTTAGAGTAGAGCACGATATCATTAAATTCGAAATTCTCAATCATTGCCACTGATACTTAATGCGTTATAATAATACTGAGCCTCATTAATGGTCATGGGCTTGTCGCTCTCAACCGTAAGGTTCTCACCCTCTCTCGTGAAGATATTGAAACTTGTGTACCGCTTAGGGGGTGTAGGACGGGTAGTAGTAGGAACTACCCGCACTACATTCTTACGTCCCTTAGCAAGTCGCTTACAAAGATTACTCATAACATCATCAATTCTGTTGCCTTGAATACCTTCTGCTGCACACGACCCTGCATGATAGCATCAAACTTCGTCTCTTCACTGCGGAAATCAGCGTAATTCTGAAAGTACGAGGTCAAGCCGTTGTAAACCCAAAGGGCTGTGCCACGCTCACCCATATCCTGACCCACACCGCTCTCGATGGCAAGGCGCATACCCTTCATGATGTTCTGTGTGCGGGTAGGCACGTCACTATGCCCGTTCGTCTCTGTATAGAGCTTGAAAGCCTCATCAGACATCACCACACTAGCAATGATGTTATCCAAGTCCTTCTCAGCCACCTTTACAAGCCGCATGTGCTCGAAACGCTCTTTGAGTGACTTAGTATATACGTCCATCAGATTTAACGCCTTACAAGCCATCAGAGCGTTTTCTTCGTTCGTGAGGTCAAGACGCTGTGTGACATGGGCAGAGTGGCGCAAAGAAAGACAACCGACATTGTTCTGCAACGCTGAGTTAAGAGTGTTGTTGCATACCACACGGACGGGGGTACACATACACTTTACAGACCCCATGCCGTCATGTGAGGTGGTGAACACCATATAGAGCTCTACTCTGTCATCACCCTTATTGTCAAGAATGATATCCTCAGCGAACTTAGCTGTGACAAACACACGCTCACCATTACCAAGGACACCCGCACTCTCGATAACGGGAGCACCCGAGCCCCCCGAGCAAAGGGTATCAATGAAAGAGAAAGCCTCGCTGTTCTGTACCACGCCGTAAGCATCGGTGACAACACCTAACGGCTTGTTCTCGTCCATACGCATTGTAGCCTTACGCCCCTTGATAAGAGCATCTAGGATAAGGTCTGAGCTTACAGACTGACTAGCCATAGCCTCTTGCAAGGCGGGTGTCAGAGCGAAAACGTCCTTTAACTCTACATTGTAGTCCGCATGAGAAGCCTCAAGAGCCTCTTTGACCGTCATTGGTCTGTCAAAAACTTGCCCAAGACCATGCCATGCACGTTCTTTACGACCATTCTCTGCAAAACTAGCAATCCCGTTCTTAATCTCGATGTTGTGTGACATAATTCTGAAAGTTTAAATTGTTACACTTAAAATATTGTTTACGTTAATACCCCAACCTAAGCCCAATGAGTGCAAAAAGTAATCCACTTCGTTGAGCGACTTCTTGCCAGCACCTCTGCAAGACAAGAATCTTAGCTTTGACATGCCGCAGAGGTCGCCGATTGTTTTGACATCCAAAGCGACAAGGGCTGTCATTGTACGTACAGAAAAACCGCAGTCACGAATATCCTTGTTCAATAATAGGATAAGCTCGTTTCTATCCATCTTTGATATGTTCTGCTCTTTTTCGTTGAGCAAGACATTCTTTTCGCCCTGCGATGCGATACGCTTGTAGGTCTCAAGATTGGTCTTCAAAATCTTAATCTCGTCCTCATATCGCTTAATGCTGTCAATCTTGTCCTTGATATTGTTGACATGACGGCTCTTGCGGATAGCTGTCTCAGCAATCTGTCTGATACGCTCTCTTGTCATGCCGTAATTAGCGGCAATTTCACTGAGGTCTTTGCCATTGACAACATCTATCAGCACGTTACCATCTCGCTCTGTCAGCATCTCGTTTGCCTTCATCAGCTCGATAACGCTGACAAAGAATTGGCTACGAATACCATTGTTGACACTGAAAGCATATAGTCTGTTCATGTTACGCTCATCATAGGCATAGTCGTTACAAGCCCGCTGTTCTTCTTTCAGCGCAATATACTTATCACGCTCTGCCTCTAACGCCCTACGAGCCTTTTCTACGTCCGTCATGGGCTCGAAGAGCTGCATGATAGTGTCCTTGTCAACATAGAAAGTACTGCTTATCTTTTGGTGTGGCAGCGACCCGTTGTCAATCCAATTACGCAAGGTCTGTCTGCTGATACCCGTCAACTTCGATGCCTCTGATATAAGTATTAATTTCATATCTATATACAGTTTTACGTGTGTCTCACGTTTTAAATCAAACCTAATCTTTCAGCCACATATTTATCTGTAGGCTCGTTCAAGTTACCTCTTACAGCGCAGCCATCACCACAACCGCCATTAGCGATAAGGCTATCAAGCTCATTAAAAGCCATTAAAGACTCTCTTTCATTCAAGCCGCTCTTATACAGCTTCTCTGTGCCGTTCATCAAGCATTGGTAAATAAAATAAGTCTTTGTCATAACTCTTGCGCCTATTTTCTAACGTGTGGCTCTCACGCTCTAATCGAACTTTGATGATGCAAAGATACAACAAATATTTTTATCTTGCAAATTTTTCGGCAACTTTGTTACTAAATTTAACATTTTTACATTTGTCTATAGTTTTATTAACGTTTAGCTGTACCACTCATCAGAAGAAACGCTCTTGTTTTTCTGTGTCCTCTTATCCATATTCGCTATTAAACACAAAGACCCCCCGAAATCAGTCACTTGTGGTTGGCAGCTTTGTGTGACCTCATTCGGGGAGTCCCGTTATGCCTATCAAGTTTACTTTTACTGCCAAACGATTGCAAAGGTAAGCATTTTATTTGTACCATGCAAGTTTTTTGGCATTTATTTATTTTGTTTTATCTTTTTTTGCAAATGGGTTGTTTCTATTGTTCCGTCTAAAGAACTCAGCCTCGTCAACCTCTTCCCATACCTCGCCATAAGCCACATGCTGCTTGTCACGTGCCATCAGCAACAGATAGCGGTAAGGTATCTCGTTCACAACTTCGGCATACGATAGGTGCAAGTTCTCCATAAAGGTAGCGACTTGTCCTAAAAGCGTCTCGTTGCCTATGACTTCTGATTTGCTATCAGCTTTCTGACGCTCTTGCTTAAAGCGGATAGCCTCTGAAAATCCTTGATGTCAAGTAATGATATAGCCTTTGACAGACCTTCTATAATCTCACCCATAGTACCTTTCGACAACTCTTCCGCCAAAGTGTCATCGTCAACGATAAACCATGATAACGCTTCGGCTGCTTTGTTCATGTCCTTCATCATCGAGAACATATCCGCAAACGACTCTCCGTCAAAGGCCGAAAGACAAAGCCCCGCTGCCGCTATCTTGTGGATTGTCGGCGGCTTGATATAATATGGCTTGCCATTTACGACAACCGTATTGTTCTCAGCTCCAAGGATAGCCTTACTAACTAAATCTGCTCCGTTTTCCATATTACTTGATAAAAAAGAGAGGGAGGCTTACCTCCCCCTCGATTAATATATAAAGAGAATTACGCCTCTTCTGCGCCAAACATGTACTCAGCCTCAACACCATTTGTTTCTGTCTCCATACAAACGGCGGTGATACCAAGACCGATGTTCTTCTCTTGTTGGTCGCCCTTAGCAACGATAGAGGCGTTAGAGAAGACAATCCAGTTGCCCGTCTTTGTCTTAGCAACGACACACTTGTTGACGTTCTCAAGCGCACCGCTAGACTTCCAACCGACCTCATCGTTCTTGTCTGCACCTTCACCGCCTTTGGTGATTACCGCACCACCCTGCAATGCTGCCTTATCCTCGAACTGATAGACACCAAGGGTAAATGTGATGGTACGAGCACCAAGGTTCTCCTTGTCACGATAGTAGGGCTGTCCCGTAAGCTCATTGATATACTCGGTAACGGATGGGTCGTCTTGCGAATAACCCCATGTTCCCTCGTGGACGTTCTTGACCTCTTTCATGCTCTGAACAAGCTGCGCCACTTCAGCAGCACTAGCAAGGTCAGAAGAAAGAACGTCTCCATACCACAACTGCTTAATTCCAATAAAAGGTTTTGCCATATCTCTTCAATTTTTAATTGTTACACACTATAAAGTATTAAGGGTTTCAAATAATATCTGAAAGTGGACGTAATGCGAGCCTAGCTGTTGGCTCTGCTCCCTAGAACGGCGGGAATAGGATATGTCGTAATGCTGTCCGTTGTACTCTCCCGCTAATCCGTCATGGAAAATGCGGTAAGCCTCACGTTCAATGTCATCAAGTCTGATGTCAGCTTCGCCCTCGATGTCGGGCAGAAAGAAATTGACTTCCACGAAACACTTGTCAAAGATACGACCCTCAGAGTCCTCTTTCGGTAGGATAGTGATACGCCCCTCTTGTGGGATGTTCGCAATGGGGATATGCCCCTTGACGTAGATAGGCATATCAAAGCCCTCTATCATCTGCGAAACTATCACTGCCATATCTTCCGTAGTAATCATCCTAACTCTTCCATTATCAGTTTAACACCGCTATCAATAACATTATACCCTTTAGACTCCACTTCACTAGCGTATTCAGCTCTGTTCCCTAGTATCAGCTCATCCTCGGTAGCCTCATGGTAGTTAGACCGCCTAAGATGATACGTGTGGTCTTTGTAGTCACCCTCAGCAACATTGGCATCCTCTGCTCGCTGTCCTAAGTCATCAAGATACTCTCTCACCTCTCGTCTTCCATCGGCAAAGAATTTCTCAATCTCTCTATCTAAGTCAGACATATGAAACCATGTAGTTTAGGTAGTTACACTTTGGAGAATTACGAACCCTACCTTCACCACGCACCTTATCGGTAGCGGTTACACGGCATTGTATATAATCTCCTTCTTTGATATCAACACGCTCGCTGACAACTTTGTACCTAGGGATATAGACACGCCCGTTCTCGTCCTCAAACTTTTCCGTTTGGTTATCATCACACCTACAAGGGCATACATACTGCCATTCTTCCGATGAAGAGATAATCCTATTCAAAGAATCACGTGTCTGCATCGTCACCTTCTTGTAAAGGGAATGTGGAGCATAGTACATCATATTACCTCTTGTTTGTTCTGTCAATAATCACACTCATGCCTAGGGCGGCTAGAACGTTCGCATCGGGCTTAACGTGGTACTTAGCGCATAGGTAGCTGTAAAGCCAACCCATCTTTCCAATGTCCCATGACACAGAAAATCCATTCTCGTTTACGCTCTTCATGAACGGGGAAAGAGCCATCTCAGCCAATAATGGTATCATAGCCTTCTCAGTAACCTCATAGTCACTCAGTTCGGCATTAAGGTCAATACCCTTCACTTTCAGCAAATCGCTCTCGGTAGGAGCGAAAGCACGCATTTGTTCAAGAATGTATTCTCTGTTTGTCATGTTACTTTGTACTTCTTCTACCCCTCTTTGGTTTTTCAGCCTCCTCTACATCAGCAGCTTTCTCGCCTTCCTCTTTAACATCGGTAGGTGCATCCTCGGTAGGTGCTGTTTCGGCTGTCTGTGCAACTTCGGCTACTTTGTCACCATCTTCCGCAGCCTCTTCCGCAACCTCTGTGGTTGGCTCGGGCTCTTCCGTAGGCTCGGGCTCTTTGGTTGGCTCATGCTCGGGCTCGGGTTCTTTTGTAGGCTCGGGCTCGGGTTCGGGCTCTGTGGTCGGTGTAGGCTCGGGAGTCAGCTTAATAATAGGCGTAGGCTCAGGCTCGGGTGCTGCGGTTGGCTCATACTCCTTGGGTGCTGTGATTGGCGATTTCTGAGGTTCAGAATATGCTACACCCAATTTTCGTGCAATGATATTCTTTGCACGGGCTTCGTCAAAATCCAACACCATACCCTCACGGAAGAGGGTATTGGTGTGGAATTTGTCGTAGAACTCAGATATTACTTGTATCTTCATACTCTACTACCTTTTCAGTTTTTAACCTGCAACGGCTGTTGAGTCGATTGTGTAAATCTGGTCAACATTGCTCAGAATAGGAACAACCATAGCCTGTGAGCTTGTAAACTCACGCAATGGGTCGTTCTGAGAATAGCGAGAGGTCAGAATGAAGTCATCAACGGTCTGATAGACAACACCTGCAACGGGGCGGGTAGCCTCTGCGCAGTTAGTCCAAACGAGGTCGCCGAGTTGGTCAGAGCAAGTAAAGGTCATCACACCATTCTGCCATGGAGTGTGATTCTGTTTCTTGCCGTTGAGCTCAGTCTTAATCTTACGTGCTACACGATGGAGCTTAACACCCCACTTGGTCTGCAGCACCTGACCAGCCTTCTCGAAGTCCAACACGGGGATGTTAGAGCCCGTCTGAGTGGCAATGCCTTGGTTGAAAGCATACTGACCACGTACCTGCTTAGAGCGATACAGAGCGTTCAAGGCTACATCGTCTGCAAACACATCGGTAATGTTGTTTTGGTCAGCCAAAGCCTTGTCGAAAATCTGCTGAATATCGTCAAGAGGGGTAGAGTTCTCTACATTGCTCCAAATGGTAGATGCCTTAAACTTGTTCTCTTCGAGGAAACCAACGTCAATACGTACGCCAGTACCACCCGAACGTGTAGAAACACCAACGCCGCTAGAGAGCTCAGATAGGAACATATCCTCAATACGCTCGTAGATAGCCTCGATGACACGGGGAACGTCTGCGAAAAGGTTCTGCACTACCTGAGCAGAAGGGGTGTTGGTCGCAATCATAGCATCCAAATCCTTCATCTGCTTTTCAGTCAGATAGAGTTTCAGACCCAACTTAGGAATAGAGCCCGTAGCTGTCTCGATGCGGTCACGGCTCTTCAATGGCAGCTCAGAGTCGAGAGATACAACGTCAGCAGCTACACGGGTGTACTCCGCAGTAACAGATGCCCAACGTCCATCAGCCGAATATACGGGGTTCAAGTGGTCACGATACAGATATGTGAGAGCGTTAGCATTCATACGCTTCTCATTCAGTTTCTCAACAACCTGTCTTACAAGCAGTGGAAACCATTTCTCAGTGTACTCAAAATAAAGCGATTTTTCCATAGTTTACTTACGCCTCCTCATCGTGTTTGAAAAGAATGTTAATTTTGTTTGCA
>Ga0247611_10005889_pt1 | contig 15928 bp, 15 predicted proteins | sample 177DNAGHGhighgp2_FD_192422 | JGI IMG/M metagenome (GOLD analysis project Ga0247611, IMG submission 192422) | Sheep rumen microbial communities from Palmerston North, Manawatu-Wanganui, New Zealand - 1770 DNA GHGhigh gp2 | ecosystem: Host-associated > Mammals > Digestive system > Stomach > Rumen...
ATGACTAATACATTAAAAAAAATCTTAATAGAAAATGATTTCAAAGATGATGATTTGTACGAAAAAGTTCACATAATGATGGGGCTAATTGATAATTTATGTCACGAAATTATATATCATAAACATAATGATATGAATTATGATGTCATGACAAATCTTGTAACTGAAAACATTAAAAATCTATTTAAAAACGATCTAGTTTAACTAAATCGTTTTTTGTTCGCAATATTACTATATTCCGAACTATTAAAATATTAATTAAAAATAAACTTTTTTATTACACTTTTTTTAACGCTTTTAATTTAGTCTTTCATTAATGATAAAAATATAATAAAATGTATATGATTGGAGATATAGTACGATATAGTTTAAAACTCACACATTTTTAACACAAAAAGCCCTCAAAATTTACACAAAAAAAACCTTGGATTCCAAATTAATTATGCTATAATGTAGTAAAATCAAGGAGAAGTATGAAAAAAGTATCAAAAAAGTATGAAAAAAGTACGAAAAAAGTACCGAAAAAGTAAAAAATAAGTACCCAAAAAGTACAAGAGGTATGCTAATATGTATATGATAGGACAATTCCATTTTTTTGATGGATGAGTCCTTTTTTTGTTGTCCCAAACGAAAGGAGTTGATAAATATGAACACATCTTAACGTCACACAAAATATACCACCACATATTTGTTGGTATATATACGAATCATTTAATAATACAAGGAAAAGTAGTACTACTACGTCCCCAATTTTGCAAGTGCAAAATAAGTTTGATATCAAATATATGCTCCAGAAATGGAGTTTTTTTTATGTTTTGATATCAATCACTTATGCTCTTGTATTAATTATTAAAAAAATTAATCATTCTGTGTGATCCAGGAACACATTTGTGTGATTTAAGAAAGGAGGCTTAAAATGAAAAAAATAAGAACACATATTTCTATTCCACTTGATACTGATATTCTTGTTCATAGATATATGGATAATTACGGTTGTAAATATTCTCAAGCAGTTGAAAGACTAATTGAAATAGGGAGCAAAAATATTTTGCTTGAAAAAGTCGTAGATCGAAATAACTCATTTCTAGATAAAATATATTCTAAAATGTATTATTCTACTGCTTTATTGGAACAGTTTTATACTAATTTCGAATTTGAAAATACACCTAGTCCAAATGATGATAAAGCATTAAAAAGATTTAAAAACAAATTTAATAAATATAATTTTGATGATTAAGGAGGTTTATAATGAAACATAGTTTTTTATTAAGAATAAGAAAACAAGTTTTTGATATTGCTAGATCTGAAGCTAAAGCACGAGGAATTAGTATAAATGATTATCTTACTATGTGCATTGAAGTAGCCATGGCTGAATTTATGAATGAAACAGCTGATGCCTTTATAGATATGGTTAAAGATAAAGCAATACAAAGAGAAAGGAAAAGATTAAGAAATGAATAATAATTTTGGAAAACTATATTATGAATTATTAAAGGATGATTTGAGTAAAAGTTCAGTCATCCTTTTTACTTTATTATTATCTAATTCTATGCAAAAAGGATTTGCTTATGGAACAAATAAATATTATGCTGAAATGCTTAATTGCACTACAAGAACAATTTCTAAATTAATTAATGAATTATGTAGTAAAAATTATCTAACTATAGTTAATCCAAAAAGCTTTAGAAGAAAGATTTATATAAGAAGTGAATTTCTATCTAAATAGAATATACTTACTAATTAATATGAATTAAGTATCTAATATAATATATAAATAAATATATAAGAAGAATATATAAGTAAGGCCTTATTACTAAGTGAAAGGAGGCTTAATGAAAGACTTACCAGATTTTATTAGATATCATGGTTTAATATCTGATATTAGAGATAATGTGGATGATATATATGTATGGATAGATATATGTCAGAAAGAAAGATTTAAAGATAAAACTGGAATGGATAGGACTAACCTATCTTTTTTTAGTGCAAGAATTTATAAAGATTATTTTCATAAAGCTAATTTACAAGTTGGCAATGAAATATATGTTTGCGGTATTCCTAAAGGTTACATAGATAAAAATGACAAAAGACAAAATTATATTCATGTTCTTGAATTAAATGGAATTGAAATTAATAAAGAACCATTAAATGAATACTGGAACAATCAAAAAATTGAAATAAGACCACCAACTTCTAAAGAACAAAAGGAATTTGATGATCTACTTAAAGATTTTATGTAAGGAGGTTTTAATATGACAGCAAATGAAACATTAAAATTAATATCTAAACAATGGTGTAATCTAACTGACTTAATGCTCTTATTAAGTTGTGGCAGAAACAAAGCGCTTGAAGTTAAAAAGCAAATTAAGGATAAACTTTTAAGCGAAGGCTATATCATTCCGAGTAATGATTTACCTATGCAAGCTGTTGTCGATTCGTTAAAGATAGATATAAATAGATTAGAATATATTGCTAAATTAACAAACAAGTAAAATATTATCCAGGCACTAATAAACAGTGTCTGGATTTTTATTTTATTGAAAAATGTGCTATATATATATTAGTATTAATAGTTTTTGTTGTATATATGGCACATAATAAAGGAGGATAGATTTTTATGTCAGTATATCAACAACCTATTAAAAAGAGGACAAAAGATGGACGTTCATGGTATTTCGTTCATAGAATAAAAGTAAATGGTAAATCCAAACTTTATATGTCCAAGAGTTATATGACTCGAAAAGAGGCTTCTAACGCCGAAAAAGAGTTTTTAATAAAATACCACAACAAAGAGATTAATGTTACTAGTATGACATTTAAACAGCTTTTTGATGAGTTTTACGAGTATAAGAAAGATAAAGTTAAAATAACTACTCAAAGATCTTATAGAAGAAATGTAAAACAATTATCCGAGTTTTATAATTTAAAGATAAAAGATATAACATTAGATCACTATATTGCATGGAGAAAAAGAATTGCTAGTCTACCATTAAAAGATAAAACTAAGAATGGTTACTATAAATTGCTAAAAACTATCTTTAATTATGGAACTAGATGGCATGATTTCAATTTTGCATCTATCTATAATAAAATGGAAAAGTTTAATAATCCTAATAATCCGCCAGAAGAAATGAAATTCTATACTTGGGAAGAATTCAAACAATTCCTATCAGTGATCGATGAACTTAAATGGAAAACATTATTTGAAGTATTATACTTTTGTGGACTACGTAGAGGCGAATTAAGAGGCTTATCTTGGGATAATATTGATTTCTTCAATAAAGAGATTAATATAATTAAAAACGTCGCTCAGGAAGGCGATACAGGTGAATATATAATCACTACACCAAAGACAAGAACTAGCACTAGAACATTACCCGTTCCAGAAAAAGTAATGAAAGATTTTCATGACTTATTTCTACAGGAAAAGAAACAATATGGATTCACTATGAAATGGTTTGTATTTGGTAATAAAGAACCACTAAAAGAAAATATGCTTAGGTATTATAAAAACACCTACAGTGATAAGGCAGGTGTTAAAAGAATTAGAATTCACGACTTTAGACATAGTTGTGCTTCAGTATTAATTAATAATGGTGCAAGTATCATGGTCGTAGCTAAATATCTAGGACACGCTAAGATAGATGAAACACTAAACACATACTCTCACCTCTTTAAAAATAAGATGGATGAGATAGTAAAAACAATGAATAATCTTGAGTAGATTTGTTTTTTTTAAAATCTATATTGTTAGGTAAAATGTTAGGTAAACCTATTATTTACGAAATAAAAAAATTGATAATTTGTTGCTATATATAAACAAAATGAGAGATATCATTAATAAATATCTCTCTTCAGGGGGTTTTGGTTGAATCCTTCCTTAATAAAACTTTAAGAAAGGGTAAGGTTTAAACCTACCTTACATATTAATAATAATATAAATAAAAAACGAAGTCAATAATTGTTACTTCGTTTTTCTTTAAAAGTTATTTTTTGACATTAATTTATGTAAATATAATTATTTTATTACAACCGTCTTTTCTTCTTTATTCATATCTTGATAAATAAAATCATTAAAATTATCTTTTAAATTATAGTCTTTTGTCATAAAACCATTATTAAGAAAATAATCAATAGTTTGTCTTGGATTTGAAAAATATTTATTTACTAATTGACCAAATATATCTTTTTGATGATGAATAATACAATATCCATATATATTAAATAATATTTCTGTTAGAATATCTGATTCAAAACATTTTACTCCTGTTTGATACATATTATGAATACAATTCATACAAGTATTAAACATATCTAGATCTTCTTGATTCATAAGTTTTACATAATTTTCTTGTTTATCAATATTATATATATCTCCAAAACATACATAAAACATATATTTATTTAATATTTTTATTAATTCATTATCACTAGCTTTAATAATATTATCTAATAATTTAAATAATTCTTTTTGATAATCAACCATTTTAAAAGATTCATATACTAAATAATAGCAAAAATCTTCTGTTAATAAATAATCTTTACCAGATTTAATTATCTTCTCGATAAATGTTCTTAATCTCTTACGTAATTCATTAATACTTTTATCACTTACTTTAAATCCTTGTTGTTCAGTTAAATGTAATCGATCTTTCCAATAAATAACATGATTAATAATTCTATTTATATATACAAAAAGATTGTTGTTATCCATATATTCCCCCACTCAAATGATTAATATCATATAACAATAATAAAAGAAAAACAAGTAATTATTACTTGTTAATCTGTATCAATATCATTTAAAATTGTTTGTTTTAATAAATCATATTTAGTATCTTTTGTTTTTATAAATTGTGATGCATCTTTATTAGCTTGTACTAAAATATCATAATCTTCTTTAATATTAGCGATTTTAAAATTCATATCACCACTTTGTTTAGTTCCAAATAAGTCACCTGATCCTCTTAATTTAAAATCTTCTTCAGCGATTTCAAAACCATCATTCGTTTTTTCTAAGATATTTAATCTTTCTGTTTCTTGTGAACTTATTAAAACACAACTTGATTTGATATTACCACGTCCAACACGACCTCTTAACTGATGAAGTGTTGATAAACCAAAACGATTAGCATCAAAAATAACAATCATACTTGCATTTGGTACATCTACTCCTACTTCAATAACTGTTGTTGAAATAAGAATTTGCGTTTCATTATTTTTGAATTTTAACATAATATCATCTTTTAAGGCATTAGCCATCTTACCGTGTAAAACATCAATATTATATTTAGATCCAAAAGCAAGATTCATTTTATCTTTTAAGTTATTAACACTTGTTAATTCACTGTTATCATTATCTTCAATAAGTGGTGCAATAACATAGATTTGATGTTTTTGTTTAAGTTCTTCATACATCATTTCTAAAACATCACTTATTTCTTCATTCTTTTTAATATATGTCGTAATAGGTATTCTTCCTTTTGGCATCTCTTTAATAATTGATACATCCATATCACCATAAATTGTTAAAGCAAAAGTTCTTGGAATTGGTGTTGCTGACATATATAAAACATCAGGCATCATACCTTTATTCTTTAAATTTGCTCTTTGATTAACTCCAAATCGATGTTGTTCATCAGTTACAACTAAGCCAAGAGAATAATATTTAACGTCTTCTTGAATTAAAGCATGTGTTCCGATAATAATATCGACACTACCATCTTCTAGTCCTTTATAAATTCTTGTTTTCTCTTTTTTAGTAAGTGATCCAATTAATAATTCAACACTTACTTTGTCACCTAATATTTTCTTAATATTATTATAATGTTGCGTTGCAAGTATTTCTGTTGGTGCCATTAAAGCACTTTGATAACCTGATAGTTTATTAAAATACATTGCAATAATACTTACTATTGTTTTACCACTACCAACATCACCTTGTAAAAGTCGATTCATCATTCTACTTGAATTCATATCATCTATTATTTCTTCAATAACTTTCTTTTGATCATTAGTTAGATTGAATGGTAATGTTTTATAAAACTTATTTACATCTGTTAATTTAATATTACGTTCAATTCCATTATCTTTCTTATTACGAAGTTTCAAATAATTTATTTTAGTCATAAACGTAAATAATTCTTCATATTTAAGTCTTTTTTTAACTTCTTCTAGTTTTTCTAAATCACTTGGATTATGAATAATATTAAGTGATGTCTTTTTATTTAAGAAATTATATTTATCAAGTAAATAATCAGGAATTAAATCAGGAACTTCTCTTCCATATATTAATAATCCTAAATTTATAAAAGTATGTAAATTTTTACTCGTAATACCTGTTGTTAAATGATAAACAGGTTCAATTCGTTCTTCTTTACCTAATGTTCCAAAACGAATATCAGATGCTGTTAAAATGTTTTTAACACGATCGTATTTACCTATAACAATAATACTTGTTCCAACTTCTAGTTGTTTTTTCATAAAAGCTCGATTAAAAATACTAACTCCAACAACACCTTTTGTTGTAACAAGACGAAAATTCATTTTATTTAAACTTCTATTAAATCTTAAAATTAATGGTACACTTTCAACTTTACCATCAATAATTACTTTATCTTCTTCACTAACAACTGATAAATCACTTCTTTTTAATAAATCATAACGAACTGGATAATAAGTTAATAAATCATTGGTATCCATAATACCTAATTTATTTAATAAAGTTTTACCTTTAGCCCCTATTCCTTTGATATTGAGTAAATCAGCCACAGTATCCTCCAACACTTGCTAATTATATCAAAAAAAGAGAATTTAGTAAATCTAAATTCTCCTAAAAATGTCAAATAATAATAATTATTTTTTATATATAATTACTCTTTTATCACCATATTTTTTCTCTTTCCAAATAGAAAAATGTTGATAATTATTAGATAAATTATTATTTATTAATTCACAAATAACTAAACCATTATCATTTAACATATCATATTCATCAATATATGATAATGCTTTATTAATATAATCTTCCCTATATGGTGGATCTAAGAATATCAAATCAAGTTTTATATTATTTAAATATTTTAAACATTTCATATAATCAAGATTTAATATTTGATAATTATTTACTTTAAATTTATCTAAATTATTTTTTATAACCTTCGTACATATAGAATTAGAATCATTAAAATAAACAAATTTTGATCCATTACTAATAGCTTCTATACCATAATTACCCGTTCCAGCGAATAAATCTAAAACAAGAGAATTATTAATATGATTTTGAATAGTTGCAAATAAACTTTCTTTTACTCTTTGCATTGTTGGTCTTGTACCAATAATATCATACCCTTCAATAATTCTTCCTTTTAGGCTACCACTTATGATTTTCACACAAATGCCCCCTTTTAAATTTATTATTTATTACCATAATTAAGCAATTAATATTAGTTTCACACTCTAAATAATCTTTATATTCTTGATTATTTAAAATCCTTTTCTTTAATTCAATACTAGGGTTTATTTGATATTCTTTAATTAATTTTTTGGTATCATCATTAATATTATTTTTTAATTCTTTTATTCTTTTTATATAAATATTTTCATCAAGTAAATCTAAAAGATTAGTTAGCTCTAATTCCATGTCCCACCATCCAACTGTGTATTTTACCACTTAGAACTATTGATTTGTCAATAAGTTTTATTATTGTACGATAAGCTGAAATTGAGAAAACAATAAGCAAGAACATTATAAGAGCAATTTGATGATTAATAGCAACAAGAGCAAAGAAATCATTTAATAAAGTAACCCCAATTATAAAGACAGATAATAAGAAATAGAATAATATGCCTCGTAAATAATTAAATGGTTTAGATACATGTGCAAGATGTACAAAACCTGTAATACCTGTTAATAATACAACAAGGGCATTAACAGTTTCATCTGTAACATAAAAATATCTTTTAAACAATAATATTATTACAACATCTAAAAATACTGTAATACCACCAGGAAGACTCTTCTTTAAAATCTTTAATAAGAAATTCTTACCATCAACTAAATTCTTATTTGGTTCCAAAGCTAATATAAATGATGGAATACCAATTGTACAACCAGTAATTAAACTAAGTTGAATTGGTACAAAGAAAAACTTACTTTGAAAGAATATTGATGTAAAAATTAGGAAAATTGTATAAATTGTTTTAACAAGAAGCAAACTTGCACTTCTTTCAATATTATTAATAGTTTGTCTTCCTTCAGCAACAATCTTTGGCATACTAGCAAAGTTAGAATCAAGTAAAACTAATTGACCAACGGATTTAGCAGCATCACTTCCACTTGCCATAACAACAGAACAATCACTTTCTTTAAGAGCAAGAACATCATTAACACCATCACCTGTCATTGCAACCGTATAACCATTCTTCTTTAAAGCTTTAATAATTGTTTTCTTCATATGTGGAGTAACACGTCCAAAAATATCAGTTTCTTTAGCAACTTCAATAATTTCTTCTTCAGATAATGTTGATGTATCAACACCTTTTAAATTCTTAAGTCCTACTCTACTTGCAATCTTTGTAACTGTTTTATAGTTATCACCTGAAATAATTTTTACTTTAACACCTTGTTCTTTAAAAAATTCTAAAGTATCTTTCGCTTCACGTCTTATTTCATCTTCAATTAAGACATAACCAACAATATCAAGATTATCTGGTTTTTTTACTAATTCACCTGATTTATGAGCGATTACAATAACACGATAATCTTCTTGATATCCTTTAATTTCATCATCAATCAAACTTAAATCATATGATAAAACATATTCAGGTGCCCCAACATAATAACAATCATTACCACTTCTACAAGCTGAATATTTTCTTTCAGATGAAAATGGTATTAATTCATCAGCTTTAATAGTTAATTTCTTATTAATATTATCTCTAATAGCATTAAAAGTACTACTATTATCTGGTAATAAGTTAACAACCTTACATAATATATCATCAAACATTTGACTTGATATCTTACCTTTAGGAATCTTCTTAAATAACTTCATATTACCTGTTGTAATTGTACCTGTTTTATCAAGACATATACAATTAACACGAGCTAGTGTTTCAATACAATATAGTTGTTGAACTAATACTTTATTCTTACTTAATTTTAATACTGATACGGCCATAACAGAACTTGTAAGTAATACTAAACCTTCTGGAATCATTCCAATTAAAGCGGCAACGGTATTCATAATAGATTCACTAAGTGGTAAATCAATAAATACATATTGATTTATAAATAACATAATTCCAAGTGGAATTAAAATATAAGATAAAATTCTTACTAAACTTTCAAATGAATTAAAAATAACAGATTTATTTTCATTCATTTTTTTAGCTTCATTAGATAATGTATTAATATAATTTTCATTACCAACATGGGTAACTCTTGCTCTACACTCTCCACTTACAATAAATGATCCTGATAAAAGACTATCACCTTTTTTCTTTTGAATAGTTTTACTTTCACCAGTTATAAAAGATTCATTAACTTCAACATTACCTTCAATTACAACAGAATCACAGACAATTTGAGAACCTAATGATACTTTTATTAAATCATCTTTAACAATATCATATATTTCTATTTCTTTTTCTTCTCCATCACGAATTACTTTTGCTTTAACACTAGATAAAACACTCATATTATCAATTGTTTTCTTAGCAAGAACTTCTTGAATAATACTAATTATTGTATTACAAATTGCAACTCCTACAAATAAACTATTTTTTAAAGCATTCCAAAAGTCATGAAAAATAATACCACTAATGATTATTGATAAAGATAAAAGAACATTTAATATATTAAAGTAAGTAAAAATATTATCAATAACTATTTCTTTAATAGTCTTTGTTTTAGTACCATTAACATGATTAGATAAACCCTCATTAATTCTTTCTTCAACTTCTTGTTTAGTTAAACCATTCTTATCATCCATGTTTTTTTGCCCCCAATCTCTTTTTAAAAGATTCAATCATTCCTTTATTAAATATTTTACCAATAAATTCTTTATTCATATAATATGCATAGCAACTAGCAAGAATTAAAGCAAATAACTGTAATCCCATTCCAATTAATTTATTATCGATATGGAATATATCTACTTTACCTAGATAATAAGCTGAACAAACAGCAAGTAAGATAACAATATTAAGTCCTGTAAACGGATCTTTTGGTAATTTAACATATTTTTTTAATTTAAAGTTTCTGTATGTATTAATAATAAAATATGCAATAAATGTTCCAATAACAGGTGCCCACAATCCTATTTTTTTAATCAAAAAGATATCAAAAACAACATTAATAATAGCAGCTACAACTGTTGTTGGTGCAAGTATTTTATTGTCTTTATAAGCTGAAAAGATACCACTACTAAAACTAGACATATTAGCATAATAAATAGATATAATCATAATTGGTAAATATAAATAAGCTTCATTATAACGTTTATTAACAAGTATTCCAAAGATAAACGGCAACATCGCAATTAATAAAATAGATATTCCCATTAAGAAATGTTTTAAAGTTAAATAAATTTCTTGATAAAATTTTTCTCTATTTTCGGTATCAGATACAGCCCTTGAAGCTGATTCTCGCCAACTTGTATTAAAAAATCCAAAACATGTATTTATAATTGTTGGGAACCTATTACCAGCAGCATAAATACCATTAGCATCTTTATCAATATAATGAACAATTAAAAGTCTATCAGATAAACTAATTATTGACCAACTAACATTATTAGGCACAAGAGGAAATGAATATTTAATCATTTCCATTAATAATTTACGATTAGTTATTTTAAATTTCAAATACTTAAAGGCATTTAATTTAACTAAACCAAATAAACCAACTAAAGTCGATGAAATAATATAAGCAAGGAATAATCCAGATAATCCCATTTTAAAGACTGCTAAGAACAAAATATTTAATATGATATTAAGAACACTATTTAAAAAAGCTAGTAATGAATAAAGTTTAAAATTCCCTTCTCCTCGAGAAAAACCAGAAGTAATAGAATAAATAACACTTCCCAAGCAATATATAATTAACCATATCGTATATTGATAATTAAGTAAAGTACCACCTATATATATTAATACTGACCAAATTATCGTACTAATTATCGTAAAAATAATTGTATTACTAAAAACTTCACTCTTATCATTAGATGTTTTAGCATCAATCAAAAATCTAAACATTCCTTCATCCATTTGTAAAGTAATAATAGGAATTAAAAAGATTGATATGATATTTAATAAATCATATTCACCAAACTCAGCTGTTGATAAAATTGAAGTATATAAAGGTAGTAAAAGAAAACTTACTAGTTTAGTACTAAATTTACCAATTGATATGATTATTGTGTTTTTTACTAGTTCTTTTTTTCGATTCATACTACCTCCTAATTATTTATTTTTTGATGAAATGTTGGGGAACCATCTGTTATTGGTAAGAATGTATAACCATTAGCAAGACCATATTTAATTATTTCTTCAATAGCATTAACAGTATAACTTTTTATATCATGCATTAAAATATTATAAGTTCCACCTTTTAAGTTCTTTTTAACACGATTTGCTACTGCACTAGATGTCTTAGCAACATTTGTATCTCCACTATCTAAGCTCCAATCATAATAACGATAGCCTTTATTTCCAAGCTCATTCGCTAAAGTTTTCATAATACCTTTATTATATTTTCTACTTACCGTATTACTTGATCCTCCAGGAAATCTTACACATTTACTCTTCTTTCCTGTTTGTTTTTCAATAATATTATTCATTTTATTTAAATCATTAAAATATGTGTCAACAGACTTATATATACTAAATTGATGAGTATATGAGTGAATACATACACTATGACCACTTTTAGCTTCTCTTGCAATTAATTTTTGATATGTACTACTTCCAAATTGATTAGTTACAAAAAAAGTTGCTTTAACATTATATTTATCTAAAATATTTAATAATTTACTAGTATAAGCTCCAGGTCCATCATCAAAAGTTAAATAAATAATCTTTTTACCATTTGCCGGAATATTATAACTATAACTACTTTTATTAATTACTTTAACACTTCTTGTCTTAGCAACAGTTTTTGAAATAGAATTAGTAACTTTATAAGTTAGTGTATAAGTACCTACTTTATCTGTATCAACACTTCCAGATATAATTACTTTATCTTTTAAATCACCATCACATTTATCACTTGCTGTATAACCACTTTCATTATATTTATTACCTTTAAGAATAGTTATAGAACCTTCATTTAAAGTAAGAGTTGGTTCACCATCATACTTCTTTGGTGTAACTTCAATTTTACTACTATTGTTACTAGAATCAGCAACTGTTAAATAATATTTATCTTCTTCTTTTTTAAATTCTATTTTTTCTGTTAAATCACCATCATAATTATCACTTGCATGATAATTACTTGATACAATACGATCATCATTACAAATAATAATATCACTATCATTAGTTATTTCTGGTTTAATATCATCATATACATGAACTGTTCTTGTAAGAGATTGTTTCTTTTTACCAATATTATAAACATAAGTTAAAGTATAATCACCAAGTTTTGATGTATCTACTTCACCTACTGTTTTATAATCTAACTTCTTACAATTAACAATAGAACCATAACACATATCAATTTTTTGATCTTTATATTCTGTATTTACTAATATTCTAACTTCTTTATCATAAGACTCAATTTTTAATTCTTTATGAAAAAAGACAGCATAACAAGAGCCCCCAATTATTGATAACACCATTAATAATAAAATAATGATTATTCTTTTTTTCATTATTATCCCTTTTCTTTCTACACTTCTTTTATAATTATATCACAAAAAAAGACATCTAACTAATAATTTAATCAGATATCTTATTCTTTTTACTAAATTTACATCCACAATAATCTTGACGATATAAATTATATTCATGTGATAAAATAATACTTCTTTTATAACCATCTTTTTTCTTAAAATCTGAATATAAATATTTAAAATTATATTCATCTTCTAACTTCTTACCAATTTCATTAATTACCCCACTATTTTTAAGTGGAGATAAAGTAAGTGTTGTTGTTATAAAATCAAAATTATTATTTTTAGCATATTGAAAACTTTTTCGAAGACGAAGCTCATAACATTTTAAGCATCTAGCACCACGTTCTGGTTCATTCTCAAGACCAACAATTTCTTTCATATATTCATCTTGTAAATGACCAGTATCAATTAAATGAACAGGATATTTTGTTTTAAATTCATTAATAAATCTTTTTAGTTCGTTAACTCTTTTATTATATTCATCAAGAGTATCAATATTAGGATTATAATAATAAATTGTTATTTCAAAATAATTTGATAAATATTCTATTACATAACTTGAACAAGGTGCACAACATGCATGTAATAATAACTTACTACCTGGTTTAATATGTTTTAATTCTTCTTCAAGAACTAATTGATAATTCATAAATATCACCTTCAGTTAATTTATCATAATAATAACTCTTTGTAAATATTAATAATTAGCACAAGATGTTTTACCTAAATCATTAATCTTACAATGAACACCATTTTTATTTTTACCACCAGGATAAAACTTTTTAGTATTTGATAAAGTATAATAATAAGTTCTTACTTGCATAAATGATGTACTCTTAGCACTATTACTTTTTAAAGGAATAATCGTATTCACATTACTATTATTAATACCAAGAATCTTAATAGCATCAGGAGCATTATTAATACCATGATGAGTTGCTTGATAAATTGTTATGTTTTTTATATCATTTCCAAGAGTCTTCTTAATACTATTTGCTGCATTAGTCTCACTAGGAGTTTTATTATAACCACTAACAACACCTAAAAAAGAACCCGTTTTTGTAGAAAATTTTATTTTATCTCTACTACTATATATTCTTGTTGCGGAATTACCATAATAACCATTAATAGGAAAAATATCATAACCACCATTATCAAGATCACCAGGTAAATACATATATCGATTACCATTACTAGTTTTTACTTTAATAATAATCGCTAAACTATTACTATTAGAATTACAATCAGAAGATGTAACTGTACTTAATGATGCATAAAAATAATTATCTAAGCCATTAATGAAACTATTATGTTTTAGTTTTATCTCTTTTGTACTTTTAATTTTAGCATTAGGATACTCGCTACCATCAAAATAATAATACATACCATTTATTTTAGTAGCTTTCTTTTCACTAGCATTATAAGTTATACGATATCCGGTATGACATTCTTTGCCTTTGTATACATCACTAGTATTAAATAGCATAATATCAAGATATTTAGATAAAGATATAGTTTGCCCCTCATTAGTTATTTTAACTAAATTACCTTCTTCTTTAATCGCTTTTTTAATATTATTATAAGCATTTGGGGACTTACTTTCATTTTTTATAATAACATTATTTACTTTAATCTTTTTATTACTAATTATTGATACAGCATTACCAGTATGATCTCCATGAGAATGCGTAAGAATCATATAGTCGATTATAACGTTATTACTACCTTGAAGTTCTTTTAAAGTATTATAAATTACTTTAATAATCTCGGAATTCTTATGACCTGTATCAATTAAAATATATTTTTTGTCATATGTTTTTATAATAAATGATTCGCCATTATTAAAACCATTTTTATATTTTTCACCATTCTTTAAACTTTCAACTATTTTAGGTCTATCATATACATTTAAAAAATATATATCTGCATAATCAAGAGTTTGTACTTTATTAACTGTTAATTTGATACTACTTGATTTATTATTATTACTTAACGCAGTAATAATAACATTACCTTCACTAATACCTTTTACTAAACCATTATTATCAATGGTAGCAATTGTTCTATCACTACTTGTCCATTTAATAGATTTATCTGTAGCATTACTAGGACTAATATTAGCTTTCAATTGTAAAGTTTTACCAATATCAATCTTACTATCACCATTTGTAATAAAAATAGAATCAACAGGAATTGTATTAGGAATAACTTTAATATTAATAAATGCTTTTTTGTTATTATAACTAGTTACAGTAATTGTTGCTTCACCGCTATTTTTAGCAGTAATCATTCCATTACTAGATACATTTACAATATTATTATTAGAACTACTCCAAGTTACAGTTTTATTAGTAGCAACACGAGGATAATAATTTAAATTTAGTTGTAATTGTTCATTTACTTTTAATGTTTTAATAGTATCATCAAACGAAATAGCTTCAAGTTCAATCGTTTTAGGTAAATTGTCATTGTCTAGTCTATTATCATTTTTATTTTGAACAAATAATAAACCAATTACAACAATAATTAAAATAATAAAAATAATTATCAAATATGAAGTATAATCTTTCTTATTATTCATACTATCACCTATTATAAATTATATCATTATAAAAATAAAAAAGATATTAATCTTTTTTATTTAACTGTTATTCTTATTGTAGCTTTTTTATCATTACTTCCCCGTGCAGTAATAATAGTTTCACCTTCACTTAATCCTCTTACAACACCATCTTCATTAACAGTTGCCACATCACTATTAGAACTATCCCAAGAAACATTTTTATCTGTTGCATGTGCTGGTGTATAAATAACATCAATTTTTAATTCTTCATTAATACCAATCTCAACTTTTGACGTATTTAAATCAATATTAACTAATTCTACATTATCACTATCATCATTATATGATGATTCATCCCACATTCCATTAAGTAAATCAAGCTCCCATTTTACAACAAAGAATATAATTGCGAAGACAATAAAACAAAAACATATTGTAATAATAATTTTATTTCTTTGTTTAAGAA